>SXGU01466958.1_pt1 | contig 14934 bp, 17 predicted proteins | sample 3174531 | NCBI WGS metagenome assembly SXGU01 (sample SAMN11356863, study PRJNA531348) | freshwater metagenome | isolation source: freshwater sample F1-140 | place: China: Fuxian Lake, Yuxi | collected 2017-12-25
CCAAGGAATGAAACCGTATCTCTCATAAAAAGACTTCGCTTGTGCACCTATTACATCTAATAAGAGCGCCTATACACCAACAACAGAGGCAAAACGAACCAACCAAGGGTAAATACTTAATTCATTAGCACTCCCACCCCAAGAGTGCTAATATAGAACCCATTGGACTCAAGGAGGTTTCTTATGTCTTCTGTCATTCGCGCAAATTCAAACCTAGCTGTTGCCAATCCGTGGGCGCTGGTGCCACCGCTTGGTAACTTAGACGCCTACATTTCGGCGGCAAACCGCTTGCCTATGCTTACGCTAGAAGAAGAGCAGCTGTTCGCGCGTCAGTTTAAAAACGACAACGACTTGGAAGCGGCTGGGAAATTGGTCTTGTCACATCTGCGTTTGGTGGTTTCGGTGTCGCGCCAGTACTTGGGCTATGGGCTGCCGCACGGTGATTTGATCCAAGAGGGCAATATTGGGCTGATGAAGGCGGTGAAACGCTTTGATCCGGACCAAGGCGTGCGCTTGGTGAGCTACGCGCTGCATTGGATCAAGGCGGAAATTCACGAATACATTCTGAAAAACTGGCGCATGGTGAAGATGGCTACGACCAAATCACAGCGCAAATTGTTTTTTAATCTGCGCTCCATGAAACAGCGCTTTAAATCCGAAGATGCCGCGGCTGATGCTGCTACACACCGCGAAACTTTGAGCCCCACGCAGGTTCAGACCATGGCGCGCGAGCTCAACGTGAAGCCCGAGGAAGTGTTGGAGATGGAAACCCGCTTGTCGGGTGGCGATGTCCTTTTAGATCCGATGGCCTCCGATGATGGCGAAGATACCTTTGGGCCGATTGCCTACCTCACCGACAGCAACCATGAGCCTTTGGCCATGATAGAAGCCCACCGCCGCGACGTGCTTGCCAGCGACGGTATTGCCGCCGCTTTGGATAGCCTCGACCCGCGCAGCCGGCGCATCGTTGAAGAGCGCTGGCTCAAGGTGAACGACGACAACTCAGGTGGCATGACGCTGCATGATTTGGCAGATGAATACGGCGTGAGTGCCGAGCGCATTCGCCAGATTGAAGTTGCGGCGATGAAAAAAATGCGCGCCGCTTTGGCTGACTTTGCTTAAAACAGTTGTCGCTTCAATCAGCGAAGCAGCAACGCGATATCTGCAGCTAGCACCTTGGCACCACTGCCGTAGCGGGTAAACAAACGCAGTTGGCCCTTGGGGTCATACACATAGCTGCCCGCAGAGTGGTCCATGGTGTAACTGGTGGCCGTGCTGCCGGGTACTTTTTTGTAATACACCTTATAGTCTTTGGCCAAAACCGCCAATTGCTCGGGCGTGGTGCGCAGCGCTAACAAACTCGGATCAAAGTTGGCCATATACGCTTTAAGCAACTCGGGTGTATCGCGCTCGGGGTCTACCGTGACAAACAAACCTTGAACGCGCTCGCCATCTTTACCCAATAGCGTTTTGACTTCTGCCAACTCCGCCATCGACGTGGGGCACACATCAGGGCACTGGGTATAGCCGAAGAAAATCACAACTACCTTGCCAGCAAAATCAGTGAGGTGACGCACTTGACCATTGTGGTCTGTGAGCTCAAAGTTCTTGGCGTAATCGGCACCGGTGATGTCAACCGACGCAAACGCGGGCTTTTGCTCTGAACATCCAGACAAGAGCGCCGCGCTCATTGCACAAGCGGCAAAGGTGGCCCGCATCAACGCAGAAGCCCAAGACTTATAAAACAACATATCAACCTCGCAAGAGATAGTGGTCCAACAGCAGCGCCGCAAACAAGGCGCTCAGGTGAATCAAAGAGAATCGAAACGTAGCCCGTGACAAGGCCTCAGAATAGTTTCGCAACAAGCGCCACGCGTAAACACAAAACCCCACGCTCAAGCCCAAAGCCACAACCAAATACAACCAAGAGCTCATTCCGTAAATAAACGGCAGCAAGCAAGCCGCAAACAAAACCAAGGTGTAGAGAAAAATGTGCAAGCGAGTGAACTCACTGCCGTGGGTCACCGGCAGCATAGGCAGGCCCGACTTACGGTAATCCTCCACACGGTAAAGCGCAAGCGCCCAAAAATGCGGTGGGGTCCATAAGAAAATAATCAAAAACAAAATCAAAGCTTCAGGACCCACGTCGCCTGTTATCGCCGCCCACCCCAATACGGGCGGCATCGCGCCTGAGGCGCCGCCGATCACAATATTTTGAGGCGTTAAAGGTTTCAGAATCACGGTGTAGATCACCGCGTAGCCCACAAAGGTGGCAAAGGTGAGCCACATGGTGAGTGGGTTGACCCAGAAGTACAGCAACGCCGAACCCAACAAGCCCAATACGGCAGAGAACACCAAGGTTTGGGTGTTACTGAGTTCGCCGCGCGCAGTAGGCCGCCATGCGGTGCGTTTCATCTTGGCATCAATGCCCTGCTCCACTATGCAATTGAAGGCTGCAGCAGCACCCGCAACCAACCAAATGCCTAGGCATGCGACAGCGGCCAATTGCACCTGCGCCCAGCTGGGAGCACCAGCTACGGCCAAGACCATTCCGATGAGTGCGCAAAACACAATGAGTTGAATCACACGGGGTTTGGTCAACGTGTAAAACTGTCGCACGACCGAAGGCGTGGTACGAGTCGAGGTATCGGTTGTGGCTTGGGGGTGTTCGGTCGTAGTCACTGTTGTTTCTCAAAATGGGGGGACGCTTTGCTAGCCACGATCAACCAAACCAAGCATGCGCCCAGGGCGCCAGCTCCACCGGTGTGCAATACCGCTGCCAGCAAAGGCCAGCCTAGCACGACGTTGCTCAGTCCGGTAAGCACTTGAAGCAAAAGCAAAACCAAGAGCCCCTCTGCGGGCTTGCGAAGGGCAGCATATGCGCGCAGCTTCCAAAATAAAACCAATAGAACCATACAGGTCAGACCAGCAAGCAGGCGATGAAAGAAATGGATGGCCGTCAAGGCTTGGAAGCTTAATGGGTTGCCGTCTTGGCTTAAACCCAAAGGCCGCCAAATTTCAAAACCCCGGGCAAAGTCCATCTGAGGCCACCACTGGCCTTGGCACATTGGGAAATCGGTACAGGCCAATACAGCGTAATTGGTACTGACCCAAGCACCGGACAAAACCTGTAAGACGAAGACAACCAATCCCGATACCATCCAAAGCCGCAAACTACGAGGTACGGGAAATACAGGCTGCGCACTTTCACGCAGCGACAACGAGGCGGCTTGGCCAGTCAGCAATGCCAACAGGATGTAGCCTCCCAAAAGATGCAAAGCCACGATCGCAGGGAAAAGTTTCATGGTCACTGTTAGCGCTCCAAAAGCGCCTTGAATACACACCCAAACAAAAGTCAGCGCGGCCCATCCAGGATGCAGCAATTTGGCTTTATCTTGCAGGCTTGCATTTTTCCAAAGCCACCAAGCGCCAAGCGCCAAAGCAAAGATCAGCAGTCCTACGCCAGACGCCAAGTAACGGTGCACCATTTCAATCCAGGCCTTGCTGTGCGTCACAGGACCATCAGGCATGGCGGTTTGTGCATCACTGATTTGACTTTGCGCACCGAGGGGCGACGCATTTCCATAACATCCCGGCCAATCCGGGCAGCCTAAACCGCTGTCCGACAACCGGGTGAATGAGCCAAACAAAACCAAGTCAAAGGTTAAAAAAAGAGTCAACAACGTGAGTGCTTGCAAACGTCCGAAACCTTGCGCATGGCGTTTGCGCCACAGCACCCAAATCAAAGGGAGCCCGGCCAAAACCATGCCTATGCCTACCAGGCGAAGCAACGGAGAGAGATCAAAGAGTGAAGTCGTCATTTCAACGGCCTTCGTTATCCCAAAAGGCAGAAGCGCGAAGCAAGCGCTCGATATCACGCTTGACCTGCGGAACTTGATCGTTCGCAAGTGCCGCTGGAAAACGCATCATCCAATTCCCAATGGGATCGACCAAAAACAAATGTTGGCTTAACTGCGCTCCATCTTGGGGTTGGAGCCATCGCTGCAAATCTGTAGGGTCAACTCGCAAGACCGTGGCAGTCTGAAGTGCCGGTCGCAGAGACGGCGCTAATGGGGCGTCGTCACTGACCAGCCAAATCCAATCCAGTCGGTCTTTTTCTTTTCCCAAACCTTCACGCAACTGCCGTTGTAAATACAGGTTGCGGGTGCAGCTTTCGTCACATGCACCACCGGCCACACTCACCAACAACCATTGTCCTTTAAGCGCACGCAAATTCACTTTGGAGCCGTCAAGGGCTGTGGCTTGAACATCCGGCAGCGGTTGCTGCGGATCAATGAGTTGTCCAAAATTACGCCGCCCCTCGGGGCGAATCACGTAATAGGTGAAATACGAGGCAATCACCGGAGCGGCGCAAACCAACAAAACCAGCAGCATTTTCCACCGGCCGCTGCGCGTTCTATAGACGCCTGAAGCATCCAACTCTTGAGGGTTGGGCATGGAATGCACCGTCAAGCCCAGTGGCTGGTCATCAGTAGCGTGGGGCTTAGACATGGGGGAAAGCATCCTTAGATCGAAAAAAAGTACGGCGGAAAATTTGGAACCAAAGGTACAAGGCGATCACCAGCGCCGATAAACCAAACCATTGAAACGCGTAGCCATAGTGCTTATCAATCCCGAAATTGACCGCAGGCCAATCGCGCCGCAAACCCTCACTCGGTAATCCCGTTTGGCGGACTGTAAAGTCCAAAAGTAGCAAACCTGTCTCGCCACGAAACGCTTCAATATCTAGATTTTGCCGGATAAGTTGTGGAGTACTCTGACCTGGCTCATAAAGCTTAGACGGCGCTAGGGCAATGTGACCTTCAATTTGCACCATGCCAGGGGGCGTTTCAATCAGCGGAACAATTTCACGTTTTTCAAAGTTGCGCGGCGCCCACCCGCGTTGAACCATGACCACCTTATCACTTCCCTCCAATCGCAGCGGCGTGAGGACAAAGAACCCTACTTTGCCGTCCATTTGTCGGTTGTCCAAATACACGGTCGATCGCGCAATCCAACTTCCTGAAAGAAGAACCCGCTGGTGTAGCACTTCATTAACTTCATTTAAGTTCAAGAGCACGTTTAGTGCTAACGGCGGCTTGTTTGCTTGCTGTTCCATCGCAGATTGCAAGGCTTCTTTTTGGGCGGCTCGATCCACCTGCCAAAACCCGAGATAAATCCCCAGCGTGGCAAAGAACGCGGCGACAAGTGATAATAAAAGCGACTTACGTTTTAAATCCAACTGCATATCCTGTACCTATGTCCTACCTTGTCAGTCTTGCCTTCTTTGCTATTCTCGCCAGCTTAGCCACAGCACTTTTTTTCATGCTCCGTGGAAATCCTAATGCCTCAGGAAAATCCAAACGAATGGCCCGCGCACTTGCAATGCGGGTGGGGGTATCGATATTTTTGTTCGCCTGTATTTTGATCTCATGGAAGTTTGGCCTGATACAACCGACTGGAATTCCTCAGGGAACTTAAAGTCTTCCAAATTCTGCGCGAATACAGAATTCACACTCCACTAAAAAAGGCACCTTGAAGGTGCCTTTTTACTGAGCGCACATCACTTAAAGCCAATACACCAAAACGTAAAGGCCAAGCCAAACAACGTCGACAAAGTGCCAGTACCAAGCCGCTCCCTCGAAGCCAAAATGGCGCTCCGAAGTAAAGTGGCCTTTTTGCAAACGCAAGGTAATAAACAAGAGCATCAACATTCCAACAAACACGTGAAAGCCGTGAAAGCCAGTGAGCATAAAGAAAGTGGAGCCGAAAATTCCTGAGCTCAATTTCAAGTTGTACGCTGTATAAGCATGGTAATACTCGTAGCCCTGCACACCCAAGAAGGTGACACCCAACAAGACCGTCATCCACATGAAGTTGATGGTTTTGCTGCGGTTACCGTCAATCAGTGCGTGGTGTGCAATCGTTAAGGTCACGCCCGAAGTCAAAAGCAAGGCCGTGTTAATCGTAGGCAACCAGAAAGGCCCCATGGTGGTGAAGGGCTCGACAATTCCAGCAGGAGAAGCGGTAGCACCTGCAACCAAACTCGGCCACACAGCTTTAAAGTCAGGCCACAACAAAGCATTGTCTAGGCTTCCTAACGAAGGAACGGAGTGCGAACGCGCCCACCATAATGCACTGAAGAAAGCGCCAAAAAACATGACTTCTGAGAAGATAAACCAACTCATGCTCCAGCGGAAAGACAAATCGATCTTTCGGCCGTACTGACCACTTTCGCTTTCAGAAACAGCCTCACTAAACCACTGGTACAAAACGGTCAGCCAAAAAACTAGGCCAAACGCCAAAGAATATTTACCCCAGTCCGCTCCGTTGACCCATTGGCCAGCGCCTAAGATCACAAAAAACAGACCGAGGGTGGCCAGCACCGGATGGCGAGAAGGCCCAGGGACAAAGTAATACGGTGTCATTGCGTGTGCGCTTGTACTCATTTCAGCTCCATTTTTCCAAATTCATCTCTAAAAATTCGTCCTGCCCTTGCAGCTCTTTATTTTGCGACCACCCAGGTAGCCAGTGTAATTAAGCCCAGCACCAAGAGCAGCGCTCCCATCAACCCAACAAACACCACGTGCATGGGGTTCACCTTCGCTAAATCATCTTGGTAACCCGCGCGGCTGCGAATCCCCAAAAAGGACCAAGCCACCAATTTGACGCTGCGCCAAAAGGATGTTTTTTGCTTGTTCTTTTTTTGGGGCTCAGACATTAAGACCCCGCGCCTTTTGTTATCCATTGGGGCGCACTGGCAACTGGGGCCGCAGGCGTTTTTCCGCCTGCTTCAAAAAACGTATACGACAAAGTAATCGTTTTCACATCTTTCGATAGCTTGGGATCAATCACAAAAGCCACCGGCCATGATTTTTTTTCACCAGGCTCTAATGTGTACTGGTTAAAGCAAAAGCACTCGAGTTTATTAAAGTGGGCAGATGCCTGTTGAGGTGCATAGCTCGGAATAGCTTGCGCTGACATCCGACGATTTTGGGTATTTTGGAACTCGTACATGACGGTTGTTAACTCGCCAGGATGAACTTCTACTGAATTCTGCGCCGGTTTGAAGTCCCAGGGGCCACGTGAGTTGGCATCAAACTCAATCGTAATCGTACGCGAGGTATCCACTTGGGTGTTCGCAGGCAATGCGGGTGTAACGCCTTTTAAGGCCTGCTCGCCCAAGGCCAGCACATTGATGCCGGTCATCTCGCAAATCGCCTTGTACAAGGGAACTAAAGCGTAACCAAAAGCAAACATCAGGACCGTAACGACGGCCAACTTTCGCACCATTAAGAAGTTTTCGCGCTGCAAATTCATTGCAAACCTAACGACTTAAAACGATCATTTTGAGCATGAAGCCAGCAAAGAACACGATGGCTACCGAAGCCAAAATCAGCCCCAATTTGCGATTAGACTTTTTTTGTTCAAGTGTCATTGCGTTCTTTGTATCAAGTCAATCGCACTTAAGCAATGACTTTATTGGCCGCAGCGTTCAACTTTGGCGGTGTTTCAAAGGTATGGAAAGGCGCAGGAGAAGGCACTTCCCACTCGAGACCTTCTGCGCCTTCCCAAGGACTTTGAGCGGCTTTTTCGCCTTTACCCATCATGGCTGGAACCACGATATATAAGAAGAAGTAGACCTGTGCAAGACCGAATGCGAAACCGCCGACCGAAGCCAAAGCATTAAAGTCAGCAAACTGCATGGGGTAATCAGCGTAGCGACGTGGCATACCTGCCAAGCCTAAGAAATGCATAGGGAAGAAAGTCACGTTAAAGGCGATCAATGACCACCAGAAATGGATTTTCCCACGGGTTTCGTTGTACATCACACCGGTCCACTTGGGCGACCAATAGTAGTATCCCGCAAACATGGCGTACAAGGAGCCGGCCACCAATACATAATGGAAATGCGCCACGACGTAGTAGGTGTCTTGCAACTGAATGTCAATGGGCGCCATGGCCAAGATCAACCCGGTAAAGCCACCCATAGTGAACACAAAGATAAAGCCCACCGCGAACAACATGGGCGTCTCAAACGTCATGGAACCTTGCCACATGGTGGCGATCCAATTGAAGATCTTCACTGCGGTTGGTACCGCGATCAACATCGTGGCGTACATAAAGAACAGCTGACCGGTGACTGGCATACCGGTCGTGAACATATGGTGGGCCCACACGATAAACGACAAAATCGCGATCGAAGAGGTGGCATACACCATAGATGCGTAACCAAACAGCTTTTTACGCGCGAAGGCTGGGACAATTTGACTGATGATGCCGAAAGCCGGCAAGATCATGATGTACACCTCAGGGTGCCCAAAGAACCAGAAAATATGCTGGTACATGACCGGGTCACCGCCGCCAGCGGGATTAAAGAAGCTGGTGCCAAAGTGGCGGTCCGTGAGCGTCATGGTGATGGCACCGGCGAGGACAGGCATGACGGCGATTAACAAGTAAGCAGTAATCAACCAGGTCCAGCAGAACATCGGCATTTTCATCAATGTCATGCCAGGTGCACGCATGTTCAAAATCGTCACGATGATGTTGATGGAGCCCATGATGGACGAGGCACCCAAGATGTGCATCGCAAAAATACCGGCATCCATGCTGGGGCCCATTTGCAACGTCAAAGGCGCGTACAAGGTCCAACCTGCGGCAGGGGCACCGCCAGGCATAAAGAATGAACCGGCGAGCATCAAGCCTGCAGGAATCATCAGCCAGAAACTAAAGTTATTCATCCGCGCAAACGCCATGTCGGCTGCTCCAATTTGCAAAGGAATCATCCAGTTCGCAAATCCCACAAAGCCCGGCATGATGGCGCCAAACACCATGATCAAGCCATGCATGGTCGTTAAGGAATTAAATAATTCAGGGTTAACCAATTGCAGCCCCGGCTGAAACAATTCTGCCCGGATAAGCAAAGCCAAGATGCCGCCGATAATCAACATCGTAAAACTAAACAGCAAATACAAAGTTCCAATGTCTTTGTGGTTGGTCGCAAAAAGCCAACGCTGCCAGCCCGTGGGCGCGTGGTGGTGGTCGTCATGGGCATGATCGTGGTGATCTAAAACTGCGCTCATACTGATTTCCTTTTCAATTCTCTAAATTCGGTGCGGGTTTTGATTGAACTTGCGTCTACTGGCTTGCCATCACTTGCGCAAAGCCAAAACCTCAGCAGGCTGCACAAGCTGCCCCGTCTTGTTGGACCAATGGTTTTTGGTATAGCTGATCACAGCAGCTATATCGGTGTCGCTCATTGACTTCCATGCAGGCATCGATCCGTTATTTTGACCGTTTAACAAAACCAAAATTTGTTTGTTTTTATCGGCATCGAGTACCACCGCAGCACCATCTAAGGGCTTGATCGGGCCTGCGCCTTTGCCGCTGGCTTGGTGGCAAGCCACACAATTTTGGGCGTATACCTTTTCGCCGCGCTGCGTGAGGTCAGCCAAGGTCCATACTTTGCTTGGGTCGTCAGCCTTGGCAGCCAACTTCTTTTTCTCGCCTTCAACCCAAAGGGAGTAGTCTTCAGCGGACAAAACCTTGACGTGGATTGGCATGTAGGCATGTTCTTTGCCGCACAACTCTTGGCATTGCCCGTGGTAATCGCCGACTTTTTCAGCACGGAACCAAGTATCTCGCACAAATCCAGGAATCGCATCTTGCTTAATCCCAAACGCAGGAACAGCAAACGCATGGATGACGTCATTAGCTGTCGTAATGATGCGAACTTTTTTATCTACAGGAACCACCAAGGGGTTATCCACCTTTAAAAGATAATCATCAACGACTTCACCTTTTTTGGGCCCACCGTTATTGGACATCTCACGTTGTTCGGTGTCGATGGTGGACACAAAAGCAATGCCTTCGCCTTCACCTTTGATGTAGTCATAACCCCATTTCCATTGCATTCCCGTGGCCTTGATGGTGAGGTCTGCGTTGGTGGTGTCCTTCATAGCAACAACCACTTTGGTAGCGGGCAGAGCCATCAAAATGACAATGATGAAGGGGACAATTGTCCAAATAATTTCGACTGTGACCGACTCATGGAAAGTAGCCGCTTTGTGACCGACTGATTTGCGGTGTTTCCAGATGGAATAGAACATCACGGCAAAAACAGCAAGAAAAATGACGACACAAAGAATCATCATGAACCAATGCAGCCACTGTTGATCACGGGCAATAGCCGTGACAGGCGTTGGCAGGTCTAACTGTCGAACGGATGGACCACCTGGCAAATCATTAACCGCATAAGCAAGGCTTAGGGCCGCAGTGCCAAACCAAGCGCCGGCTATGGCCAACAGGGAAACTAATTTTTTCCAAATGCTCTTCATCGTATTCACTTTCAATGCCCAAAAGTAAGCAAACTCAAAAACTAAAAGGGTAGGTTAGGTTTGGGGTAGAACTTCACACAGATAAGGTGTGCGTCCTCCAGAGAAAAACCGCTTTATTGACCTGCATCAATTGTATCCGAGAGTTTTTTTCAACTAACAACTGATAGACAACCAAGGTTTCTCACCTAAAAGGGATTGTTTTTAACGCCCTTAGGAGATTTCAGCGCCGCACGCATTTCATCCATGGTTAAAGTGGTTTCGGCTTTGATTGGAATACGCGGCTGGGGCTTAAACGCATGGCCGTAAATAATCTCGAAGGTCAAACGCAGCCTTTGAGGCTGTTGTGGGTCAGTTAAGTGCGTTTGTAATTGCACATGCAGCTTTTTTAGCCACCCCTTTCCGCGCAAACTTTGAAAACGCCCCACATGCATATTGCGCCCCAAACCCCGCAACTCCTCTAAAAGCCGCTCGGGACTCGAAAAAGTCAACGTGATGCGCTCCATGTCCATGACCGGTTCAGCGAAACCAGCGGCCACCAACATATCACCCCAATCATGCATATCCGTAAATTCATGCGCTGGAGCGGGCCAACCCATGGCCGCATAGATCGGGCGCAACTCCCGCAAAGTATCAGGACCCAAACAGGAAAACATCGCAAAACCATCCGACTCCAACGCCTGGCTCCACTGCGCAATCAGCGCCTGAGGTTGCGCTGCCATATGCAAAGCCATATTGGCCCAGAGCATTTGGACCGGTCGCGTTGGTGCGTCAAACCGAAGGGCTGGACCAACCCACCTTCTAACACTCCACCAAGGGGAACTAAAATACTTATGGACTTGTGAAGGTGAGTCTGAGAATGCTTGCATCACAAAGCACTCTGCCTTGGGGTATCGCTTTGCAAGCAAAGCGTGGGCTTGCAGCCCCCCGCGGATGGGATCCCAATGCAGCCACTGGCGCGGTTGCTTAACCACCCACTGCAAACGACTCTCCATTCTTCGCGCTACCTCTTCGTGCAACCAAGGTGAGCTTGAATCATCTATCGACACGGTCATTTTTCCCCACCGATCAGCGGCAACAGGGTCAAGGGAAGGCGGTCGCTTTGATGTCATAAAGGCAGTATATTGGCTTGATGTTTCGCCAACGGATTCAACGGTTTTTAGATCGGCTCCCGAGCCAATGCGCGGTGTGTAACGCGTGGCCCAGCCAGAGCGTGTGTGAATCTTGTGTGGAGTTGTTTGCCCAGCCGTGTGCGCGTTGTAGTCGTTGCGCTCTGCCGGTTTTGCAGGGGATGCGCCAATGCATTGCTTGCAAAAATAAACCGCCGCACACCGACGCCGCTCTTGCCGCTGTGACTTACAGCTTTCCTTGGGCCAAGATGGTGCACGATTTTAAATTCCATGACAACCCTGCGTGGGCAAGAAGCATGGCCACTCTGATGCGAAGTACGCCTTGGGTCGACCCCGCACTCGATGCTGCAGACTGGGTTGTGCCCATGCCGTTATCCTCAGAGCGGTTGCGTCAAAGAGGATTTAACCAAGCCTTTTTAATAGCGCGGGAATTGGCACCGCAATTAGTCAACAACACTCTTTTACTGCGCATTCAAGATGCCCCCGCCCAAAGTTCTTTGCCTCGCCGTGAACGCTTGGCTAACGTAGAACATGCCTTCGCCATCGAACCTCTGCAACGCCACCGACTCAAAGACAAACGGATTGTCTTGGTGGACGATGTGATGACCAGTGGAGCGTCTATTAACGCCGCCGCTCTCGCCTTAAAACAAGCTGGCGCACAACACGTCACTGCATTGGTTTTTGCCAGAACCGACTAAAAAGCAGCCATTCCAAAAGGCAATCGGTCAAGCGACAATCTGCGTATGTTTAATATTGTTTTAGTGGAACCCGAGATTCCCCCCAATACCGGTAACGTCATCCGACTCGCGGCCAATACCGGATGCAACTTGCATTTGGTAGAGCCCTTGGGGTTTTCAATGGATGACAAACACATGCGCCGGGCGGGCTTGGACTACCACGCGTACGCAACACTAAAACGCCACCGCGATTGGCAAGCTTTTTTAGACACCGAACGTCCCGCGCCAGAACGACTCTTTACCCTCACGACCCGGGGCACGCAAAATCTTTTCGATACGGCCTTTCAACCCGGTGATTGGCTGGTTTTTGGATCGGAGACCAAGGGCATTTCTGACGCAGTGAGGGCCTCGTTTGGGCCTGGGCAAAGCCTAAAGCTGCCGATGCAAAAAGACCAGCGCAGCCTCAATTTATCTAACGCGGTCGCAGTGACCGTATTTGAGGCCTGGCGACAAAACGGTTTTACCTAAAGAAAGCTCTTTAGGGATAAAGGCGTGCCAACGACTCGGCGATACACACGGGCTTGGCAACGCCTTCACGCTGCGTGGTGACTTCCCAAGTGAATTGGAATCCTTGGTTTTCTATTGGGTCCGCTTTCAGTAACTTTAAAGTAGCGCACAGGCGGCTGTTGACGGGTACTGGCCCCATAAACCGGACCTTGTTAAGCCCGTAGTTCACACCCATACGCGCCTGTTTGATTTTGAGCGCCGAGTCAAAAAACTGAGGGATTAGCGACAAGGTTAGAAAGCCGTGCGCAATAGGCGCTCCAAAAGGGCCTTGGCTTGCGCGTTCGAGATCGACGTGGATCCACTGGTGGTCTCCCGTGGCTTGGGCAAATTGATTGATGTGCTCCTGGGTAATTTGAACCCATTCGCTGGTTGCTACTTCTTGCCCGACGCAATCGGCTAAGTCTTGTAATGTTTCAAAAGTTTTCATACCCGGGTTGTTCATAAAGCTTGAAAAGCCCATGGTAACCTCGGCGCATGTTCAGTCCCTCACAAGAAGATGTTCGTCGATTTTTTTGCGCCGTCTACGAAAAATCGCTTCGCAAAGCGCCTATGGAGGCCATCGAAACTTTAGCCAGCCAATGGATCGCCGAGCATCCGGAGTACCACGCAGATTTTTCCAATGTGGATGCAGCCTTGCGTCAGGTGTATTCCAACGCGCAAGGACAAAGCAACCCTTTTTTGCACTTGTCGATGCACCTGTCTATTAGCGAGCAGTGCAGCATTGACCAGCCCCGTGGAATTCGCCAAGCCGTTGAACTACTGACCCACAGGCGCAATTCACTGCACAAAGCCCACCATGAAACCATGGAATGTTTAGGGAAGATGTTGGAAGAAAGCCAAAAAGCGAGGCGTCCCCCGGATGGAGACGCTTACATAGCCTGCGTGCAAAGGCACGCAACCCGAGATTAACCAGGATTAAGAATTAACGGAACCGGCTTTCAGGAACTGTTTTCAGATCACCCGGCAAGCGGCCGATGTAATTGGCCAACTCTTTTAACTCCGCATTGGTGAACTGTTTTGCGACTCCGCCCATGATCGCGTTACCACGGCCCACTTGGGGGTTGCCGTCCACCTTGTAAGCCTTGAGCGCGACATAAAGATAGTCGTTGTGTTGGCCAGCAAGCTTAGGGTAACTTGGATCAATCGGCTTGCTGAGGCTTTCGCCGTGGCAAGACAAACACGCGCCTTTAGCAATTAACTCCATGGCTTTGGCTGAACCATCAGTCGCTTTTTCCAAGGGCTTGGCATTCGTATCGACGCCATTGGCCGCGTAGAAAACAGCCAAGTCAGCCATATCTTGGTCAGAGAGTGATGCAGAAATTCCCCGCATCGTGGGGTGCTTACGCTCGCCTTTTTTGTAGGCATTGAGTGCGGAAATAATGTATTTCTCGCTTTGTCCAGAAATTTTGGGAACTTTATGGATTTCAGGGAAGCTCGCTTGGTATCCCACGATGCCGTGGCAACCGATACACATGGCGTTTTTCTTTTCCCCCGCCTTGGCATCACCCTTGATTTCTAGCGCATTGGCAGAAAGTACGGTCACAGAAGCGACAAGAAAAGCAGACAGGGACAGAAGCAATTGATTCATTTTGCGCAGACAATCAGGTAGAGATTGGTATAAATTGACTGTGAGATTATATCGATGACTATCCGAGCCCATCGCACCCCTGCAAACAATGACTATTGTCAAGAAAAACGACCGCTATGAAATTTCACGGAACTAAAAATTACGTTGCCACCCAAGACCTGATGCTTTCCGTTAATGCAGCAATCACTTTGCAAAGGCCACTTTTAGTCAAAGGCGAGCCTGGAACCGGTAAAACCATGTTGGCAGAAGAAGTCGCCCAAGCACTCGATTTGCCCTTGCTTCAGTGGCACATCAAGTCCACCACCAAAGCCCAACAAGGACTTTATGAGTACGACGCCGTGAGCCGCCTGCGTGACTCGCAGCTCTCAGATATTGATGGCGGTGAGCGGGTCAAGAATATTCACAACTACATTGTCAAAGGCGTCCTGTGGCAGGCCTTTACCGCCGACCGGCCTGTAGCGCTTTTGATTGATGAAATCGACAAAGCCGACATTGAGTTTCCAAACGACTTGCTGCGAGAGATCGACCGCATGGAGTTCTATTGCTACGAAACCCGCGAACTCATCAAGGCCAAACACCGCCCTTTGGTATTTATTACATCCAACAACGAAAAGGAATTGCCCGACGCGTTTCTTCGC
>SXGU01405777.1_pt1 | contig 14933 bp, 18 predicted proteins | sample 3174531 | NCBI WGS metagenome assembly SXGU01 (sample SAMN11356863, study PRJNA531348) | freshwater metagenome | isolation source: freshwater sample F1-140 | place: China: Fuxian Lake, Yuxi | collected 2017-12-25
AACAAGCCGGCCAGGTCGACCGCGCTGCCCTTCGCTTTCTCCAGGTCGCGGGCGATGCGGCGGCTGGCGCGCGCCACCTTCTCGGCACCGCCGGCTGCCGCGTCGAGAGCCGGCCCGAGCCCGTTGAAGCCGCGCGCGTTGCGCAGCCCCGCGAGCTGGCGCTCCAGCCGTTTCGCGCGGGCGGCCGACGCTTCAAGGTCGCGTGAAAGGGTGTTGAGGCCGCGGGCCTGGCCGAGGTTCTTCGCGGCGGCGCCGACCCCGGCGAGGTCGCGCTTGGCATCCGTGGCGCCGGCCTTGAGGCCGTTGATCAGCCGGAGCTTGAGGGCGACGTCGAGGTCGGCCATGGCGGCCCTATTCCAGTGCTGCGGTGAGCGCGAGGATGGCCTGGATCACCGCACCGTTGCCGCCCTCGGCCTCGCTGTCCTGATCCTCGGCGACGGCGATGACGATCTCCGCCCAGGGCAGCGTCAGGACGCGGGACCAGGGCTCGCCGAGGGCGCGGCCGGCGCGTCGGGTGACGGCACGCCAGTCTCCCCAATCGGCTGCGAGAAGACGTCCCTGGCGAACCGGCACAAGAAAGGGCGCGCCCTCTCCATGACGGCCTCCAGGTCGTCGTCGATCAGGCCGCGGAGCACCGCCTTCGGGTAGCCCGTCATCGCCGCGTAGAAGTCGAACAGCTCGACCTGGGCGCCGTACCGGTCGGCCGTCTGGCCGACCTCGGCCCCGCTGAGCCGGCGCACCGGGATGACGCGCACCTCCTGCCCGTCGAGCAGGAAGGGGAACTGGAGCGTCACCTCGGCGCTGATCGCCGCCGGGTCGAGGAAGGTGAGCGCGGCCACCGCGACCGGAGCCGGCGCCGGGGTGGCCGGCGCGGCAGCCGAGGCAGCGCCTTCCGGGCCGGCGCCCTCTGGCGCGGGCGGGAGCGGAAGGTCGCCGCGATCGGCGACCGGGTAGCTCTCGATCGGCTTGGTCGGGGGCGTGCTCACAGCACCGTCCCGCCGCTGATCGCCAGGTTCTGGGCCCGGTGGTTGAACGGGTTCGCCCCGTTCACCAGCGTCTGGGCCGGGCCGCCGAAATAGTCGAAGCGGTGGACCGAGCGGCCGTCGTAGAGGTCGTGGTAGTAGACGATCGTCGTGAAGACGTAATCGACGTCCGCGCGCTTCACGCCCTTCGTCGCCGCGGCCTTCACCGAGTTCAGGAGCCCGCGCAGGAGCACCACGCGGCCCTGGGGCGTGCCGCCCGGCCGGTAGCTCTCCAGGTTCTCGTAGTAGGTGCACTCGATGTAGTTCGGCGGCACCTGCCCGCAGAGGCCGCGGACCTGCGCATCGTTGGTGCGATGCTTCACGGTCGCGGTGAGCGGGTTCATGTCCTCGGGGAACTCCACGCCCATGTGGTGTCCCGAGGGGCTGAAGTTGTCGAGGGCGTGGGCGATCTCGGGCATCTCGACCTCTTCGAGCACCCGCCAGGCGTTGAGGTTCCCCCACCACCAGTTGCCGCCGCGAATGACGCTGTCCATGGCGTGGGATCCTCAGAGCGTGCCGTAGAGCTGGCCGGAGACGTTGAAGGCGGACATGGCCGCCGCGATCTCGTCGGCCATGATGTCGAACGAGGCGTCGTTCGGCTCGGTGAAGAACTGGAGGTCGACCAGCGCGGGCGCCTCCTGGAACTTGACCCGGAAGGCCGTGCCGCCGACCGCGAGCGTGCCGTTGGAGTTCAGCTCGCGGGGCCAGAGCACCTTCCAGCCCGACAGGATCGCCGGCTCGGGCATACCGTGCAGCTCGCCGAGGAAGCCCTCCAGGCCGCGCCCGATCGTGGTGATCAGGTGCGGGCCGAGGTTGCGCCCGATGTACTGCGCCATCGTGCGGGGGATCACCTCCAGCACGGCCTTGCGCACCCTCACCATGTGGAGCTGGCGCCAGCGCGGGTTCTCGGAGGTGTTGAAGAAGCCCCAGAAGGTCTTGCCCTGGGGCGAGTTGATCGAGCGTGAGGTCCGGTTCTTCACCTTCTGGACGAAGCAGTTCACGCCCCGCTGGAGCAGGTAGTTCGCCTCGCTGTCCGGATCGTCGATCCGGAAGGACACCGCCCGGCTCGGGCCGAGGATGCCGGTGAGGTCGAGGTTGCCGGGGCTGTAGTAGGGCGCGCCCCGCCGCTTGTCGTTCTTCACGATGTGCGCCGCGATATGCGACGAGGAAGGCCGCACGATCGGCGTGCCGTCCGGCCCCATGATCCGCGCGCCCTGCGCCGTGGCGACGAGGTTGAGCGTGCCGGTGAAGTCGGCCGCGTACTCGACGGCCGCCTCCTTCGTGCTCGACGGCGTGTCCACCACGCCGATGCCGGTGACGATGCGGTTGCAGAGCGCGTCGATCACGGTCGCGGCCGGGTTGGCCGAGCTGCCGAGCCGCTGGGAGGTGAAGCCCGGCGCGATCAGGATGTCCGGCGCCACGCCGGTCTCGGCCTCGGCATCGAGCAGCGACCACAGGCCGGTGCGGGCGGTCGGCGATCCGCAGACGTTGACCATCTGCGCCGCGATGTCGGCCACCTCCGTCACGCGGGTCGCCACGACAGAGGCCACGATCCCCTCGGCGATGCAGGCGTCCACCAGCCACTTCAGCGTGCCGGTGGCGCCGATCGCCGTGGTCATCTCCAGGTCGTCGGTCGTGAAGTGGACCGGCACGTTGAGCGGGAACTTCGCCGCATCCGCACCCGGCGCGGTGAAGGCGCCGCCGATCGTCGACATGTCGGCGATCAGGAAGGAGGCGGTCTCCAGCGGATCGAAGTACGCGCGGACGCCAACGTGCGGGGTAGTGGCCGGCATCGAGCCCTCTCTCGGTTCAGACGGGAGGGGGCCGAGCCGCGACGCGCGCGAGGAGGCATCCCGCCAAATCCCGGGAATAGGGACGCTGACGGGAGGCCGGACGGGCGAAGCGTTTCGCCCGGATGCCTCAAGGGAGCCGACCGAGAGCCGGAGCTACATCCCGGCGTAGACGAAGAGGCTGACCGCCAGATAGGGCGGCACGGTCGGGATCGGCTTCGGCTTCGCCGCGCCGGCCGGGGACGTCTCGCCGTCCTGGGTGGACAAGTCTGACACCGTGGTGACGGAGAGCAAGCCCGCCGTGACCTTCAGCGCCGCCGACCGCGCCGCCGGGCGCACCACGCCGTGCTTGTGCTCGGGCACCTCGTCGAGCGCCAGGGTGTGGCTCGCCGCCCCGCCGGCCGTGCCGAGCTGCCGGGCGGCGCCGGCCGCGCACAGGAAGCCGTCGCGCGCATCCGGGAGGCCGAAGGTGGTGGTGCCGTCTCCGGCGCCGAAGCGGGTGCCCAGCGCTGCGAAGAGCCGGGCATAGGTGGTACGGGAGAGCTTGCGGCCGTCGAGCAGGAGCCAGCCGTCGTGATCGGCCGCGATCAGCGACAGCTTGAGGTCGCCGGGCGCCGGCAGCGCCCGAGGGCGCCGCCCTAGGTCCACAGCGCGTCCGCGGTCATGTCGCCGACCGCCTCGCCTGCTCGGATCCGTGCCTTGATCGTGCTGCCCGCGAAGATCAGCCGCGAGCGGTGCGCCATCGCGGCCGAGCCGAGCTGGATCATGCCGGGCGCATCGAGCGGCACCAGGCCGTTGTCGGCCGCGATCCAGGCGAAGTCCTTCGTCGGATCCGCCCAGCGGAGGTCCCCGGGCTGCGCCCCGTTGAGCACCGCCGCCACCGCGGCCGTCGAGGCGCCGCCGAGGTTCACGAAGTCCTCGGGCCGGCTCTGGAAGGTCGCGCCCTGGTAGGCGAAGCCCGCCGCGATGCGCCGGTCCCGCTCGACATCGACCGCGGCGGCCGCCGCCTCGGCGCGCGTGGCGACCTCGGCCGCGGTGAGCGTGCGCTTCGCCTGGACACCGCGCCAGACCCGGGCGACCGGATCGGGCTCATAGGAGGCTAGCTCGCCTGTCAGCACCTCGTCGGGGCCAAGCATCGGAGCTGTGATCGCCCGCGGCCAGTAGCCCTCCCCGGGATAGCCCGCCCATCCGGTGTTCCGGATCTGATCCTCGGAGGGATCAAGGGCGGTGAGCCAGTCGGGGAGGGAGGGGGTTGCGGGGCCGATGGCGCGGGGCGTGTCGCCGGATGTGTCGGTGTGCTGGAACATCAGGCGCTCCAATACTCAAGGCACATCACCCCGGGCTGGCCTATTCCGGAGCTGTTGTTGATGACGTCTCCACCGCCGCCGCCATAGCCAATGGCAGTGTCAGGTATGGCGGTGTTGCCATTTCCGTAGATGTTCAGGCTATCAGGATCACCTCTGTCGCCACCTGAACCGCCGCCGCCACCGCGCTGCCCGTTGCCGACCGTACCTGCCAAACCGCCACGCCCGCCGCTTTGGCCGTCTTGCCCAACCCCAGATGAGCTGTACGACGCTCCGCCAAGGCCTCCCGCCCGAACAACATCCCCAATCGACGCTGGTCTTGCGACTTGTTGATAGGCCTGCCCGCCGGATGCGCGCATGACGATCGCGCCACCATATGTCGCGGTAGTGTCACCGCCGTTGCCCCCCGGCGTAGCGCTTGCTGTGTATGTTCCACCAGCACCGACGGAGACCGTCACGTTGTTGCCTGGCGACACCAGAAACGACTTCTTTGCGAAGTCCGCGCCCCCGCCGTTCCGGCCCACATCTCGACCTGTACCCGCACCCCCGCCCACGCCTCGGGCGATGCAAACCTTGGCCCCGACAGGGACGGCATCGTCCGTGGTGCCCGAGAAGAACCAACGCCGCGCGATCAGCGTCGGCCCACCACCCCCACCCCGCCCAACCGGGGACGGGGCACCGATCGAGGCAGGGTTGAACGGGGGCATCTCAGAAGTCTCCGCCGATCGCCGTGAGGTCCACGAACTGGCCCGCCGTCAGAGCGGTGCCGAGCGCCGCGAACAGGCCCACACTCGCGCCGAGGTGGAACGCGCTGTTCTCGACGGTGCTGCTCACGCCCGGATTGCCGTCCGTGAGCACGTTGAGCGCAGGCGTGCCCGCTGCGTTGCCGGCGTTGGCCGCCAGCCCCGAGAGCGGCTGTCCGATGCCCCGCCAGAGCGTGGCGCCCACGGGCAGCGCCTCCGCCGTCCCGAAGGTCGAGGCCGGGAAGGTGAGCGTCTTGCCGTCGCCCGAGATCGCGGAGATCACCGCGCCCGTGCTGTTGGCGAGCGTGGTCGTGCCGTCCACGATCAGGAAGTCGTCGACCGCGAAGCCGTCCGTGAGCCAGGATCCGTTGGTGCGCACCATCGTGGTCGCGGTGAGCGTCACGGCGCCCGTGTTGGTGCTCGCATCCACCGTCGTGAGCCGATCCGCGAGCCAGCGCTTGAGCGTGTTGGCCGCGCCGGTGTTGACCGCCTGCATCAGGTGGAAGCGGGAGCCGCCGACGAGACCCGCCTGTCCGCGAGCGACCGAGCCGGGCGACGCGGCGTTGGCGCTCTGGTTGCCGGCACCACCCACCGCCCAGCGCACGGGGCGGACGCCGTGGCCGGGCTTGATCCGCACGCGGTCGGCGCGGTCGTTGCGCCAGTTGCCGATATGGGCCGGAGCGAAAGCCATCGGTCACCTCACACGAAGTTCTGAGCGTTGAAGAGGAGGGCCGCGACCTGCGCCTGCTGCGCGAGGGGATCGGCGGCGAGCGCGACAGCCTGCTCGGCGCCGCCGAACCGCACGAAGAGCCCCGCGGCCGTGACGCGAAGATCCCCGTCCGCCGGGCTGGCGCTGGTGGCGCCGACCGCAAGGCGGATCGGCCGGTTGAAGGTCTGCGCGCCGTTCCAGGATTGATCCAGGCCGAGCCACGCGACGCGGTGGACTGCGCCAGCGATGTAGCCGCGGAGCGCGCCCGCGCCGGCGTACCAGATGTCGCCCTCGGCCGGGGCGCTTGGATCCGTGCCGGCCGGGAGGTTGAAGGCCGCCCGCCCGGACGCCGAGGCTGCGAGCTGCAGCCGGCCGGTGAGCGGGCGCAGGCCGTCGAGCTGCAGGAACTTCGACGTGTCGACGGTGCCCGCGGCGGCCACCGTCTCGTTGCGGAGCCGCAGCACCTCGGCGCGGTCGTTGCCCGTGGCGAGCTTGTCCAGGCCGGTTTGCTGTCGATCGAGCCCCGAGGCGGTGGCGCTGCCGGCGGCGGCGTCGCGGTACCCTTCGACGACGTCGGCGAGTAGTTCGATCGCCGCGCGCGCGGCGCGCCCCTCGGCGAGCCAGGTGCGCTGCGCCGTGATCAGGCCGGGGCCGGAGACAAACTCCCAATCCGCGTGCGGGCCGGGATTGCCGGTGATCTCGATCACCTCCGCCGTGAGGCCCCCGGTCGCCGTGTCCCAGCCGGTCACCCGGAGGAGCGCGGTGTCCGCCATCGACAGGCGCCGGATCGCCATCACGAAGGGCGAGGGTGCGAAGCTCTCCCGATCGGCCTCGGCGATCACCCATGTGCGCTCGACGCCGCCCACCAGCAGCACCTCGCTGTCAGAGGTGGCGGTGAGCACGCCGCGCTGGATCCGGGCGCGCAGGGTGTCCACCAGCGGCGCGAGGTCGGTGAAGAGGCGCTTGAGCGCGTTCGCCCGGAACTCCCGCTCGGCCGCCGGCAGCGTGTCGGCCGCCTCCTGCGCCCGCTTCAGCCGGACATCGATGTCGGCGAGGATCCGGGTGAGCGTCCCAACGATGTCGGTGTCGCCCGGCGGGATCGTGTAGGCCACGCCTCAGCCCTCCGGCGGCTGCGGGGCCGTGTCGTGCGCGGCCACCTCGCGGGCGTCGTCGATCGCGGCTGGGTCGAGCGTCTTCAGGAAGGCGCCCGAGACGGTGATGCGGGCCGCGTCCGGCCGGACGATCCGGCCGGCGAGGCTGATCGGGGCCGCCAGGGCCAGCTCATAGGTCGCGGTGGCCTTGATGGTCTTCGGGATCGGCATGGGGCGCTCCGGATCAGGTGGCCTGAGTGACGTCGATGGTCTCGGCGACGTGGAAGAGGTCGCCGGTGTCGGTGGTCGTGCCCTGGACGATGCGCCGGAACTTTGTGATGCCGGGGGCCGCGAAGGTGAAGGTGGCGGTCCGCACGATGCGCTTCGGATCGGCCGGATCCGGCTCGTCCACCACCGCGACCGGCGCCACCTCGCCGTTGTTGGCGAAGAGCTTCAGCACGCAGGTGTGCTTGGCGCTGTTGAAGTTCTCCATGGTCGCCGAGAAGAACACGGTCCGCACCGCAGCCGGCGTCGTGCGCTCGGTTGAAACGTGCTTGAAGGCCGTCTTCGGCCGGGACAGCGTCACGGTCGCATCGGCGAGATCCAGCATCGCCTGGAGCTGGGACGTGCCGGTGAAGACGAGGCGCCACGCGCGGGTCTCCGGCGTGTCGGTGAGCGTGGCGCCGTTGCCGAGCTGGCGGTACTGCGCGTTCTCCTCGATCTCGAAGACGGCGCGGGTGCCGGCCGGCGTGATCAGCTTGGCGAGGATGTCGATCGAGTTGAACCCGCCCACGAGGTTGAGGGGCTTGAGCTGCAGCTCGGTCCGCGGCCGCACGAAGTCGGCCACGCTCTGGTCGAACATGATCGCCTTCGACGGATCCGCCTGGAACACGATCGGCGTCGGCCGGTAGAAGAGCGTGCCGTCGCGGTAGACCTCCAGGTCCGCGATGTAGAGCCAGTAATCGGCAGGCGTGGACAGGTAGAAGCCGACGTTGGAGCCCTTCGAGAGCAGGGTCGGCGTGACCGATTGCATCGAGGCGCCGGGTGCGAGCGCCCAGTTGAGCCTGCCCTGCGCGTCCTTCAGCGCCACCTCCTTGAAGGTGAGCATGCGCTTGGTGTCCGGCGCGCCGGCCTCGGTGGTATCGCACAGGCCGATCGTCATGCTGCCGTCCGCCGGCAGCTTGGCGATGTGCGGGCCGAGGCCGACGACGATCGCGTCCTCCGGCTGCTGGAAGGTCTGGACCCAATCGTAGCCGGTCAGGGTGTGCGCGGTGGTGAGGCGCGAGGTGTAGGCCTCGCCCGTCACGGTATCGAGCCAGGTGCGGCGCAGGCGCTTGATCTGGTGGCCCTCGGCGTCCTCGCGGCCGGTGTCGTAGACCTGATAGCTCTCGCCGTTGCGCGTGAAGATCTGGAAAGGGCCGTTGGAGCCGGTGAACTTGCCGGTGTTCCAGAACTCGGCGGAGGAGGACAGCTCGTAGGCGGCACCGAAGCGGAAGCGCTGGCGGCTCATCTCCGCCTTGATGATCGTGTGCTGGTCGATCGCGAAGCTGTTGAGCTGGATGATGCCGCTGTTGCCCTGCGCCACGCGGGTGCGCCGCTCGGTGTAGTCCGGCAGGACCAGGGTGCCGGAGCGCCGGATGGACGTGTCGAGGTCCGAGAGCGGCTGGATGGAGGCCGTGATCGTCGCGGCCGCCGCGAAACGGAGACCCTCCTCGACCCGGGCATCGTAGGCCGCGAAGGTCTTATCGCTCTCGTCATCGTCGAGGAAGTGATCGCCGCCGTAATCGGTGCGCACGTCCGGGATGTTGAGCACCTCCTGGATCCGGGCGAGCGCGACCTTGATGCGGCGGGTCTCGGTGTTGGTCGCCTTACCGGACACCTCGTCGGCGAGGCCGGTGAGCGCGGATCCGAGCGAGGCGAGGCGCGGTGCGTAGCCGTCGACCACGCCGGCCAGGCGGAGCAGCTCGACGCGCTGGCGACGAGCGTTGGTGACGCGGTTGGCGACGACGGGCGTGATCGAGATGAGGCCGGCCGGCGACACCAGGAGATAGGCGACTGCCACACGGTCGTTGCCGACCGAGGCGGGCGGGCGGGCGGTCGCCGCGACGTCGCCCGGCACGATCGACAGCTCCGCTAGGTAGACCTCCTCGGTCTGTGTGTCCTTCTGGTAGATGTTGCGCGAGCCATCCGGATTGCGCTCGGTCGAGCGCAGGAAGGCGCGACCATCGATCACCGGCACGACACGGCCGCCTGCGCAGACCGCCAAGATCTGCTGATCGTAGGGCGGGAGATCGTCCAGGATGTCGAGCACCTGGGTCTCGTAGCGGCCGAAGACGTCGCCGTTCTTGTAGAGCCGGCCCGTGCCGACCTGGATCTGCGTGTCGCCGAGATTGGCGGCCATGGTGAAGCCTTCCCAGGCCAGCCCCGGCTCGATCGCGTCGCGCACCACGTTCGATAGGCTGGCGCGGGCCTCGCGGAAGCCCTTGGTGATGTCGCTCGGCAGCGCCTGCTGCAGATCGGTGATGACGGGCAGGGTCTCGGGCATCAGAGCCTCACAGGAAGTTCAGGACGGGCGTGTTGAGGGGCGTCCCGACCGGCGGGAAGCCATCCGCGAAGGTGCGGGGACGGTGCGTGGCGAGCGTGATCCGGATCTCGTCCCGGTTGGCCTTGGCGACGTTGATCGCCTCGGCCGCGCGCTCGAACGGCTCGGGATCGTGCGGCTCCAGGAAGCCGTCGCCCCAGAAGCCATCGCCCCAGGCGATGGCGGGACCGGCGAGGCGCGCCGGCACGTCGACGATCAGCTCGACGGTGTAGGCCTCCTGGCCGTAGCGGTCGGCGCCCCAGAAGCCCGCGGCCGAGCCGACCGGGCCCGGCCGGGCGGGGTCGTGGAGCACCACGCGGTCGTAGGCGAGGCCGTAGCCGACGTCGGGGAGCCAGAAGTTGTCGGCCGCCCAGAAGCCGTCGTTGCAGATCAGCTCCGGCCCCTGCGGGCGCTCGGCCGATTGCCGGGTCGAGCGCACGTCCTGCGGGGTGTAGCCCGGGTCGAGCGCGGTGGCGGCGAGGTGCGAGACCGTCTCGTTCCAAGTCCGGTCGAAGCGGTAGGTGAAGACCTTGGGCGCCCGCTCCAGGGCGTTCCAGTGATCGTCGGCGCTGTAGAAGCCGTCACCGAAGAACAGGGCCGGCCCGTCTAGGCCCTCGATCGTCACCCGCTCCTCGGCCGGCGTCTTCCGCGCGGCGTCGCTGTAGCTGAGGGTGGTGACGACGAGCGGCATTTCCACACCGCGATCGAAGAGCACGGCCTTGCGGCGCTGGATCGTCGGGGCGAGGTCCGGGAGCCAGAAGCCCTCGCCGTAGAAGCCGTCGCCCCAGTAAAGCTCGGGGCCCTCGGGACGCTCCTCGGACACCAGGTAGATCCGGACTTGCGGGAGCGTGGCGAACCACGCCTCCATCTCGGCCACGGTCGGCGAGCGACCGAGGAAGAACCCGCCCGGCGGGATGGCGGACTGGACGATGCGGGCGTCCATGATCGCGAGGTGCGCGGCCAGCCCCGGCAGCGTGGTCTTCAGCGTCTGCAGGGTCGGCGCCTGCGCGATGACGTCCCGCTTCTTCAGCTCGCTCCACTCGGGCCGCCAGAGGTCCACCGAGAGGGTGTGGGCCAGATAGTCGAGCCACTCGGCCGGGCAGGCGTAGGCGTCGAGCGCCTTGCCGATCATCTCGACCGGGAGGGTCGCCCACCAGGCCGCCACGGCCTCGCTGATCGCCAGTTCCAGGGGCGTCGCGTTGCCGGGAAGGAAGGAGACCGCCTCAGACATTGAGGGACCTCCAGGCGAGATCCACCGTGCGGATCTCCACCACGCCGTCGAGCGCCGGCACGATGTCGCCCGCGAGCGGCGCGCCGTCGACCGTGATGCCCTGGACGCTCTCGACGACGCTGCTCGACATGGCGCCCGAGATCCCGGCGGCCGGCAGGGTGCGGCCGATCTTGCGGCGCTCCGCCCCGAGGGCGACGACGGCGGCCGTCCGGTCCGCTTTCACCCGATCGCCGTCCGGGCCGGGGCGCAGCACGAGCGTGCCGCCGATCGCCACGCTGCGGCGCGCGGCCGGGCGCACGATCACTGTATCGCTCTCGACCCGGATCGGCCGGGTGCGGATCTTCTCGGCGATGCCCGCGCACAGGGTCGCCTCGTCCACGCCGGGCTTGCCCAGGATGATCACCAGCTCCTCGCCGCGCCGGACGAGGCCGGAGGACCAGTTCAGGACCGCGGCGTCGGCGACGTCCGTGCTGTAGCTGAGGGCGGTGAGCAGGTAGGCGCCCGGGGTGAGCGGCGCGCGGGCCTCGCTGCCGAGCAGGATGCGCCGCTTGTAGCTCGCGTCGTCCTCCCAATCCTCGGGCGCCTCGGCGTATGGGCGCGGGCTCGCGACCGAGGCCAAGCGCTCGATGACGAGGTCGGGGTAGAGGGTGCGGCCGAGATGGTCGAGGGCGGCCCCGAAGCTCGTCGCGATATACTGCGCCCGCACCGCGTCGTTGATCTGCACGGTCGAGAGCGTGCGCCGGAAGGCGAACTCCTCGGCGATCCGCGCCACCAGGCCGGTGCGCAGCATCTGGGTCGAGTAGGGCACGCCGCCCGCGTCGCAGCGGGCCTTGATGCCGGCGACGAGCGAGAGGCGCTCCGCCTCCTCGTCGTGCGGCACGAAGGTGAGCTGCGGCAGGCGCGAGAGGTCGAGCTGCTCGGCGGTGAAGATGCTCATGCCGCCTCCGCGAGGTCGGCGGACTGGCCGAGCAGCTCGGCGTCGCGTACCGCGAAGGCGGCGCCCTTGGGCACCGAGAGCGCGTAGTTCCCGTAGCGGCCCTCCGGGAAGTACCGGCCGCGCATGCCGAGCGCGAGGCCGCCCAGCGCGTCCACGTAGAGGAGCTGGACCTGGGCCGGCCGGAACTCCGGCTCCCAGCGGCGGATGGAGGTGAAGGCCGAGCGGTAGAGCTTCGTCACGATCGGCGCGACCGTGTTGCGGCCGATCCAGCGCAGCACGTCGCCGCTGAAGTCGAGGAGCATCACGCGCTCCTCTTCGAGCGTGGTGATGATCTCCGCCATGGATTGCCGGCAGTCCGGCCAGCCGATCAGCGGCTCGCCGGTCCACCGGTTCACACCCTCTCTGTAGCGGATCAGCGCCACGGCTCGTTTCCTTCAATCCCGCTTCAATCGGCCTTGGCCGGACCGGCGGCCTTGGTCCCGGCCGCGGGCGCTGGCGCCGGCGCGACCGGCACGGCGACCGCCTCCGCGGTGGCCGCCTCGACGGTGGCCACCTCCGGACCCCGGCGCGCGCGGACGGCGGCGTAGCGGGCCTCCTCGGCCGCGATGCCGGCGTGCAGCTCGGCGATCTTCTTGCTCTCCCCGCCGAAGGCGTCGGCGAGTTGCTTACCCTTCGGCACGATGGTGCCTTGGCCCAGCTCGAAGGCCGCCTCGTCCGCGGTGAGCTGCAGCTCCTGGCCTTCCTTGCCGGCCTCGACGGCACGGCCGGCGACGCGGCGCCCGCAGAGCTTGGTGGTGATGAAGTCCTTCGTCTCGGCCATGCTGCCTCTCCTCAGACCAGGATCTGGTCGTTGCCCTCTTCGTTGGTGTCGCCGTCGCTGTCCCGGCTGCCCTGCCAGGTCGCGGGACGGCTGCCGCCCTTGGCCTTGAACTTGCCGAGCATCGCCAGCTCGGCGCCGGAGATCGTGAAGCCCTGCTCGCCCTTGCTGACGGTCAGGCCCTCGCCGGAGAGCTTCACGGTCTCGTCGCCCTTGGTGAGCGCGATGCCCTTGCCCGAGAGCGAGATCCGGCCGTCGCCGCGCTCGAGCACGAACTCGTCCTCGGCCTGGTTCTCGGGCGCCTTGTTCTCGTCCTCGTTGTGCGGGGCGAACTGCGCGCTGCTGTCGGCGCCGACGACGCCGGACGCGCTGTGCATCACCATCGCCTCGCCGATGTCCGGCAGGCGGAAGGCCTTGGTGCCGCCGGCACCGAGCACCGAGGGCGGCCGGATCCAGGGGCCCTTGATCTTCTCGCCGGTCTCTGGGTCCTCGCCGATCTCCAGGCGGACGAGCTTCTTCTTCTCGTCGCGCTCGACCACCTTGCCCGGCAGATCCATCATCGCGAGCTTGCGGTTGAGGCGGACATTCTCGCGGCGCAGGCGGCGCAGCTCGGAGGCGATGTAGCTCACAGCGGCACCTCCAGATCCTCGCCGGGACCGGGGAAGCCGGGCCCGAAGACGGGCGGCGCGGGCATCAGCTCGCCCTCGGCCGCGCGGGGGCGCGGGGCGCCCTGGCCGTAGACTGTCTGGCGCCAGGTGACGGTGAAGTACGCGGTGCCCTGCTCCAGGCCGGCGAGCGTCAGCACCGGCTGGGCCCGGACCTCGTCGGGATGGCCGACGTCGTCGATGCCCCAGCGGCCGGCATCCGTCTTGAGGAAGCGGACGAGACCGCCGCAGAGGGCGAGGCCGATCTCGTCGCCCGCGTAGACCTTCTTCGGCGTGCCGATCGAGCGGTTCTCCGCGACCACGTAGGCCGTGAACTCGACGGGCTCGTCGTAGATGCCGCTCACCAGATCGTCCGGCGGGCGCTGGCCGGTCACCGCCACCAGCACGGCCGGCGGGTTGATGCCGGTCTTGGCGACCATGTCCTGGACGTTGAGCTTGCCCGGCCAAGCCTTCACCTGGACGTCCGGGTACTCGGCCTTCAGCTTCGCGACGGCCGCCGTCCGCAGGCCGAACACGCGCGAGGCTTCGAGCAGCTCGATCAGCGTCGTCATGGGATGAGGTTCCCGAGGTAATCGACCACGATCATCTCGATCTCCTCGCCGTTCTCGGTGGAGATGCCGACGAACTCGCGCTTCGGGATGGTGACCTGTTTCGCGATGACGAACTCGGTGAAGCCGCTGTTCACGAACCAGAACTTCAGCGCGTTGCCGTTGGCCGGCTTGATCGTCATGCCCTCCTGGTGGACGTGCGCGTACTTCCAGGACGAGCCCCACTCCGCCTCGCTGCCCGAGACGCTGTGCGCGATGCTGTCCCGCAGGTGCTCGCCCGTCTGGAGCAGGGTCGGGGTGCCGGCGCGGTTGGGCGGCCACTTCGTGCCGTCCGGCGCCGTCTTCTCCTCCTCGATCCGGCGGCGCGTCTGCATCTCGCCGATCGCGGCGATCGGGAGGAGGAGCGCGCTCTCGTCGATGTTCTCCAGGCGCTGGAGCAGGCGCTGGAGGGACTGGAAGTTGACCAGTTCGACCGCGATGCCGACGCTCATCCGGCGCCCCCGTAGCGGCGGCGGGTGAACAGGCGCTCGGGGGCCTCCATGACGACGCCGCCCGGCGCGATCGAGCTGGGCTCGCCCGGCTCCGGCGCGGTGGCAGCCGGGCCGCCGGCCTCGCGATCGAACTCCAGGCCGCCCTTGCCGGCCGCGATGGCTTCCAGGCGCTTGACGGCGGTGGCGTAGCGCTTGCCCAGCTCCTCGGTCGTGCGGCCGAACGAGCTGCTCACCCGATAGAGCGCGATGTCGAGGCCGAAGAGGAGCAGGAGCCCGCGGCTCTCAGCGTTGAGCCGGTCGATCGCGTCGGCGTCGTAGCGCGAGCCCAGGATGCCGCGGATCTCGGTCGAGGCGTCCGCGCAGGCCGCGTCGACCCGGTCCGTGTCCACCAAGCGCGTCTCCTCGTCCGCCGCCAGCACCGCGAGCTGCTGCGGGTGGCGGGCCTCGATATCGGCGCGGGTGACGAAGGGTGGCCGGGCGGACACGGGCGGATCTCCGGGGAGGAAGGGGAAGCCGGCGGGTGCTCCGAAGAGCCTTCTGCTCCCGCCGGCCGGGGCGTGCTGCGCCCCTACTGCCCGCGAGGCGGCAGCACCTGCCTCGCGGGTGGCCGGCGGCGGGCGCGACGCACCCTGGCTCCGGCCCTCAGTATTGGTGGGTGCGGGGGCCGGGCTCGAACCGGCGACCTGCGGGTTATGAGCCCGGCGCTCTACCGACTGAGCTACCCCGCGTCGGAGCGGGCGTCAGACGACGGCCGGCTCCAGCTCGTCCCAGCGGTCCGCGACGATCGCGCCGATCGAGACCAGCTCGGTGTAGGCCGCGAAGTCGACGGGGATCAGCGGGTTCTCGGTCTCGGGGGCGTAGACCACGCCGTCCCGCTTGATCGTGGTGGCGGCCTGCGCGTAGCGCCGGCCGGGGACCTCGCGGGCATCGACGACGACGCCGGTCCCGAAGGCCCCCCGCGCCTCCAGCGCGCGCAGGCGCTCCAGCTCGGCACGGTCCCCGTC
>SXGU01074524.1_pt1 | contig 14930 bp, 11 predicted proteins | sample 3174531 | NCBI WGS metagenome assembly SXGU01 (sample SAMN11356863, study PRJNA531348) | freshwater metagenome | isolation source: freshwater sample F1-140 | place: China: Fuxian Lake, Yuxi | collected 2017-12-25
ACGGCGTGCTCGGCCTGACCCGTCAGCTCGCCTTCGACTACGGGCAGCAGGGCATCCGGGTCAACGCGATCTGCCCGGGTGCGGTCGAGACCGGCATGACCAAGGCGCTCTTCGAGGCAGGTGACGCCGCGGTCATGGAGTCGGTGAACAGCGTCCCCGCCGGCCGGTACGCGCAGCCCGAGGAGCTCGCCAACCTGGCGCTGTTCCTGGCCACCGAGGACTCGTCCTTCAGCCACGGTGCCCACTTCGTCGCCGACGGCGGCTGGACCATCCGCTAGGGGTCGAGGGCGAGCAGCCACCGGGCGACCGGCTCGCCCGCCACGTCGGACCGGAAGATCTCGAGGTGGTCGGCGTCCGGCACGAGCTCCACGGTCGTCTCGTGGCCGGCGTCCTCGAGCGCGCCCGCGAACTGCGTGGTGAAGCCGGTGGACACCGTGGTGTCGTCCTCCCCGTGGAGCAGCAGCACCGGCACCTCGGGGCGCAGCCCGGCCCGCTCCACCGGGTTGGCGCTCTCCCAGGTGTCGGGGTCGTCGGCCAGGCCGGTCCCGAGGAGCGCCGTCGCGACGTCCTGGAGCTGGCTGATGTCGTAGGGGCCGCTCAGTCCGACCAGCGCGTCGGGGCGCACCACCGGAGCGGCGCAGCCGGGGGAGTAGTCGTCGAACGCCAGGACGGCGAGGGCGGCGAGGTGCGCCCCGGACGAGTGCCCGAGCACGACCACCGGGTCGGCGACGAAGCCGCGGGCACCGATCTCGTCGACCGCCGTGGCGACCGCACAGAGCACGTCCTCCACCGGGGCGGGGTAGGTGACGCCGTCCTCCGCTGCCCGGATCGTCGTGGGCGCGGCGGCGATGCCCTGCTCCGAGAGCGCCGCGGCCAGCCCGGCCAGGCCGGCCGGGTCGGCCGTCGTCCACGACCCACCGGGCACCAGCACCACCAGCGGCACGGGCCCCGGGTCGTCGGGGAGGTAGATGTCCTCGGTCAGCCCGGGGGAGTGCTCCACGGTCATGGCCGGGTCGACCGAGGGCGGTGGCGGCTCGGACGACGGGCTGGTCGAGTCCCCGCACGACATGAGCAGGCCGCTGGCCAGGACGGTCAGCAGGGCGGCCGCGGCCAGCACAGTGCCGTGGCGGGCGCGCGCGGTCCGATCCGGCATCGGTCACCACCTCGCCCTCAGTCTCGGAGGCCTGGGTGCGCGGCGCCAGAGGCTGACGACTCTTCGTCCGGTTCGCCGTCCTCGCGGCGGTGATCGGCTAGTTTCCTGCCTTGTGAAGATCCGTGCGCTCTCTCGGTCAGGTGTCTCCAGGTCGGTCACCGGCTGTCTCGTCGCCGGTCTGGTCGCCACCGGCCTCGCCGTCGCGGCGCCGCCCGCGTCGGCCGCCGGCCTGCGCTACGCGGCACCCACCGGCACCGACGCGCAGGACTGCCTGACGCCCGCCACGGCGTGCAGCATCACGAAGGCGGTCAACCAGGCTGTCGCCGGCGACCAGGTGGTCGTGGCTCCGGGAAGCTACACGGTGTCGGTCTCGCTCCAGTCGACGCTGGGGATCACTGTCGTGGGCACGGCCGGGCAGCCCCGTCCCGTGATCACCACGAGCGCGAGCACGGGGCTGCGCCTGGTCGGGAACGGATCCCGGGCGGCCGACCTGACGATCGTGCACACCGGATCCGGTCGGGGACTGGACATGTTCTCCAGCGAGATGATCGAGCGCGTGAATGTCCGCACCACCGGCTCGACGGCTTGCTTCGTCGGACCGAACAACGGCCTGCGGGACAGCCTCTGCGTGTCCACGGCCGTCAGCGGCGTGGGCGTCGCCACGGACGCCAACAGCCTCGGGTCGCACACCCTGCGGATGCGCAACGTCACCGCCGTCTCCACCGGAGCGACCGGCAGAGGGATCTTCGCGGTGCTGGGCCAGGACGGCACGCTGACGGTGGACCTGCGCAACGTCATCGCGTCCGGAGCCACGGACATCGTGCGGCAGCCGGAGGATCTCTCGACGGTGACCGTCACCGCGGCCTACTCCAACTACGACACCGTGGGTGGTGCCGGTCCGGGCACCATGACCCCGGCGGGCAGCGCCACCAACCAGACGGCCGCGCCCGTCTTCACGGACGCGGCGTTCCACCAGGCGGCGACGTCTCCGACCGTCGACAAGGGTGCGGGGGACGCCTACACGGGCCCCGTCGATCTCGACGGGGACAACCGGCAGGTCGGGTCGGCGCCGGACATCGGCGTCGACGAGTACGTCGTGCCCCCCATCGTGTCCGACACGACCGCCCCCGAGACCACGTTCACGAAGACGCCGAAGAAGCGCACCTTCTCCCACCGCGCCAAGTTCGCGTTCACGTCCACGGAGGGCGGGGTGACCTACGTCTGCCGGCTGGACAAGAAGCGGGCCAAGCCCTGCTCCTCGCCGTTCAAGAAGAAGGTCAAGAAGGTCGGCAAGCACAGGTTCTACGTCTGGGCCACGGACGCCGCCGGCAACGTCGAGCCGAAGCCGGCGAAGTACACGTGGCGGATCAAGAGGAAGCCGGCCTGAGCTCTGCTCAGGGGTCGAGGTCCTGGGCCACGACCGCGCACGGGTCGCCGTCGTGCGGGCCGGGAGAGCCGGCCGCCTTGCTCAGCAGCCGGCGCAGGACGTCGCGCTCCCGCTCGTCGAGGCCACCGAGCACCTGGGCCTCGGCCTCGCTGACGAGCCCGCAGGTCGTGGCGACCATCCGGCGCCCGCGCGTGGTGGCGACGACCTGGCGCTGCCGGCGGTCGTCGGGGTTCTGCCGCCGCTCCACCAGACCCGCCTCGACGAGGTCGTCGATCAGGTAGGTCATCACGGTGCGGTCGATGCCGAGGTGCGTCGCAAGCGCGAGCTGGCTGGGTCGCTCCTCCTTCACGACCTCGACCAGCGTCTGGTAGCCGCGGGCGCCGTGCGGCACGTCCTGGAGCAAGGGACCGACCCGCTCGCGGTAGGAGCGCAACAAGGAGCCGAGCGTCCAGCCCAGGTCGTCGGTCGGTTCGGCCACGGGAACATCCTACCCATCTCGGCGGTTGGGAAGATCGTCTGTTGTGCATATGATCTGTCCCAACGCGTGAGAGGGGGTGGGTGACCTTGGAGGTCGGCATCGGGCTGGCGCTCGCCGACGTGCCGGCCGAGCAGGCGCTGGCGCTCGTCCGGCAGGCCGAGGCCGGCGGGCTCGACCTGGTGGTGGTCACCGGGGAGGAAGGGGGCTTCGATCCCTGGACCACCGCCGTGTGGCTCGCCGCCGGCACCGGGCGCATCCAGATCGGGACACACCCGCCGGACTGGCCGTTCCCCGCGGTCGCGGCGAAGGCGGTCGACAGCGCCGAGGCACTGACGCCGGCCCGGCTGGTCGTCGGGGACCACACCTGGGTCTCGGCTCCCGTCGACGCGGACGCCGAGGCGCTCGTCGAGCTGAGCGCGCCCGGGCTCCCGGTCGTCGTCCCGGTCCGCACCGCCGACGACGTGGCCCGGGTCGTCGCCCTCGCAGTCGGCCTGCCCCGCATCCGGTCGACCCGACCAGCGGCGGTACGTGCGCGCCGCCGGCCGGGCATCGCGTACGACGACGTCCCGGCCTCGCTGGCCGAGCGGGCCGTCGAGCCCGGGGACCCGGCCTACCGCAGCGTCCGCGCGACCTACATGCGCGGCGGGGCGCCCGGCCTCGTGCTGCGGCCGCGCACCGTCGAGGAGGTCGTCGACGCCGTGGCGTTCGCCCGCGACCACCGTCACCTGCCGCTGGGGGTGCGCAGCGGCGGACACGGGATCAGTGGTCGCTCGACCAACAACGGCGGGCTGGTCGTCGACGTGGGCGCCCTCGACGACATCGAGATCCTCGACGAGGAGCGCCGGCTGGTGCGGGTCGGCCCGGGTGCGACGTGGAAGCAGGTGGCGGCCGGCCTCGACAGCCGCGGCTGGGCCGTGGGGTCCGGCGACTACGGCGGGGTCGGCGTCGGCGGGCTCGCCACGGCCGGCGGCATCGGGTTCCTGTCCCGCAAGCACGGCCTCACCATCGACCACCTGCGGGCCGTGGAGCTCGTGCTGGCCGACGGCAGCCGGGTGCGTGCCTCGTCCGACGAACACCCGGACCTCTTCTGGGCGGTGCGCGGCGCGGGCGCCAACTTCGGCATCGCGACCGCCTTCGAGCTCGAGGTGAGCGAGGTCGCCGCGGTCGGCTGGGCGCAGCTGGTCCTGGTCGTGCCCGACCTCGAGGAGGCGCTGCTCCGGTTCGGCGAGGTGGCGACCGCCGCGCCGCGGGACACGACCGTCTTCTTCCTCACCGGGCAGCCCCAACAGGGGCAGTCGGTCGTGCAGCTCTACGGCATGGTCGAGTCGGGTGACGCCGACGTCATCATCGAGCGGCTGACGCCCTTCGCCGAGCTCGGTGCGCTCGTCCAGCAGCAGGTGTCGCTGGCGCGCTACGCCGACGTCATGGGCCAGGCCGCGGACGTCGGGCCGGAGGGTCATCACGGCGGTGGCGACCCCGCCGCCCGCTCCGCCTTCGTGCCGCGGATGACCCCGGAGCTCGCCGCCGACACGGCCGCGCTCCTGCGCAGCGGTCTGGTCCGCTTCTTCCAGCTCCGCACCATGGGCGGCGCGATCGCCGACGTACCGGCCGACGAGACGGCGTTCGCGCACCGCACCCCCGACTTCTCCGCCGTGGCCATGGGCGGCGACCGGGCGGCGCTGGACGTGGCGTGGGACAAGCTCGCCCACCACTTCGACGGCCTCTACCTCAGCTTCGAGACCGACCTCCGGCCCGAGCGGCTCCGCGACGCCTTCCCGCCGGCGGTGCTGACCCGGCTCCGGGACCTCAAGCGTCGCTACGACCCTCAGAACCTGTTCCGCGACAACTTCAACATCGACCCCGAGGAGGGGTGACCCATGCCCGACGTGACGACCGACTACGGCCACGACCTGATGTTCGGCGCCTTCATCACGCCGTCCGCCCACGACCCCCAGCGCACGGTCGAGCTCGCCGTGACCGCCGACCGCGCGGGGCTGGACCTGGTGACCTTCCAGGACCACCCCTACCAACCGGCGTTCCTCGACACCTGGACCCTCCTCACGTACGTCGCGGCGCGCACCGACCGGGTGCGGCTGAGCGGCAACGTGCTCAACCTCCCGCTGCGACCGCCGACCGTGCTGGCCCGCGCCGCCGCGTCGCTCGACCTGCTCAGTGGGGGCCGGCTCGAGCTCGGCCTGGGTGCGGGTGGCTTCGCGGACGCGATCGCCGCGATGGGCGGCCGCCGGCTCTCGCCCGCGGAGTCCGTGCGCGCCCTCCGCGAGGGCATCGAGGTCATCCGCGAGCTCTGGGACACCGAGACCCGGGGCGGGGTGCGGTTCGACGGCGAGTTCTACCAGGTCGCCGGCGCCAAGCGCGGCCCCAGCCCGGCGCACGATATCGGGATCTGGGTCGGCGCCTACAAGCCACGGATGCTGGAGCTCACCGGTCAGGTCGGCGACGGCTGGCTGCCGAGCGTCGACTACCTCCCGCGCGGCGTCGACTCCCTGCCCGAGCTCAACGCCCGGATCGACGAGGCGGCCACCGGCGCCGGCCGCTCGCCGAGCGACGTACGCCGGTTCCTCAACTTCATGAACGTCGGGTTCGCTGAGACCGACCAGGGGCTGCTCCACGGCCCGGTCAGCCAGTGGGTCGACCAGGCCGCCGACCTCGTGCTGACCAACGGCATCACCGGCTTCATCTTCGGCGGCGACGACCCGGGCTTCATGGAACGGCTCGGTGCCGAGGTGGCGCCGGCGGTCCGGGAACGGGTGGCCGCCGAGCGCCGGCGGAGCTGAACCACGCGGGCCACCCAGGCTCCGCTCAGGTTCGTTCGTTAGCGTGGCGGAGCCATCTCCTCTCGACCAGAAGGTCTGATTCCGTGCTCCGACGTCTCCGTCGCCCTGCTGCCGTGCTGTGCGCAGCCCTCCTCGTGCCCGCTCTCGCCTCGTGCGGAGATGACTCCGACAAGGCGGACGACGACAAGTCCTCGACCAGCGCCTCGGCCGACGCCGGCTCCTCCACGGGAGAGCTGGAGGAGGTCTCGTTCAGCGGCGAGGTGGGCGAGAGCATCACCGCGGAGTGGAACTCCGAGGTCAAGGCGCCCGACGAGGTCGAGGTGACGACCCTCGTCGAGGGCGACGGCGACGACGTCGCCGAGGGCGACACGATCAGCACCTACCTGTGGGCCGGCAACGGGACCACCCAGGAGCAGGTGTTCAGCGACTACGACAACGGCGCGCCCGAGGCAATCCCCTACACCGAGGGTCAGCTCGACCCCGTGTTCACGGCGCTCTTCGAGGGGCAGACCTATGGCTCCCGGGTCGTCGCGGTCGCCAGCGCGAGCGAGGTGTTCGGCGAGTCCGCCGAGGAGAACTCCCTCGGCGTCGACCCGAGCGACGCCCTGGTCATCGTCGCCGACATCGTGGAGAAGCAGGAGGAGGCGCCGGAGCCGACGAGCGACAAGCCGGAGGACGCCGACCCCGCCGCGCAGCCCAAGATCGTGGAGGAGGGCGGCAAGCCGACCGGGCTGGACTTCTCCGGCGTCGACGAGCCGGAGCTGGACGCCCCCGTGCAGCGGCTGGTCCTCGAGGAGGGCGACGGCGCGGCCGTGAAGGCCTCCGACACCGTGACCGTCAACTACCTCGGGTCGACGTACGACGCGGAGGCGCCGTTCGACGAGAGCTTCTCCGGCGGTGAGCCCCTCGTCTCCCCGCTGAGCGGCCTGATCCAGGGCTGGACGATCGGTCTCGAGGGCGTCAAGGTCGGCAGCCGGGTGCTGCTCCAGATCCCGCCGGGCTACGGGTACGGCGCGCAGGGGAGCGGCGACGCGATCCCCGGCAACGCGACGCTGTGGTTCGTGATCGACGTGGTCAAGGCGGAGGCGGGGCAGTAGTCCCTGACGACCGGGTCAGCAGACCTGCCTGGACGGCTGGGCCAACAGGTCCTCCAGCAGCGCGGGGCGGCCGAACAGGTAGCCCTGCGCGAGGTCTGCGCCGGTGACCCGTGCGGTCGCCAGGTCATGTGGGTTCTCGACGCCCTCGAGGAGCGACACCAGCCCCAGGCTGTTGACCAGGTCCACGATCGCCCGGAGCACCGGCTGGTCGTTCGCTCCCTGGGGTCCGGGCCGCAGGAAGGAGCGGTCGACCTTCACGATGTCGACCGGCAGGTCGCGGATGTAGCTCAAGGACGAGAAGCCGGTCCCGAAGTCGTCGATGGCCACGCGGACGCCGCGACCGCGCAGCTCGGCCAGGCACTCGCGTGCCTTGGGCTCGAGCATGACGCCCTCGGTCACCTCGACCACGAGGGCCGAGTGCGCGAGCCCGGTGCGCGAGAGCGCCTGCTCGACGTCGTCCAGGTAGGTCCCGTCGAGCTGCAGGGGCGAGGCGTTGATGGTGACGTAGGCGTCGGAGCCGGTCATCGCACGGAACGTCGCCAGGTCCGCGCAGGCGCGGTGCAGCATGAGGCGCCCGAGGTCGCGGATCAGGCCGCTCTGCTCGGCCAGCGGGATGAAGAGGGCCGGTGACACGGGCCCCAGCTCCGGGTCGGTCCACCGGGCGAGTGCTTCGAGAGCGACCACGTCGGTCGTGGTCAGGTCCACGATCGGCTGCAGGGCGACGTCGATGCCACCGGTCGCGACCGCCTTCTGCAGTGCCTCCTGCGTGCGGAACCGGGTCACGACCGCTTCGTGGAGCTCCGGCTGGTACGGCACGGCGATCCCGCCCCCGCGCCGCTTGGCCTGGTACATCGCCAGGTCGGCGTTGCGCAGCACCGTGTCGGCGTCCTCGCCGGGCGTAGCCGCCGCGATGCCCATGCTGGCCCCGACCGTGACCATGATCCCGCTCAGGTGCATGGACCGGCCGGTCAGGGCCGCCAGCACCCGGGTGGACAGCGCGTCGAGGACGGCCGGGTCGGCGCTCTCCACGAGGATCGCGAACTCGTCACCTCCGAGCCGTGCCGCATGGTCGCTGTCCCGGATGCACGACGCGATGCGGCGGGCCGCCTCGGCGATGACCAGGTCGCCGTAGCTGTGGCCGAAGGTGTCGTTGACGTCCTTGAACCGGTCGAGGTCGACGAAGAGCACGGCGACCTCGGCGCCGGTCTCCTCGGCGCGACGGAGGGCGGTGTCCACCAGCTCGCGGAACTTCGTGCGGTTGGGGAGGTCGGTGAGCTGGTCGTGGTGCGCCTGGTGCCCCAGCTCGGCCTCCAGCAGCTTCTCCGTCGTGATGTCGACGAGCACGCCGTGCCACGTGGGTTCCTCGCCGCCGTGGCCCAGGGCCATGGCGTCGTCTCGGACGTGGACCACCGTGCCGTCGCGGTGGAGCATCCGGTAGCTCGTGGACTGCTGGTAGCTGCCGGACGACGCCAGGTCCTCGGGGGCCAGGGCCATCTCCCGGTCGTCGGGATGGATCTGGCGCAGCCAGAGGCCCGGGTCGTCCAGCCACTCCTGCGGGGCGAAGCCGAGCATCTTCTCGATCTTGGGGCTGACGTAGCGCCAGCGACCCTCCGCGCCGATGTCGGCGATGTAGACCACGGCGGGCACCCGCTCGACCAGCAGCCGGTACTTCTCGTCCGCCGCGAGCAGGTTCTGCTCCAGGACCTTGCGCTCCGTGATGTCCTCGATGATGCCGATGACGTACGACGGTTCGCCCGCGTCGTCCCGCACCATCGACGAGGACAGCCGGGCCCACATCAGGGTGCCGTCCTTGGCGATGAACCGCTTCTCGAGCGTGAAGGTCTGGAGCTCGCCCGACTTCAGTCGCGCCGCGAGGTCCAGGTTGACCGCCACGTCGTCAGGGTGCGTGAACTCCATCCAGTGTCGCGAGGCGAGCTCGTCGGGGGTGTAGCCCAGCCACCGGCACACGGTCTCGTTGGACATGACGGTCCGCCCGTCCAGGTCCACGATGCCGATGCCGAGGGGCGCGCGCTGGAAGATCGCCTCGAGGCGCTCGAGATGATTGCGCGTAGGCACGCGCGCGTCAGCCACTTCGCTCGTCAAGGTCTCACCTCCGCCCCGAACAACCGACGGTACTTGGAGATAGTTGCCGCCGGTTTGGTTTCGTCAAGGTCGGCATCGCCTCAGGCTTGTCGCAAAGTGTTACGCGGACAGATCGACCCACCCGTCGCAACTGCAGTCTGGCTCAGCGGGGTGACCCCACCGGTGGGCTCAGTCAGAACGCTCGCGAGCGCTCGGGCGGCTCAGAACAAGGGTGACGACACGCCGTGTGGGAAGGACTGAGGGGACCGCTCCTGAGACAAAATGCGTACATGCTGAATTACATCCCTGTGGTTCGGCTAGATTCGTGGCCACGGCCTTCGAGCCGCTCACTCTTCCGGTGCACAATCGCTCCCCGAGAGGCGCGGGATCTTGCGTATTAGGACACTCCAGGCCTCGTCGGCGTGTTGCCTGCCGATGGAAGCCGGACCCACGCGCACACAGCACAAGTTCGCACGCTCTAATGCGCCAACTGAGCCTCGGAGGGCGACCACCGTTGACTGAGATCGTTACCGAGCCGACTTCGTACGATCCGGCGCCAGTCCCACTGGGTCAGGACTCCAGCGGCAACTGGATCTACTATGAGGCCGAGCTGCGCCCCAAACCTAGAATCTCGCGGGCGAGAGCCTCAAGCTCCGACTGAAAGTCTCGTCGTTGCGCTCCGTTGAGCACGGAAATCAAAGAAACCGGCCTGATCTTTGATTCGACCACTTCTGGCTGAATGAAATGGCTTGTGTTCAAGCTTATTCCACCCACCGTCACCAATGCCGCGGTGTCAAGAGGCGAACCCGTTTCCCAGGCTCTCACCGGGACGCACATGATCCCCCGCCAAGCAACCGGGTTCTGCTTGACGTCAAGATTCACGCGGAGCGCGTTGCCTGTAAAGAGCGATTTAGCCATTGCATACTGGGAAAGTGGAGAGATGGGCTCATTCTGCCTCAACGCATATGGGTCAGCATGCGCGATTGGTGAGGCGCCAACGAGATTGATTGCGTATCTCGCCTCGTCAGGATCCGACTCGCGTGACCGCAGCCACAAGAATAGAGCGAAGTGTTCATCGTCTAACGGAGGCGGCAAGGGATATCCGCTTCCGTACTCGTCGATCTTTGCTCGCAATTCCTTACGTTGGGCCGTTCTGAAACGGTCAATCAACTCCATGAGCGGCGACCCGCTCTCCAATTTCTCGCGCAGCAACTTGTTCAATGCGAAGGCTGCGTCTGGAGAAGGGGCATCGCCCGGCGCCTTGCAACCGATTGACTCGTAGGCGGTGTTCAGAAGTCGAGTAAGACGATAGCCATATGCCAAACCAGCAGCTGCCGAACGACCGTGCAAGTACCTTCTTGGTTCCTTCACCGCGATTCGCATCTCGATCAGGGCTTGCGTCATCTGGCCATAGGACTTCAGGTACAGCGGTTTGAGTCGCAACTTCTCTTCAACGAAGCTGTACTTGGCGACACCATACGATCGCGAGATATCGATTGTCTCGTATGCTTCGTCGGCCGCCCCGACAGCCAAAGCGGCTGCTTCCTTTAGGACTGGTGGAACATGCAGGGCGAAGCGCGGAAATCGGCCCTCCCCTTTGGTGTCCCACAATGGCCCCACGAGATTCGGGTCCGTGACGCTCAACCCGATGAATACGACGGGCCCCTCCCGAATGCAGTCCGTAAGCACCTCTCGCACTGCGAGTCCATACTTCAAGAAGCTGGACTCGGTCAGAATGAGGTTACCCTCCGCGGATGCCGCTCGCGGAAGTCGGCCGTGCAAATGGAGAACGGAGAGCCCCCGGTGCCTCCTCCACTTCGCCGCGTCTTCGAGGACAAACGGGGTTACAGTCCGCTTCGACGTGAGCCCCAATGCGGTCTCCAGGACATCGTCAAAGTTCGTAGTTGCCAGGCGAACACGTGCACCCGAATCAACGACGAGTGAGGCTATGGCATTTGCAAGCTGTCCTGGCACCGTCTCAATTGATGCACCGTACAAAGCATCCCGGACAAGTTCCTCCTGGGTTCCCCTACCGCGTTCCGAAAGAACCATCTCAAGGACGTACTCCGATTTGCGGAGGATTCCATCCGAGTCGTCGGTAAGAGCGAGGTTGCGTGCATGCTCGTTCTTGAGTCGGCTTGTAATCTTCTGCACCAGGGCATCCCAGGCCGGCATGCCGGAATCAACGGAGGCGCCCGCTCCCACCACGACTGTGATGGGCGCCTTGGCATTCGGATCAGAAATGGCATGCAGAAGTTGCCGAAAGTTCGGATTATGGCCGCGTGAGAGGCTGAACGACTGGAGTGCCGCGGGTGAACCCGGAGGTCGGAAGCTCCTCGACGAAGTGACCAATCTCGTCTCCTTAGCGGTATGGCACGTCGCTGGGAGGGGCCCTACCTTCGTCGCCATGCGATGCCGTGAGGAATCGCTCCGCGCAGCGCATCATGCCATGGACAGTCGAGCGTTCAACTCCCACAACTGCCTGCGTGTCGACATCTCCTCGATTGAGACGTAGGCCCTGACCCCGCGCTCCGACGCATCTGGGGATGCGTTCCTCTGTGATTGACGGAACACACTGAGCGTACGGTCGGCGGGCTTTTGCGACGCACCTTGTCTGGATTTGGAGGTCGCTGAGATTAGGGTCCGTAAGTGGTCACGCGGGACGATGCGGCCGAAAGATAGTTATCCGTGAGGCGATTCTCGAGGAACGCGAGCGGTCGGCGACAGGGGTGCATCGAAAGGGGGCTGCGACATCGGTTGTTCCGTGGCCTTCTTGGATGCGAACGGTTCCGAAGGTCCAGACGACCCTTGGTGCTGGTGGGTGATCACGTCCGCCATCGTCGGCGCCTTGACCGCGGCGGCCTTCTCCTGGCGCTCCTGCTCACGGTCGACGGCGCGTGAGTTGCGGGTGGCCTTGGCGACCCACATCCGGGCGGCGGACTCGGACATGTGGCAGAGGCCCGGGATCTGGGGGTACTGCTGGCACATCGACGGGCCGCGGCGGGTCGACGACGCCGGAGCGTCAGGCGCCGGCGCCGGGGCGCCCGAGAGGCCGACGGCTGCGAACAGCCGCCGGCCCTCGGCGCCGCAGGAGCCGCAGGACACCGACGCAGGAGGCGGCGACGGCGTCCAGTGCTCCGCGCGGGTCCCGCAGGTGCCGCACTGGTAGTCCACGAGGATCGGCATCAGGCGTGCCTCACTCGTAGCAGTACGGCGCGTGCTTGAGCTCGGCCCAGTCGTCGGGGTCGTGGGTGATCCAGATCGTGGCCTCCTCGGCCTCCGCGATCCGCTTGATCCGGCGCAGCGAGTCCAGGGCGACGCGGGTGTCCCAGTCGATCGGGAAGTGGTACTCCAGCTCGAGGGCCTGGCGCAGGTGCACGGCGTCGCCGGTGAGCAGGAACGTGCGGGAGGCGAGCCGCACCTTGAGGCTCAGCTCTCCGGGGGTGTGGCCGGGCATCGACAGCAGGACCAGCGAGCCGTCGCCGAACAGGTCCAGGTCGCAGCCGGGCACCTCGCGCCAGTCGTAGTCCTTGGTCCGTGCCAGCTGGTCGGGCATGTAGCAGAACGCCCCGATCGGAGCCGGGAAGTTCGCGAACGCCAGCTCGCCGCCGCCGATGTAGTGCTTCGCCTCCGGGAAGAGGTGGACGCCGCCGGCGTGGTCGAAGTGGAAGTGCGAGGTGATCACGTGGGTGACGTCGGAGGTCTTGTAGCCGAGCGCCTCGACCTGCTTGTCGACCGCCTGCTCCGGCGTACCTCCGATGCCGAGCCCGTCGGCCAGCTCCTGGCCGTACATCCCCACCGGGTCGGTGATCGCCTCCGGCGCGATGCCGGTGTCGAACAGCACGAGCCCCTTCGGGTGCTCGATGAGGAACGACGGCATCGGGATGGTCACCATGCCCGAGAGGCCGTACATCAGGCTGTTGGAGTCGACCGTGAGGGTCGGGCAGTCCAGCGCCCACAGCTTGCGCGCGAAACCGAGGGACATCGGCTCGTCCTTCCGTGCTCGGGTTGGTGAGCCCTCACCGTGCTGCGCCCGGGCCGGAGGCCGCCGTCCCACTTTGCGACAGGGCAGACACACTGTCGCAAACTCGCACACTCCCCAGAGCCGCGGCGGCCGTTGGATCGTCCCCATGAGCACCGGGCAGATCGCGACGCTCGTCGGTCCGGCGACCGTGGAGCTCCAGGAGTACGACGTCCCGGAGCCCGGTCCCGGCGCCGTCCTGCTCGCCGTGCGCCGCGCCAACGTCTGCGGCACCGACGTCCACCAGTGGCACTACGAGTCGCTGCTGCTGCGCGACGCAGGCCTCGGGCACGAGTTCGTCGGCGAGGTCGTCGCGCTCGGCGAGGGCGTCTCCACTGACTTCGCCGGCGAGCCACTGGCCTTGGGCGACCGGGTCGTTCCCGTCTACTACCTGACCTGCCACCGGTGCCCGCCGTGCCTGCGCTCGGAGTTCAACCTGTGCCAGAACGGCCTGGCCGAGTGGAAGCTCAAGCCCGAGGTGGCGCCGCACTTCCGCTCCGGCTTCGCCACGCACTACTACCTCTTCCCGGGGCAGTACTTCTACAAGGTCCCCGACTCGGTCCCCGACGAGACGGTGGCCGGTGCCAACTGCGGCCTGGCGCAGATGCTCTTCACCATCGACCAGGTGGGCCTGGCGGCCGGCGAGACGCTGGTCGTCCAAGGGGCCGGGGGGCTCGGGCTGTACGCCGCCGCGGTGGCCCACGAACGTGGGGCGCGGGTGATCGCGATCGACGGCGTGCCCGAGCGGCTCGAGCTCGCCCGCGCCTTCGGCGCCGACGAGACCGTCAGCCTCGCCGACTTCCCCGAGTCGGCCGACCGGGTCGCCCGGGTGCAGGAGCTCACCGGCGGTGTGGGGGCGGACCTGGTGCTCGAGGTGACCGGTGTGCCGGCGTCGTTCGTCGAGGCCATCGACCTGGCGCGCGTGGGTGGCCGGATCGCGTCGGTCGGCAACCTCAACGCCGAGGCGACGGTGACCATGACGCCGGGGTTCGTGACCCGCAAGAGCGTCCACATCCACGGCGTCCTGCGCTACCACCCGTGGTACCTCCACCAGGCCGTCCAGTTCCTCGCACGGCGGCAGCACCTGCACCCGTTCGAGGCGTTCTCGGACCGCTCCTACCCGCTCGCCGAGGTCACCGACGCGCTCAAGGCCGGCGAGAGCCGCTCGGTCGCGCGGGTGGCCATCGTCCCGTGACAACCCTTCAAGGCAGACCGAGAGAGACGAGACCACCCGTGGACTTCCCGACCCAGCTCTTCATCGACGGCGAGTGGAGGGACGCCGGGGACGGCGCGACGTTCGACGTCATCGACCCCTCGACCGGCGAGCTCGTCGCCCAGGTGGCCGACGCCACCGAGGACGACGTCCGCGCGATGGTGGACGGCGCCGCGGCGGCGCAGGACGGCTGGGCCGCGACGCCGGCCGTCGAGCGGGCCGCGATCCTCCGCCGGGCCGCCCGGATCTTCGAGGAGCGGCTCGACGAGCTCGCCCGGCTGCTGAGCCGCGAGCAGGGCAAGCCGGTCGCTCAGGCGGTCGGCGAGCTGCAGTACGGCATCGGCTTCGTCGACTGGTTCGCCGAGGAGGCCCGCCGGGTCCACGGCATGACCATCCCGGCGACCACCAGCGCCAAGCGGATCATCACCATCAAGCAGCCGATCGGCGTCACCGCCTGCATCACCCCGTGGAACTTCCCGTCGCTGCAGATCCTCCGCAAGCTCGGCGCCTGCCTCGCCGCCGGCAGCACCATGGTGCTCAAGCCCGCGGAGCTCACGCCGCTGTCGGCGCTCGAGATCGGCCGGGTCCTCCACGACGCCGGCCTGCCGCCGGGCGTGCTGCAGATCGCTCCGTCCAACGACGCCCCCAAGGTCAGCGGCGTCTTCATGGCCGACAAGCGGGTCCGGATGATCTCGTTCACCGGC
>SXGU01105392.1_pt1 | contig 14927 bp, 13 predicted proteins | sample 3174531 | NCBI WGS metagenome assembly SXGU01 (sample SAMN11356863, study PRJNA531348) | freshwater metagenome | isolation source: freshwater sample F1-140 | place: China: Fuxian Lake, Yuxi | collected 2017-12-25
AACATGTCTTGCTGCCGGTTTAATACGGGTTGATAGCGGCGTGAGGTCATGAGTGTTTGTTAACTGGCGGTTACCGGATGATGTGCATATTATAGGGTATGGCTTGCGATAATACTTTCACAGTCTCTCCGGCGTGGGAATTCAGTCCGCAACGCTCCAGCGTTGCGGGACGCTGGAGCGTCTACCACTGCATTCCCACGCCGGAGCGTGGGAACGATAGCTGCGCCGGCGCTAGCTTAGCGGCTACGGCTTATACGCATCGCTATCGATATAAATGTCGATAGGATTTTCCGGAACAATCGTTGCAACCGGTAAATCCTGACCTGAACGCCATTGCTTGACGGCTTCCTGTTTATTCGAGCCGGTGATCAAAAAGATCAGCTCATGGGTGTTGCTTAAGGCTTTGGCGCTGATCGAAACCCGCTCCGGCGGCGGTTTCGGCGAATTATAAACCGCATGCACCAGTTCGTCTTGCCGATGCTGGTGGCCAGGAAACAGGCTGGCGGTATGGCCGTCCTCGCCCATGCCCAGCAAGACCATGTCGAAAGTTCCGGCCTGGCTGACCGCAAGCTTATAACGGTCGGCGGCAATGTCCGGCCCGAATTCGGCAGGCATGGTAAATATTTGGCTTGCCGGAATAGCCGTTTTATCCAACAAAACCCGGCTTGCCATCACGCTGTTTCTGTCCTGATGATCGGCAGGCAAACAGCGCTCGTCGCCGTAATAAATCCGCCACTTGGCCCAATCCGCAGCGGACTCGGCCAACAGTCGATAGACTTTTTCCGGGGTGCCGCCTCCGGCTAACACCAGTTTGAATTGGCCGCGCTCTGAAATCGCCGATTCGGCGGCGTTAAGAATTTGCAGGCAAGCGGCTTTGGCAACATCGTCCGCGCTGTCCAGATAATGCCAACGGCTGTTTTTTTGCATTTAGTTACACTCCGGGGTTAATGAGCTGCGCCAGGATTGGCTTTCTTTATCGAATAAGCGGCGGCTGTCTTCCGGTCCCCAGGAACCGGCGGGATAGCTGACTATATAATCACGCTCGATAGCCCAGGTTTGCAGGATCGGATCGACAATGCGCCATGCGTATTCTACTTCATCGAAGCGCAAAAATAACGAGCGGTCGCCTTTTAACACGTCCAGCAATAAGTCTTCGTAAGCGTCGATGGCCTTTTCATTCTGCTGAAGAAAACTGGCGTCCAAACTACTGCTGCGAGTGCGCATTTCCAGGCCGGGTTCCTTTACCGTCATTTCAATACGGATGCATTCTTCCGGCTGTATGCCCAACAATACCCAATTGGGGTTCATACACTGCACTTGCGTGCCGCGAAAAAATTGTAACGGCGGGTGGCGAAAGCAAATCGAAATCACCGATTGCGCCTTGGCCATGCGCTTGCCGGTGCGCAAGTAAAACGGCACGCCGCGCCAGCGCCAGTTGTCGATATACAGTTTTAGCGCGGCATAGGTTTCGGTGATGCTGTTGGCCGGAATACCGTCTTCTTGCAAATAGCCGTTGATTTGTTCGCCGTCGACGCGGCCTTTGCCGTATTGAGCGCGAAAGGCATGGCCGTGTACGGCTTCCCGGGGAATCGGACGGATCGATTTTAACACTTTGACTTTTTCGTCACGCAAGGATTCGGCTTCCATCGAAACCGGCGGCTCCATCGCAACCAATGTCAGCAATTGCAGCAAATGGCTTTGCAGCATGTCGCGCATCGCTCCGGCCTTATCATAGTAAGCGGCGCGGCTGCCTATGCCGATGTCTTCGGAATGGGTAATCTGGATATGGTCGATATAATTGCGGTTCCATAGCGGCTCCAGCATCACATTGGCGAAACGGAACACCAACACGTTTTGCACCATGCCTTTACCCAGATAATGATCGATGCGGTAAATTTGCTCTTCGGTTAAATAGCGGCTGATGCGTTTTTGCAAAGCCTGAGCGCTGTCTAAGTCGTAACCGAACGGTTTTTCTATGATAACCCGCCGCCAGCCGTGTTCTTCATCGAATAAATGGTTATTGCTTAACAGCTCCATGACCGTGCCGAAGTCCGAAGGGCTTATCGAAAGATAAAACGCGATGTTCTTGGAAAATTGGCTTTCCCGGTTGAGCTTATCGGCCAATGCGCTATAACACTGCGCTTCCGTTATATCGCCTTGATGATAATGCAGGCGCTCGCTAAAACGCTGAAACACGGTTTCATCGACATCGCCCGGCGCTTTGGCTTCAAGCATTTGCCTGACTTCCGCCTGCCATCTTGCCCGATCCCAGGGTCTGCGGCCTATCGCCATAATGCAAGTGCCTTCCGGCAGGCGATGGGCGGCGTCAAGACGATACAACGCGGGCATTAGTTTAATCCGGGACAGATTTCCGGTCGCGCCAAAAATGGTGTAGGTGCAGGGTTCGGCTTTCATCGGTAGTACCTCGCTGTTAGTAGGGGGAGATCAGACCATTGCCGGCCATATGTGAAGAGGATACCGGGACTTTGGAAACCGGCGCAAGCAATTATAGTGTCCAGTCTTCAAGCTCTAATTCAGCATTCATAGACATAATGTCTTTATAAATTTTGTCCGCGCTAACTAAAACGGTTTTATGATTTAACGCGCTGGCGGCAATCATTAAATCGATGGTATGTTTTTTCAGATTTTCCGGGCTAATTTTTCGTAGCTCTTTAAACAGCTTTTTTAAATCGCCGAAAATTTCAGCCGTCGTTGGCGAAAGAGGTAAAACGATGAGGTCTTGTTGGATTTGTTGAATAGTGGCTTTTATTTCGGCTTTTTTATGCGCAGGGGAATTTGCAAACGCATATTCGAATTCGTAAAGCGTTAATACGGAAATAAAAATATCGTCGCTTTCTTCCAGCGCCAGTAATTTTTTAATAACGTTTTTATGGTTGCCGGATGAGGGATTATAAATATCGGAAACCGTATTAGAGTCGAGTAAATATTTCATTCCGGCTTGTCTTTGAAATTAAAAGATTCCCTGAACTCTTGCCTATCACGATTGAAAGTATCGGTGTGATCTTCCAAATCGAACGCTTTTGATTCGAGGCGCTGCACCATATTTTTCCATTTAGAAGCTGTTTTTTGTGGCTGTTGCGCTTTAAATCCATTTAATAATTTAACTAAATCATGGATGGTAGTGCTTGGATTATCCGTTGAGGGAGATGGTACACCCTGAACATCTTCCCATGACTTAATTAGCTTTTGCGCATTTTTGATAGCCTTGTCCTGCTGTTCTTGAGTTAGGATGAGTAACTTATTCTTTTTGTATTGATAATCACGCTCTAACTTCTGGTATAGCTCATCTCTGTCAATAGCAGTACTTCTGTATTCAAAATGCAGTAAATACCAAATTTCAAAACAAGGGTTGGAATAAGCCACTTTAATCCCTCTACCGCCAGCTTTAGCTATAGCCTGATTAAAATTTTCTAAAGTGTGCCCACCGCCGTTAGTTTTTTCTTCATCACGATCAATGACTATCCATTGATGATCAAAGTCTTCGTAACCCGAATGATTCAGCAAATCTTGTAAAACACCTAGCGGGTCAGTATGTGTGTGTTTGGCAATAACTAACGACGATGCAGCAATGGCATGATTTATTTTGAGATCGTCAAAAATAGCATTGAAATATAACGGTGCGGATACGCTGTCCTCACAAGCAAGAATGACAGTTTCACGTTCATTTTTGGTATTTTCTATTCTTTGGTTGTCTTTTTTTACTTGTTTTCTAGCTTTTTTGTTGCTTTTGAAGCCTTCCGCGCCCTGTCTTCTTGACATTACAGTTCACCGACATAAGGCACTGCTCCGAAGCGCCCTTGTAAATAATATTTTTCCAAGTTATCCGTTGGCCTGACATCCGTGCCTTTGTTTCTTTTTCTAAACTCAAGTAGAGAATAAAGATCTGTACTCCCGTACTGGTCTTTTTCAGTGAACCAAATTTGATCGCGTTCAAAAAGTCCTGGAACCGATAACAAGTGAATGTCGTGGGTGACGAAAATCAGTTGAGCGTTATGCTTGTTTAGCTCTTTATTATTGAACAGCTTGATAAAACATTCTGTTAGCTTCGGATGCAGGCTCGCATCAAGTTCGTCGATTAATAATATTTTGCCATGTTCCAGCGTATCGAGGATAGGTGCGGAAAGTGTGAAGAATTTTTGTGTGCCTTGTGATTCGTCTTCATCTAATTCAAATAATACTGAGCCTATTTGTTGATTTTCAGCATTAAACTTTTTATGACGGGTTTGCAATTCAATCGACGTTAAGCCACCGTCGTTGAGTATTTTTTGTTTAATTTCCTCTGGAATCGGTGCGTTTTTAATAAAATCTTGAGGAATATCCTTTTCCTCAATCGCTATTTCGTCGATACCTAAGTCGGCAACCTTAACTAATTTAAACAGCTCGGATTTTGCATCAGAGTTTTCCATCTGCTTTAAAGCAATGTGAAAATAGCCTTCTTTTTCTAAACCATCGATTAAATTAAAATTACTAAACCATTGCAGGATTTTCTTTGAAAGATCCCCATCATTTTGATCGCATTTCCAAATAAATAAATGATTGTCCGGTACTTTTAAACCAATACCTTCTTTAAACTTTTGTTTATTAACGTAATGAAGATGTTGTTCGTTATCGCGTTCAAACAAACGTGCTTCTTTACCGTGCTCATCGCTATACAGCCATTCAGCGTAGACCGTTGTACTATCCGCTTCAAAACCATAACGATATTTAACATCCTCTAAAAAAAATACTATTTCAAAATAACTTGAGGCTTGCTCAGTTTCTGCATTTAAACGAAAAGGGTCATGCGGCAAATTATCAGTCGATTGGGTGATTTTCGGTCTATTTATAACTAAATTTCGCATAAAACCCATGGCCCGTAAGACGTTGCTTTTACCGCTGGCATTGGCGCCATAAATCACTGCGCTATTAAGTAAGTGATAATTTCTTACTTGAAAGCTATGTTTGCTTTCTTTGTTTGAAGCGGTATTCATACTCAAAGTAATAGTATCTTTGATAGAACGAAAATTGTTAACGCTAAATTGCAGCAGCATAAATACCTTTAAGTTAAATAATATAATCATTTTTTGTCATTTTTATACAAAAAATAGCACAATACAAGAGAATTGCTGCGATTTAGCAAATAGCCTGGTTGAAGCTTGCACAATCCAGAGCCATAGGATGCGCTAACCGAACCTACTCAGGCTACATTTACCCTTACGGATCAATTGCAACTTGTGTGCAAGATGATCGCTAATCCACGAACGGATTGCTGATGCTTAGCCGATCTTCGATGAACTGACGATTTTGCATGTCTTCGCTGATTAGCTTTGTGCAGCCATGTTCCAGTGCGGAAGCAATAATCAGCGAGTCCCGGTAGCTGTACTGATAACGGTTCCGGATCAGATAAGAGTTTGTTACGGTGTTTTTTGATAAGGCAACCACTTCAATCGCCTGTTTAAGTTGTCGCGAGCTTTCTTGAATATCAAGGTCGTCAATTTTGTTTTTTAGCAAGGCACTGTAATACTCGCTTAAAACCTGGGTGGACATGATCATTTCGGTATCGCGGTAAAGCCGTTGCAAACATTCGACCGCTTTAAGACGTTTGTTATGGGATTGCGTATTGTCGGTATCGAGATAGGCGTAGACTCAAATATTGGTATCGATGAAAACCTTATCGGTCATGCAATTCATCTCTGCTGAAAACGGTCAGGTTTTCTACTTTTTTGCTTTGTTTTAAAAACCGGTCAAAAGCAAGCTCATCTTTTTTATCGCCGCTTTCATCAACCATAACAATGATTTTAGCTTTATTGCTATTTTGTAATTCTTTATAGCGGGCAGGGATATGAACGATGCCGTTGTCGATATGGGTTTCAAATTCTACTGCATACATGGTTTTCACCGTAGGGATTGGAGATGGCTGGATTTTAACACCAAATATTATGACGGCGTAGTTACTCTGCTAAAGGCCAAACTTATTCCGTAAACGAAGTTCCATGACATTAACCTCAGCGCTCATGACGAGTTTCTATTTGAGCTAAGCCGCTTCCGAATTGTATTGATGAATGTTCAAGAGAATATCCTTTAAAGCTTGCTTGGCTTTCCTGGTGTCGTAATTAAGCTGTAAACCTGTCCAAAACCCGTCGCTCATATCGAAATAGCGGGATAGTCTTAAACCGGTGTCTACGGTGATTGAACGTTTACCGGCAATAATTTCACCAATACGGCGCTGAGGCACGCCGATTTCTTTGGCTAAGCGATATTGAGAAATACCCATGGGTTTTAGGAAATCATGCAGAAGAGTTTCACCCGGTGTCGGGAGCGGTATTTTTTCTCCGGTGGAAATGTCGGAAAAGTCCATGTTTTCCAGATCTTGTACAGATATTGCCATTATTGTCTCCTTAGTGGTAATCGACGATCTCGACTTCATAAGCGTGACCATCGACAAATCGGAAGCATAGCCGCAATGGGTCGTTGATACGGATGTTGTATTGCCTTTGCCTGTCTCCCGAGAGTTTTTCCAATCGGTTGCCTGGAGGAATCGACAGTTCGTTGACGCTTTGAACGGCGTCAAGTTGCGCCATTTTTCGCATTGCAATTGATAAGCCATTGAGAGCAAATCGACGAGGACATTCACCCATAAATACGGCGGCCGTTTCTTTGTTGGCGAACGCGCTACGTTAGCATAAACAAGCGGTTCAAATAGACCAATTGTTAGGGGTGATGTTTTATTTAGGCATTATAGGAAGTTGATGCAGTCTTGCCGCCGCGTCCGGTCCAATCGGTATGGAAAAAACGGCCTCTAGGTTCATCTATCCGTTCATAACTATGCGCTCCGAAATAATCCCGTTGCGCCTGCAATAAATTAGCCGGTAATTTTTCACTGCGATAGCCGTCGTAATAGGCCAGCGCCGAAGAGAAGGCCGGGGTCGGGATAGCCAGTTCAATGCCTGCGATAACCGCTTTGCGCCAACCGGCATCGGCTTGTTTGATCGCATCGACAAAAAAATCGGCCAGCAACAGGTTGTCTAAATCCGGATCGGTATCGTAGGCTTGCTTGATGTCGTTTAAAAACCGGCTGCGAATAATGCAGCCGCCGCGCCACATCAACGCAATATCGCCGTAATGGAGCGCCAGCTTATATTCTTTCGAGGCTTCGCGCATCAAACTGAAACCTTGCGCGTATGAAATAATTTTTGCGGCATAGAGCGCATCGCCAACGGCTTTAATCATGGCTTCCTTGTCGCCGCTAAACTTCCGGATCGGCTTAGGTAAGATAGAAGCCGCCTTTACGCGTTGTTCTTTTTGCGCGGATAAACAGCGGGCGAAGACCGCTTCGGCGATCAAGGTTAACGGGATGCCCAGGTCCAATGCGCTAATGCCGGTCCATTTGCCGGTGCCTTTTTGCCCGGCGGTATCAAGGATTTTTGCCAGCAGCGGCTGCCCGTCTTCATCTGGGTAGGTCAAAATAGCGGGCGTAATTTCAATCAGGTAAGAGCTTAACGGGCCTTGGTTCCATTCGCTAAATACCGAAGCCGTTTCATCGGCGCTTAAGCCCAAGCCCTCGGACATTAACTGATAAGCCTCGCCGATCAATTGCATGTCGCCGTATTCGATGCCGTTATGCACCATTTTGACGTAATGTCCGGCACCGTTATCGCCAACCCATTCGCAGCAAGGTTGGCCGTTGACCTTGGCGCTGATGGCCTGAAAAATCGGTTTAACGATAGGCCATGCGGCTATGTTGCCGCCGGGCATGATGGACGGCCCGTGTCTTGCGCCTTCCTCGCCGCCGGAAACGCCCATGCCGATATAAAGGATATTTTTTTCTTTTAACGAAAGCGTGCGCCGGTCGGTGTCGGTGAATAACGAATTGCCGCCGTCAACAATAATATCGCCGGGCGATAACAGGAGCACTAACTGCTCGATAAGCCGATCGATAACTTCGCCCGCTTTAACCATCAGCATAACGATACGCGGCGATTCGAGTTTATCGATCAGCTCTTCCAGCGAATAGGCGCCGATAATTTGAGTGTTTTTGGCGGGACCGTCCAAAAACTCATCGACTTTACTCAGTGTGCGGTTATAGACCGCCACTTTAAAGCTATGGTCGTTCATATTAAGAACCAGGTTTTGTCCCATGACCGCTAAGCCGATTAAACCGATGTTTGCTTTCATATGTGCCTTCTTAAAAAGTGATTCCGTTAAATGGGGAGTGCTGCATGAAAGAGACGAGGCAAAGCCTGCTCACCTTTTGACTAACGAGAGGCTAGAGGAAACACGGTAGATAAACAATGAGTAACACCACCTAATTCAATGGCTCAGCGTGACGCACCAAGAAAAACATGAGTTTCAGACTGACTTTAAGATCGAAAAAACTCACCACGAAGGCACGAAGGACACGAAGTTTTATTGCTTCGTGTCCTTCGTGCCTTCGTAGTGAATAAAAGATTTTTAAGCCGCAATCCAGACTTATGACGGATATAGATACCTCAGTTAATAAAGCGACGCAAAGCCCTCTCCAGCGAGACGACTGAATGGATGCAGGAGGTAGAGCAACGCATGGAGCGGTTGCCGAGAGGGTTGGGTGAGGGGATTTAAAATAAGGAAAAATGCTTATTTATATCCCCTCATCCCAACATTCTCACTGAGGGAGAAGGAGCAAATGTCACTCTATTAGCTGCGGACTCTATAACTATGTTATTCGGAACTCGCTTTGTTCATAGTGACTCTGGCGCGAATCAACGCGGTAATGACGATCACCAACAATGCCGCCAAGGAAAGCTCCAGCACCACGAACGCGGCAATTTTAAAATAAGCGAATAGCGGATGCACAAACCTGACCAACCAACCGCCCGCTTCATCGGCCAGCGCCGCCCCGTAAGTCAGGCCGCTCAGCCAGATTTTCAGCCGTACCGAGAATTCGGTCATCAGCATTAAATGGGTTAAGGTCAGCACCAGCATGCCCATCGAGAACAGATGAAAATGCGAAACTTCCAACATGCCCTGATAACTGCGCGCTTGGGTAAATTGTTCTTCAGAGCCTAAGTAATAGGCAATCACGGAATTTGGCGTTAAGTCCATGTGATGAAAATACATCATGCCGTTACTCACCCATAACAACGCGATATACACTAAAAACATCAACACCAGAGCGTTTATCAAAGATTTGCGATGCTGCTCGCCGGTCACAAAATAACGCATTAATTTTTACCTTGCTCTTTTACCATAACTTGGTACACCGCCATCACTTTACGCACGCTACTAACTGTCGCTCGGGTGCTTAAGGTCGCGCCGCTGATGCCGTCGACGCCTTTATTAAAATCCATGTCGGCTAACGGACGCTTATATAACTGTTCAAACCAGCGTTCGGGCGGTTGATATTCCGGCGGTTCATGGAAAGCCAAGGTATAAACGTTGCGTAATTCGCCGTCCGCGGTCAGTACGATCATCAGGGTTTCCGGTTTGGTCCTGACGGTGACAGTCTCGATCGCGGCATAACTTTGCACCTTGCCCTGGACTTTGCCGACATAGAAGGTAAATAAACCGGACTCCAGTTTAACCTTGGCCAATTCCTGAATTCTGGCGGCTTGTTGCTCATCTGGAAATAACGATAACTGCTCAACCTGCGCTTCTTTGCCGAAGGCCAGTTCCAGCGCTTCATTTTTGCTGTAAAAGATGGTGGCGAAGCTTGGGGTTGCTGCGCTGAGCAGCAATAAAAAGAGAATAAAGCATCCCCCTTGCCTGATTGTTTTCATAGTACGTCTCGTTTTTAGAATTTAGTAAAATTTATGGATAAGGGGAAATAGTTTAACACCGCCCGCAAGCAATAGATTTTACTTAATTTACCGTAAAAAACACGAACACTTGCATCGTTGTAGGCGGACGCGGTCTTCATGCCCGACAAACAGGTGCTCTTATTGAACCTTGAGGACAGGATAAAACCAAAGCTTTACCTATACTGTAAGCTAACTATGGCAGGCCTTTGGTTAATTAATTAATTCAGGCTTGCTGGTTTGCCCTAATATAAGCAAATAGAGATAATGCGCGGCTGAACTAGAGTTTTGAACCTAAGCTTACCTACACCACAACAAATAAAACTGAATTGAAAATAAATCCTCTTCCTCGCCTTCAGCGTATGAAGGTATGGCAGTTGCGGCTGTTCTCAGTCATTCTGTCGATATTGATGACCGAGGCTGTCGTCGCCGTTATGGGGCTATTGCTAAAAGGAGAGGTGCCGCCGGATTACCTGCTTACCGGCTTGGTTGCCTCCTGTTTGGTCGCCTCTCTGGTTGTCTCCATGTTGAGCTATTTTCTTGGACAACTCACTGAAAGCCAGCTGCAACTGCATGCCATTATTGAGGCCGAGCCAGAATGCCTGACGCTGATGGATGTAAACGGAACGCTGTTACAAATCAACCATGCCGGACTCAAGATGATCGAAGCGGAGTCGCCCGAGCAAATCATCGGGCAGCAGCTACCGCCATTGGTGCTGCCGGAACATCGAGATGCGTTCAAGGCGTTAACCGAGCGCGTGTTCGCAGGCGAATCCGGCAATCTGAAGTTCGAAATTTACGGACTCAAAGGCTCGCACCGTTGGCTGGATACACATGCGGTGCCGTTGCGCGATGCCGGCGGTCATATCACGGCATTGCTCGCGGTGACTCGCGACATTAGCGAGCACAAAGCATCGGAAACGGCGTTGCAGGAAGCGCTGGATCGTCTTAAGAAAATTGCAGGTCGCTTGCCCGGCTTGATCTTTCAATTTCAGCTGCGCCCCGACGGCAGTTCCTGCTTTCCTTTCGCCAGCGAGGCTATTCGCGACATTTATCGGGTCAGCCCGGAAGAGGTTCGAGAGGACGCCGCCAAGGTGTTCGCCACGCTGCATCCCGACGACTATGACGGCACCGTCGCGTCGATTCAGGCATCGGCACGAGACTTGACGCCTTGGCGTCATGAATATCGGGTGAAGTTTAAAAACGGCACGGTGCGCTGGCTGTTCGGCAACTCATTGCCGCAACGGGAAGCGGACGGTTCGGTACTTTGGCACGGCTTTATCACCGATATTACCGAACGCAAGCGGGAAACCGCGTCGCTGCTGGAGAGCGAAGCCCGTTTCCGGACCATGGCGGATAGTGCGCCGGTGCTTATCTGGATCGCCCGGCCGGACAAATTTTTCCACTATTTCAACAAAGGCTGGCTGGAGTTTACCGGACGCACCATGAAGCAGGAAATAGGCAACGGCTGGATTGCCAATATACACCCGGAAGACTTTCAACGGTGCTTCGCTACCTACGCAAGCTCTTTCGATGCCCGGAAGGAATTCAGCATGGAATATCGTTTGCGCCGCTTCGACGGCGAATACCGCTGGCTGCTTGATCACGGCGTACCGCTTTACGACCAGCAAAATAATTTTCTGGGCTATATCGGCTCCTGCATCGATATTACGCCGCGTAAGCTGGTGGAGGCGGATCTGCGTATCGCGTCCACCGCTTTCGAATCTCAGGAAGCGATGGCGATCACCGATAAAAATCAAATCATTCTGCGGGTTAATCAGGCTTTTGTGCGGGTGACCGGTTATAGCGTTGAGGAGGCCGTCGGTAAAACGCCTTCCTTGCTCAAATCAGGCCGCCAGGATGACCGCTTCTATCAGGCTATGTGGGAAAGCCTGTGCCGCGATGGACATTGGCAAGGTGAAATCTGGAATCGGCGCAAGAACGGCGAAATCTATCCGGAATGGCTCAACATCACCGCCGTTACCGATGAAAGCGGTCAGGTCACCAATTATGTCGCTTCATTTTCCGACATTACCGCACGTAAAATGGCGGAGCACGAAATTCAGCATTTGGCCTTTTACGATCCCTTGACCCAATTGCCTAATCGTCGCTTGTTGCAGGAACGCTTAAAGCACGGCATTGAGGTGGAGCGGCGCGAAGGCAAACACTTGGCTTTGCTGATGCTCGACCTGGATCGTTTTAAAGCCGTCAACGACAGTCTCGGCCATCAGGCGGGCGATGCGTTATTGCAGCAAGTCGGCAGCAGAATTACCGGCCGTTTACGCGAGGTGGATTTGGTCGCCCGCTTGGGCGGCGATGAATTTATCGTGTTGCTGGAAGATATTGCTCATCCGGACGATGCGGCGCGGGTTGCGGAAGACATTATCGCCGACTTGAGCAAACCCTTCAAACTGGTCCAGAACGACGATGTGCGGATTGGCGCCAGCATCGGCATCAGTTTGTATCCGCAACACGGCGACAGCGCCGAAATGCTGCTGGATCACGCCGATGCCGCGTTGTACCACGCCAAAGATCAAGGCCGCGGTTGCTTTGCCTATTTTTCCGAAGATTTGACGCTGGCTGTGCGTGAGCGCATTGCGTTGGAAGTGCGCCTTAGAAAGGCGATTAAGCAGCAGGAACTGCGTGTGTTCTATCAGGCGCAAATCGATATTGCCGACGACCGCATTGTCGGCGCCGAAGCTTTAGTGCGCTGGCAAGATCCTATCGAAGGCTTGATTCCGCCCTGCCGTTTTATTCCTATTGCCGAAGAGACCAACCTGATTGCGGAGATAGGCGAATGGGTGTTGCGGGAAACCTGTCGGCAAGGTCGGCAATGGCTGGATCAAGGGCTGCCGCCGTTAACGCTGGCGGTTAATGTGTCGCCGCATCAATTCCGGCGTAGCGATATTAATGCGTTGGTAGCCACGGTACTGCACGAGACCGGCTTTCCGGCGGAGCATCTGGAATTGGAGATAACCGAAAGCGGGCTGATGGAAAACCAGGACAAGACCACGCATATTTTGAACAGCCTGCATAACCAAGGCATCCGTCTGGCGATTGACGATTTCGGTACCGGTTATTCGTCGCTGACCTATCTCAAGCATTTCCCGCTGGATGTGCTGAAAATCGACAAGAGTTTTATCGACGATATTCCGCATAATAAAGACGACATGGAAATTGCCGCCACCATTGTCGCGATGGGCCATATTTTAGGCTTTAAGGTATTGGCGGAGGGCGTCGAAACGCTGGAGCAACTGGCCTTTTTGCAAACCCAGAACTGCGATTTATATCAAGGCTATCTTAAAAGCCGTCCGCTACCGGCCGATGCTTTTATCGAACTGCTTCAGGCGGACGGCTTATATCGCGAAAGATAATTCGGCCGATTTTACCGGCACGCGACTTAAGCCCTCTGCGCTGCTGATTTTTTGAAGGCTTGAGCACAACATTGGCGGGATTAACGACAAATTGTTCGAAAAAGCACCAAGCCTTGTCTTTCAAGATCGTCAATTATCTTAAAATTCAACATATTAACCGTAGTAATTGCATGGCATTTTAATTGCTAGTTGAAAGCCGGGTAACCAACATCCGTCCGATGTTGTACTTGACGTTTTTTCAAACACTAGCGAGGTATTGATATGTTCGAAGTTATTCTGTTGCTCTTTGTGATGCTTTTAATTGCAGCGTGCGCCTTTTTTCCATTGGGTTGCCGTATGCTGTTTTCTCCCGAATCTTCTCAACGATCCGACATCGACGGTGACGGCTCGGATTTGGAACTGAGCGTTTCAGAGGACTCGGCACTAAAACAGAGTTTTCTTTCCCATTTGCAAAATGAAATCGAATCCACTCTTTTTCCACGCCCTACCGACTCTATTTTGCAGCGCCATTACGATAGCTTGGTCAACGCCGAGCTGGAGAATCGCCTGGCGGCAATGCCGGATTCATAATTTAAGAAGTTCGGCAGCATGATAGGAGAGGCCACGTGAAAACTACGCTGGTTCGGTCATCATCTCCAGTCATCCTACCGAGCTGCTGACAGTTGATATTCATGGGCGGTTTAGCGTTGCGAAACCGCCCTGCGTTCTATGCCGTTAATCTCGGTACCGCCGCCAGCAATTCCTGGGTATAAGGGTGTTGCGGCTGCCTGCAAACCTGTGCGGTTTCGCCTTGTTCCACAATCTTGCCTTTGTACATCACCACGGTCCTGTCGCTTAAATATTCCACTACCCCGATATTATGGGTAATGAACAATAAAGTCAGGTTGCGTTGCTGACGGATGCTCAGTAGCAGTTGCAAAATTTCCGCCTGCACCGACACATCCAATGCGCTGGTTATTTCATCGCAAACGATAAACTCAGGATTCAATGTCAGCGCGCGCGCCAAACCGATACGTTGGCGCTGTCCGCCGGAAAATTCATGCGGATAACGCCACAAGAAATCGCGCTTAAGCTGTACGCTTTCCAAAAGTCGGCCGGCAAGTTCGATGCGTTCTTCTTGATTTGCGCCTATGCCGTGAACTTTCATCGGTTCGGTTAGCGTTGTCTCGATCAACAGGCGCGGATTCAGCGACGATTGCGGGTCTTGAAAAGCAATCTGCATCTTCCGCCGCAGGGGCCGCAATTCGCGGGCGGACAGCCCGGTCAGCTCTTGGCCTTGAATCCGAATGCTGCCGGACGTCGGCTTTTCCAATTGCACGACCGCGCGGCCTAAGGTGGTTTTGCCGCAGCCGGACTCGCCGACCAAGGCCACGATCTGGCCTTGCGGAATATCCAGCGTCACCTCGTCTACCGCACGGACATAGCCGACGGTATGGCGAAACAAGCCTTTTTTGATCGGAAACCACACTTTCAGCTCACGGATTTGCAGCAGCGGTGTTTGGGCTATGGCGGGCTCTTGTGTTATCTGTTGGGCCTGTACCGATACCGGTTTAGCCAGATTCTCCGGCAGCGCGGCCAGTAACTGCCGGGTATACGCATGCTGCGGTTTACGCAGCACTTCGCTGCAAGGACCGACTTCAACCATCTTGCCCTGCTGCATGACGCCGACCCACTGCGCCATTTGCGCCACGACGCCGAAATCGTGGGTAATAAACAACATGCTCATGCCGGTGTCGTCCTGCAATTTACGCATCAAGCGCAAAATCTCGGCCTGCACGGT
>SXGU01262171.1_pt1 | contig 14921 bp, 17 predicted proteins | sample 3174531 | NCBI WGS metagenome assembly SXGU01 (sample SAMN11356863, study PRJNA531348) | freshwater metagenome | isolation source: freshwater sample F1-140 | place: China: Fuxian Lake, Yuxi | collected 2017-12-25
AATAGTAGTATTCTAGCAACAATTTGGGCGCGTTATGCTGATGGTTTTGCTGGTAAGCCGTTGTAAATAAGCGTCCGAGCGTAGTTTATGGATTTGGGCCCGGTGTTGTATTTTTGTAACAAGGGCGTATTCAAGTGTTTAAATTTTGGAGAGTGTGCCGTGAGTGTTCCTTTGCGTCAGCAGTTGGCTGTAGGTAGTTATTTGATCAAGCAAAAAATCAAAGGTGTGAAAAAATATCCTTTGGTATTGATGCTTGAGCCGTTGTTTAAATGTAACTTGGCTTGTGCCGGTTGCGGCAAGATCGACTACCCGGATGATATTCTGGATAAACGCCTGTCTGTGCAGGAGTGTCTGGATGCGGTGGATGAGTGTGGTGCGCCGATGGTTTCCATTCCCGGTGGCGAGCCGCTGATACACAAAGAAATGCCGCAAATTGTTGAAGGCATCATTGCCAGTAAAAAGTTTGTGTATCTTTGCACCAATGCGTTGTTGCTGCGTAAACGTATCGATGATTACAAGCCTTCGCCGTATTTGACTTTTTCGATACATCTGGACGGTTTGAAAGATCGTCATGATGCCTCGGTTTGTCAGCAGGGTGTGTTTGATATTGCCGTTGAAGCGATCAAGCTGGCTTTGGGTAAAGGCTTTCGGGTCAATGTGAATTGCACTTTGTTTCAAGGCGAAACCCCGGATGAAGTGGCGGAGTTTTTGGATTACGCCATGGAACTCGGTGTTGAAGGTGTCACCATCGCCCCTGGATTTAGCTACGAGCATGCGCCCAGACAGGATGTATTTATTAAAGGTGCGGACGTTAAAAATCTGTTCAGAGGCATCTTTAAAATTGGCAAAAACCGCAAATGGAAGTTGAATCATTCGTCGCTGTATCTGGACTTTCTGGCGGGTAATCAAAACTACAATTGCACGCCTTGGGGTAATCCAACCCGTAATGTATTCGGTTGGCAGAAGCCTTGTTATTTGTTGGCTGATGAAGGTAATGCGGCTTCTTTCCAAGAATTGCTGGATACCACGCCATGGGATAAATACGGCACTGTCAAAAACCCTAAATGTGCAAATTGCATGGCGCATTGTGGTTACGAAGCTACAGCGGTTGAAGATACTTTGGCGCATCCGCTTAAAGCATTGTGGATCAGTATGCGCGGGCCAAAAACTTCGGGCGATATGGTGGCTGAATTAAGCCCCAATTACCAGGCGCCAGCAAAAAACGCTTTGACTGATATTCCGGTCAAAGTGGAATCCTGATCCTATCAATCGGATAGTCTTAATCTATTAGTGAGGTTTCGATGACAGTCATAGTGAAAAAAGTTTTTATTGGATTCACTGGTCTCATGCTTTTTTTTATGGCTTCCTGGGCTTGGGCGGAAGAGATTTCCGCCAAGCAAGTGATCGAGGATTTTCAGGGCCAATTGATTAGCGTAATGAAAGAAGGTAAGGCGTTGGGTTTTCAAGGTCGTTATGACAAGCTTGATGCCGTGGTCAAAAAATCCCATGACTTGCCAAAAATTGCCCGAATCGTGGTAGGGAAGCAATGGGAAGAGTTGACGCCGGAGCAGCAGACCAAGTTGGAGGATGCGGTCAGCCGACTGAGTGTCTCTGCCTACGCCTATAATTTCAAGGATTTTTCCGGTGAGACTTTTTCCTTTATTTCAGAAGAAGAAACCGGTCGTGGCGGAGTTGTCATTCATTCAAACCTGAAAATTCCGGGTGACAGGGATGTCAAGTTCGACTACATGATGAAGAAAAAAGACGATACTTGGCAGATTATCAATATAATAGCGGACGGAGTCAGTGATTTGGCCTTGAAGCGTTCGGATTACACCAGCGTTTTGACTCGCGAGGGTTTTGACGCCTTGCTTGCCAAAATCAATGAGAAAATTGAAAGTTACGCCAAGCAATAGGTTCGTTTAGGAATTATCAGTAATGCATACTCATAATCATCATCGCAAAATACAGGTATCGCCTTTATGGATGCTGTTGTTATCCAGTGCGCTTACGATGGTAGGGTGTGCCGGTACCGATCAAGTTACCAATAGTTCCACCGCTTCTTCCGCCCCTGTAGTCAGTCCGGTTGATCCTTATGAAGGCTTTAATCGGCCGATGTATAACTTCAATATGGGCGTGGATAAATACTTAATGAAGCCCGTTGCGGATGGTTACAAATTTGTAACGCCGGATTTCATGGAAACCGGTGTAACCAATTTCTTTAGTAATTTAAAAGGGCTTAATGTCGTGTTGAACGACATGTTGCAGGGTAAACTCGGACAAAGTGTTTCAGATCTGGGGCGGTTTACCACCAATTCAACTATTGGCGTATTGGGCCTGTTTGATGTGGCTACTGATTTGGGTATGCCGCAAAATGTGGAAGACTTTGGTCAAACCCTGGCGGTTTGGGGTGTGGATGAAGGTCCATATCTAGTTTTGCCTTTTTTGGGGCCGACCACCTTGCGTGATGGTGGTGGCGGCATAGTCGACAGGGCTGCCAATCCCAGTACTTATTTTTTGCCGGGTGCGGGGGTTCTGGAAGGTATCAGCGAACGAGCCAATGCCGAAGGGGCTTTGAATTTTATCGACGAAGCTGCGTTGGATCCTTATGTATTCACGCGTGAATCTTTTTTGCAATATCGTAAAAATCTGGCCACTGATGGCAAGGTAGATGCTGACAGCATGGATCTGGATGTCGATTCTGCGCTGGAAAACGTGGAAGCTGATGATGCTCCCAATCAGGATAAAGCCTAGTAAGGTTTTTTGTGCCTTTTTAGTGAAAACACCTATTGATACCAATGGTTTGTGTAGGTTGGGTTAGGCGGTAGCCGTAACCCAACGTGTTGGTTGGTTTTCAAAATTCCCGCAAAATATCCTCAATCAGTTGTGGGCCTTTATAAATCAGGCCGCTATAAATTTGTATCAAGCTGGCTCCTGCCTGGATTTTTTCCAGTGCATCCGCGCCACTCAAAATCCCACCAGCGGCAATAATCGGCAACTTGCTGTTTAATTCTGCCGCTAAAACTTTCACAACGTTTGTCGAGCTGTCCTTGACCGGCGCACCGCTGAGTCCGCCGCTTTCATTGCCATACTGGTGCCCCTGAACTTTGTCACGAGCAATAGTGGTGTTGGTTGCAATCACGCCATCCAGTTCAAATTCCAAAAGCAGCTGGGCAATATGGGTGATTTCTTCATTATCTAAATCCGGGGCTATTTTGACGGCGATGGGGGTGTATTTGCCATGTTGTACTTGCAAGCGTGATTGTTCTTGCTTTAAAGCCGCCAACAAATACTTGATTTCATCGCCTTGTTGTAACTGCCGTAGGTTTTTGGTGTTGGGTGAGGAGATGTTGATGGTGATGTAGCTGGCTGCCGGATAGCTTTTACGCAAGCCTATCAGATAATCTTCGGTGGCTTTTTCGATAGGTGTGTCGGCATTTTTGCCGATATTGATCCCCAAAATACCTCGATAATTACTTTGCTGAACTTGTTGCAGCAAATGATCGATGCCTAAATTATTAAAGCCCATGCGATTGATGATGGCTTGATGCTCCGGCAAGCGGAATAGACGCGGTCTAGGATTGCCGGGTTGAGGGCGCGGCGTCACAGTGCCAATTTCAATAAAGCCAAAGCCTAATGCGACCAATGCATCAATGTAATCGCCGTTTTTATCCAGTCCGGCCGCCAACCCCAATGGGTTGTTGAAAGTCAGACCCATGACTTGCGTGGGTTTGGCGGTGGAGTTCGGTTTGCTTAACCCGGACAAGCCCCATTGTTTGGATAATTTGAGTAGTTTCAACGTGACATGATGGGCGAGCTCTGCATCCAGGCTGAACAATAGCGGGCGAACTAAAGGGTAAAGATTCATATTAATTCCGGAAAAATACATTAATGCAGCGAATAGGCTGCAGGATTAATTTGAGGTGTGCGTTGCAGGATCAAGTCGGCCAGCAATCTGGCGGAAGCTGGCCCCATGACCAGGCCGTTGCGAAAATGTCCGGCGTTGATGCTGAGATTGTCCAGGTCGGGATGAAAGCCGATATAGGGAACGCCATTGGGTGTTCCCGGGCGCAATCCGGCCCAGTGCGCGCAGACTGGGAATTGTTTTAAAGTGGGTAAAAGCCGGGTGGCAAACCGGTACAAATCCTGTTTGGCTTGGTCAGTGGTTTGCTTTTCAAATCCGGCTTGTTCGACCGTGCTGCCGACCAAAATCTTGCCATCCCGGCGCGGGATCAGATAATGATCGGCGTCCAGTATCATATGCGGCAAAGTGTCAGGTCTGGCGTCAAATAGCAGCATTTGCCCGCGTACGGGCTGGATATTGAGCCGGATGCTGGCTTGGGGTAGCCATTGATTCAGCAGTTCGGCTGTCCATGCACCGGCGCAAATTACTGTCTGATTAGGCTTGAATTGCTGTTGAGAGGTGTCGAGCGAGATTAGCCGCCGCTGTTCAATGCCAATACCCGTAATATTGGCGTGTTCGATGAAGCGTACGCCTTGTTGAATTAAATAAGACTTCAAGGATTTGAGTAGTCTGGGGTTGCGGGCTTGAGCAATATCGGGCAACCATAAAGGTTGCTCAAAATCTGTGTCCAGATCGGTCAGCATCGCATGCGGGGCGGGCTGATAGCGGATTTGGCGAGATTCGCACCAAGTCGTGGCCAGGTTGAGATCCGGGTTTTTGCAGATCAGCATGCCGCACGGATACCATTCGGGATCGATGCCGGTGCGGGTATGTAGTTCCTGACTAAGTTGAGGATACATTTTTAAGCTATCGATCACCAAATCGGAAATGGCAGCAGACTGGCGCCAGGGATAAATCGGTAACAAGATGCCGCCGCCTGCCCAGGATGATTCCAGGCCTATGGCAGATTTATCCAGGATGGTGACATGCCGTCCAGCCAAGTGCAGTTCGCGTGCAGTGAGCATGCCGCTGATACCGCCGCCGATGATTAAAATGTCCAGGTCTTGGGTCATGGGAAAGTGCTGTTAGGTTGAATATTCAAGGTAACACGAAATTATTATCGTTGCTGGTCGAGAGCATGAAATAAATCCGCTTGAGTGCGGATGGCTTGGGTGTGATATTTTTTCCTGATTGCGGGCGGGTAATGTGTAAATTTTAAACTAAATGTTGTTTTTTTTTAACATATGTGGACTTTACTTTACGCATGCAATTTAAGTTATTGATTAATAAGGCTGTTTAAAATTAAAAAAAATAGACTTAAAACTTGTATGGATGCCAAAGTGCTGCTATTATTGCCACCGTGGAAAAATTCTGTGTTGCAATAAAGCAAATACCAGACTGTCTTACAACAATAACCCTTGGGGAAATGACTATGACTTTTAACAAAACCCAACTAGCGCTAGGTATCGCGGCAGCGTCTCTGACACTGGCATTGGTTGCTCCTGTGCAAGCGGCTGAAAGCAAAGCTGAGCGCGTTGCTGACGAAGCTTCAAGAAAAACCGAAGCACTGGAATCGCAAATGCAACAAATGGCTGAGCAAATGCAAGCCATGCAAGCTGAATTAAAACGTGTTAAATCCACTTCTGCTCAAGCTTCTACCGAAGCCGCTAAAGTTCAAGAGCTGGATCAGTGGATGGCGTCTGTCAAATCTACCCCTGCCGTATCAAAAAGCAAAGACAACATGGTGTTCTTCCGTGGCGGTTATGCAAATCCTGATAACAAACGTGGTGGCACAACTGACCCAACTACAGTGCCTGAGTTGAATGCTTCAAATCGTAATGGCGTAGTTAACGGCCCTATTACTGACAGTGATGCTTGGTACTTTGGTGCTGGTTTTGACTTCAGCTTAAGTGATGATTTGTTTGGCATTATGGACGGCATTGAAGTTTTAGCTGAGTTGAATTTGGAATACAAAGAATTGGCTGATAAACAGCCTAACGGTATCAATGAAGCAACTGCTGCTTACGCAACTGGCGGTATTGCTGCTAATACCGTAACTGCAACTGTTAACCAATTAAGCGTTGCCGCTTCACCAAAAATCAAATTCATGAAAGGCAGCAAATTCCGCCCATGGTTGATCCCAGCTGGTTTTGAAATCAACGTCATCAGCCCTCCATCTGATGCGATTACCGTACTGAATACCGGTATTCAATTCGGTGCCGGTGCTGACTACAACATCTGGAAAAATCTGTACGCAGGTGCCGATGTACGTTACCACTATTCAACCGACGATATCGACGGTGTGCGTACCGATGGTATGACAGCTGGTGGTTACCTGGGTATTGGCTTCTAAATTTAGAAACCTATCCAATGTAAAAAAGGGAAGGCCTCAGGGTCTTCCCTTTTTTTTGCGTAAAGCTTTAGTGGTGCTATGCTTGGCACTTTATTTGGCAACAGAGGAGGCCGAGATGAATTTAGCCGCCGATATTAAACCCGTCAGTTATCTCAAATTGCGGCCCGCAGAGTTATTACAACAGGTTAATGAAACGCAGAGGCCCATCGTAATCACTCAAAACGGTGAACCCAGAGGCGTTCTTCAGGATACCGAAAGCTACGAAAATATGCGGAATGCTTTGAGTCTTTTGAAGTTGATGGCGCAAAGCGAAGAAGATATTCGTCAGGGTCATGTGATTGATCAGGCGGATGTATTTCAAGAAGCTGAAAATTTATTGTCATAGACATGGATCACGCATATGCAGTGAAGTGGACAAAAACAGCGCAGGATGATTTGCTGCAAATTATCCATTATCTGAAACAACATAGTCCTCAAGCATCTGCGTCTGTTTATGCTCATATCAAAGAAAAAGCGATTGAGTTGGAACGTTTCGCCGAGCATGGACGTATCGTTCCGGAATTACAAAGTCAGGGCGTGTTTCATTACCGTGAATTAATCGTGACTCACTGGCGGCTTATTTACAAAATTATCGGCAATACGGTGTTTGTTCTGGCGGTGCTGGATGCTCGAAGAAATTTGGAAGATTTGTTGCTGCAGCGTTTGCTGGGGTTATATTAAGGCCGTTTCCATGAATGATAATTGTGGATGAGTTGATGTTAGGAAACCCATCATGAGTGACTCAATGCCGTTAAGTTAAGGCTTGCCAATCTGAGTAGGAGTGGGTCATGCCCGCGATTGATGGCTTCTTTCGCGGGCATGGCCTGCTCCCACTTTCTTAACTTAACGGTATTGATGAGTGGCTTACCCTTCTAGAGATGATCATTGTGTTTGAGCCAAGTGGAATATTGTGCAAGATTTAAAGTTTACCGAGGCCGAAGCGGGTGATGTAGAGCAAATCATCCAGGTTGTGAATGCAGCCTATCGAGGAGAAACCAGTAAGTTGGGTTGGACTACCGAAGCCGATTTGCTGGATGGTCTAAGGACTGATGAAAAGGAGTTGTTGCAATTGTTGACTGACGAAGCATCCTGTATTTTGTTGTGTAAAACCCAGGATACGGTGTTGGGTTCGGTGCATTTGCAGTATATGGGCGACTGCGTTGAAATTGGCATGTTTGCAGTCAATCCCCTGCATCAGGGGCGGGGAATAGGTAAACAATTGTTACAACACGCTGAATCGATCGCGATTAAAACCTGGTCTATCCAGCGCCTGCAAATGGTTGTCATATCCTGCCGATACGAATTGTTGGCGTTTTATCATCGACGCGGTTATCGAAACAACGGCGGTACCAAGGCTTTTCCGGAAAATCCGTTGTTATGGACACCCAAAGTCAAAAATCTGCAATTTACCTTGTTGGAAAAAACGCTGTAGTTGCAACGGTTCAAAACTCAATCACCATTTCACCCTTTTTAGGTACCAAGCATGATCAGCAAACCTGCCATTACTGCCGAAAAAATCCATGATTTGATCCAAAATCGCTGGAGTCCACGGGCGTTTGATCTGAAGAAACCGGTTTCTGCGGCCAATCTGGCTGCTTTGCTGGAAGCGGCGCGCTGGGCGCCATCTTGCATGAATGAGCAGCCGTGGCGCTTTCTGGTCTGTGACAAATATCAGGATGAAACGGCTTGGCAGACTTTGTTAGCCTGTCTGGCGGAGAAAAACCAGCAATGGGCCGCCCATGCGCCGGTTTTACTACTGAGCGTGGCGATGGATCATTTTAGCCGGAACGATAAAGACAATCGCTGGGCTGCCTACGATACCGGGGCGGCGAGTCTCAATCTGTGTCTGCAGGCCACGGCTTTAGGCTTGGTGACGCATCAAATGGGCGGCTTCGATGCGGATGCTTGTCGGCAGCACTTCAACATTCCCGAGCATTGTTCGCCGATGGCGGTGATTGCAATCGGCTATCAAGCCGAGGCGGATGATTTAAGTGAGGAATTCAAACAAAGAGAGCTGGCCGAACGCACAAGAGCCGATTTGAATGAACGGTTTTATTTTGGTCATTGGGGTTAATGTGATTGGCGGGTGTAGCGATGTTTTACCCCGGTCGGAAAATAGGCGGGATCAGTGAAAGTGTGCAGGCTGATTGCAGGGATTTGTTTTTCCGCTGGTGTGTAATGAGCGAATTCGCTATTCAGGCGTAATAATTGTTGACGGATAGAGTTGGCGATTACCGGGATCATTTCAGGACTTTCTGTTACGCCGGGCAGCAGTTCGACTGCAATGTGCAGTCGTTTGTCGCCGTTGTCATCATCCAGGCATTCCAGTACAAATTTTCCGGTCACCCAATTAACGATCTCGGCTTGTTCCAGGCCGACCGTGACATTTTCCGGATAAATATTGGCGCCGTAATAAGACACGGTAAAATCAGCTCGACCAAATACAAACACAAAAGGCAAGTGTCTGGGCTGAAAATCTGCGGGTAGGCCCAAGTCTGTAAGGCTGTGCAGGCCTTGTAAGGCTAAAAATTGCCTCATCTCCTCGTAGCGGATCACCCCGCCTTTGTCGGCTATGTGATAACGCAGTAACGGCACACTGTTTTCGCCGGATACTACCAAAGTATTTTCATACACCTCGAAGAAGCGACTGCTTGGATCATATTGCACCAATGTTGGTAAACGAGATTCGCCAAATAATTTCCGTGCAGCATCCGGATGCTTGGCAAGCCAGCGACGAATCGCAATGCTCAATGGGGTTTCATTGCCCAATACGCCGCCATCTGCGGTGCCATATAACGATGCGGAATTAAAGCAGGGATTAGTTGAGCTGGTGCGTTGTCCGACCAGATCACGCCATTCTTCGCTGAATACTTCGCCGGCAAACACCAGTTTGAGCTGGTAATCGGGCCATTGAATCCCCTCGGCAATGCCGGTGTCGATAACATCCTTGATAAACGGCGGATAGCCTAACAGCACGGTTTGTTCGAAATGAGGGGCCAGCTCCCGCACTACGCGGAATATTTCGGCTTTATGGTTACCGGGTGTTGCCACCATCAACGGATAGCCTTTGTGTGCCAAGTGCCAGCAGCAAGAGGTGGTAAACAGTCCGCCGACCCAATTGCCTAAAGCAAAACACACTATCGCCAGAGTAGGGCGCTCATGGCTGCGAAAGCTGTCCCGAAACACCTGTTCAAAACGAACGGCCACATCCAGCTCATATACGGCGGATCGTGGCCAGAAAGTGGCTTGGCCGGTAGAGCCCGATGAAACTGCGATTCGATCCGAGCCGGTTAACGTGCCACCCAAACAGCGCTCAGGTAAAGAGTAGGCTTGCATATAGCCCGGTTTGGTCATCAACGGCAAGGATTGAAAGGCTTGGTAAGTGTCGATGGTGTCGGCAGCAATGTGCCTTGATGCCAAAAACTGTTGATATGCCGGAACTTCTGTGGCGCTACGTTGAAACAGTTTTAACAGCTGTTCGATTGAACGGGTTTCGTCGGTATTGGCCAATAAAGTATCCAGCGGCGTTTGGTAAAAACGCATAAAAGCCTGATCGCTGGCTGTTGAATGGGTTTGCATGATTGTCTAACTGCTCTTCATGCTGTGTCAGTGCTTAAGCCATTAAGCTTCTGGCGTGAGCTGGAGAAATTTGCCCAAAAGCCGCTGGCATTTGTTCGGGGTTGGATAGTAGTTGTCCTACCAGCTGCTGGGCTTGTTGCTTGTCTGTAATCGGGACTTGAGCGCTGCTATTGGGCACTGTAGAGGTTTTGGCCAGTTGCAGTGATTCCTTTGAGAAATTGACAGTTTCGCCGGTGCCGCTGCTGTCCGAATCACCGTCGTTATCGGTTACCGTGGGTTGATTCTGCAAGGCCAAACGATTTTCTTCAACGGTCGTTGATTTAATCGCGTCAGTAGGGATAGCGGGAGGGGTTTGCTGGTTTAGAGAATTGATTTTCATCGTTAGCTCCTGTTCAAGCGGCTGAGAAATACATGTTTTTTTGCGGTTGGAGGCTGAACGCATTTTAAGCATTCAAGAAGTAACGGGCGAATAATCCGCCTTGCAAGCTATTGATGTCAAACTTTAATTTATTATCAGCCGTTAACTGATAAAATTTGTCAACAAGAGGCGGTGCTTTCATGCGGCTGGCCGCGATTAGGTATTTAATTTAACTAGATTCAACGTAATGACTACAAAACCCTGTGCAGATTTAACCACTTTCGAGAACCCCAGACCCGGACGGGATTTTACGATTCGCATCGATATTCCGGAATTCACCTGTTTATGCCCAATGACCGGACAGCCTGATTTTGCCGAGTTGATGATTGAATATGTACCCAACCAGCTGTGTGTGGAATTAAAATCTTTAAAGCTCTACATGTGGACGTTTCGGGAGCGTGGTGCTTTTCATGAGGCGGTAACCAACGAAATTCTCGATCATATCGTCGCAGCCATTTCACCGAATTTCATGCGCTTGCGTGCTCAATTCAATGTGCGTGGCGGCATTTATACCACGGTGATTGCCGAGCATCGTCATCCCGATTGGCAAGCGCCACCAGCGGTGAATTTACCTTAAACCACATGAGTGGTAGAACCTTTTACAACAGCGATATCGCCGTCGCTTTAAAGTACGACGGCAAAAATGCGCCCAAAGTAACCGCTAAAGGCGAAGGTTTTACCGCTCAGCAAATTCTGGCGATTGCCGAGCAGCATGGTGTGCCTTTGCAAAATGAACCCGAGTTGGCGCGAATTTTGGCGCAAGTACCGCTCGGCGACGAAATCCCCCAAGAACTCTATATCGCTGTGGCTGAAGTGATTGCTTTTGCCTATTTTATCAGCGGAAAAACCCCTGACACTGAATCATGACCTTTAAAGATATTTTTACCGTATGGCCTCAATACGGCTTGCCGCATCATGCGCTTTCATCCTGGATGTCCAAGCTGACGCATTGCACGAATCCGGTTTGGAAAAACGCCTTCATCAAAAGCATAGTTGCCATGTACGGCGTGAATATGGACGAAGCCAAATTTCAGAATTTGGATCATTACGCCAGTTTCAATGAGTTTTTTACGCGTGAATTAAAAGCAGGCGCTCGGCCGATTGTTCAGGATCATGGGGCCGTAGCTTGCCCTGCTGATGGCGCCGTCAGTCAGGCGGGAGTCATTCAGGATGGCAAAATCTTTCAGGCCAAGGGGCATCACTTCAGTGCTCTGGAATTGTTGGGCGGCGATGTTGGACGCGCCGAGGCCTTTAAAAATGGCGCTTTTGCCACCATCTATCTGTCTCCCAAAGATTATCACCGCTTGCATATGCCGTTGACAGGAACTTTAAAGGAAATGATCCATATTCCCGGACGATTGTTCAGTGTGAATGCAGCGACTGTGAATGCTGTGCCCAATTTGTTTGCCCGCAATGAACGCGTAGCCTGCATCTTTGACACCGAAGCCGGGCCGATGGCTTTGATTCTGGTGGGTGCCATATTTGTTTCCAGCGTCGAGACGGTTTGGCATGGCGTCGTTACGCCCCCCAGCATCAGTGAGCCCAGAACTTGGCAGTATCAGGACGCTCAAGTACTGGAAAAAGGCGCAGAAATGGGGCGATTCAATATGGGGTCAACCATTATCGTCTTGTTCGGCAAAGATAAAATTCGCTGGAAGGATGATTTAAAGGCCGGTAGCCCGGTCAGGTTGGGAGCGAACATAGCTCAATGTCAGTAATCATACGACCGAAGCAACCCGAAATGCGTTAACGGTTGCTAGTGTGGCATAATGTCAAGATTTCTGGCCCGGGGCTAGGCAACTATTAAAACCCGCAAATAATAATTTTAAGAGGATGACAATGAGTTTTTTTATCTCTGACGCAATGGCCCAAGCCGCTCCAGCAGCCACACAACCCGGTTTTGAAGGCATGCTGTTTCCGTTGGGTATTCTGGTTTTTTTCTACTTTTTGTTTATTCGCCCCCAGTCCAAGCGCAACAAAGAGCAAAAGCAAATGTTGGCGGCGCTGAGTAAAGGTTCGGAAGTGGTAACCACCGGCGGAATTTTAGGCAAAGTTGCTGATCTGGATGAAAATTTTGTCAAGCTGGAAGTGGCTGACAATAGTTTTATTCAGGTACAACGGCATGCCATCGCCAATATGATGCCTAAAGGCACCTATAAAACCTTGAACAAAAAGTCTTCAACTTAAACCTTGAATTTCTAAACAATAGCAACCCGGTAACAGCACCGCTGTTCTGCCATTAACGCTCTTACTGCTATCGCAATTAATGGAATAACCATGCAAAACCATTTCCCGCTCTGGAAAAATATTCTGGTCCTGACTGTGCTGGTTTTCGGCATTATTTACTCATTGCCCAATATCTTTGGGGATGATCCTGCCGTGCAGCTTGCTTCCAGCAATGCTACGCCGTTGCAACAATCTCAAGCCGACGATGTGGCTGCCAGCCTCAAAAATGCCGGCTTTGATGTCAAGGCACTGGAATTTAAAGACGGCAAAGTTTTGGTGCGTTTTAAATCCATTGATGATCAATTAAAAGCGGCGGACTTGCTCAGAAACAAAATGAACAGCCAAACCATTGTGGCGTTGAATTTGGCTCCGGCAACGCCTGCATGGCTAAGTGCACTGGGCGCCAAGCCTATGTATTTGGGTCTGGATTTGCGTGGTGGGGTGCATTTTTTACTGGAAGTGGACATGGATGCTGCGCTGAAACAAGCGGATGAACGTTATAGCAATGACATCCGCAGTGCTTTCAGAGACGCCAAAGTGCGTTATCAATCGGTGACCAAGGAAGCCAATGGCATTAAGGTCGTTTTACCCAATGAAGAAGCCCGGGTAGCGGCGGCCGAAGTGCTGAACAAAGATTTTCATGTGCTCGATTTAAATGAAAGCGGGTCCAACGAGTTTTTGCTGACTATTCCGCCACGTGAAATCTTTGCCATTAAAAAGTCAGCCTTGGATCAAAACATTACCACTTTGCGTAATCGGGTTAATGAGCTAGGCGTGGCGGAACCGGTGATTCAAAAACAAGGCGATAGTCGCATCATCGTGCAATTGCCGGGCGTGCAGGATACTGCGCGGGCCAAGGAGTTGCTGGGAACCACCGCCACCTTGGAATATCGTTTGGTGGATGTAGAACATGATGTCAAATCAGCGGTTGAAGGCCATGTGCCGGTAGGTAGTCGGCTTTATTACGACAAAAATGGTGCGCCGGTTTTATTAAAACGTTCGGTGATTGTGACCGGCGATCAAATTACCGATGCCTCTTCAGGTATGGATCAAGACGGCGCATCGGCGGTGTTCATTACATTGGATGGTATAGGTGCCAAAAAAATGGGTAAATTGACCCAGGAAAACATCGGCAAACCCATGGCCGTAGTGTTTATCGAATACAAGTCGGAAACCAAAGTGGTGGACGGCCAAAAAGTTCAGCATAAAGAAAAAGTCGAAAAAGTCATCAGTGTCGCCACCATCCGCGATTCATTCAGCAAACGTTTTCAAACCACCGGTTTGGAAAGCCCTCAGGAAGCTCGTACCTTGGCTTTATTGTTGAGAGCTGGCGCATTGGCGGCACCGGTTGAAATCGTCGAAGAACGCACCGTTGGCCCAAGTCTGGGGCAGGAAAATATCGATCAGGGCATGATGTCGATTGTGGTCGGCTTCTTGTTGGTGGTGGTGTTTATGACTATCTACTACCGCACTTTTGGTTTGATTGCCAATTTTGCCTTGCTTTTCAACGTCGTGTTGCTGGTGGCTATCATGTCATTACTGCAAGCCACTTTGACCTTGCCCGGTATGGCGGGTGTGGTGTTGACCGTCGGTATGGCGGTGGATGCCAACGTGTTGATCAACGAACGGATACGCGAGGAGTTGCGCAACGGTCAAAGCCTGCAGTCCAGTATTTACATCGGTTACGAAAAAGCCTTTGCGACTATTCTGGATTCCAACGTCACCCACTTTATTGTTGCGGTATTGCTGTTCGGTTTTGGTACCGGCCCGGTGAAAGGTTTTGCGTTGGTATTGTGCCTGGGTATCATCACTTCATTATTTACCTCGGTGACCAGTTCGCGCATGCTGGTGAACTGGTTTTACGGTAATGATCGTCGCGTCGAAAAGCTGTCGATTTAAGCAAAATAGTGATTACGACCTTTAAGCATTGCATCAAAGTTTTAGTAACTATTTAGGCAATCGAAAAAACTTGCAAATTGCCGATGATCTGCTTCCTCTCCTGATGAGAGTGTCGCAAAAGTTAAATATAGGTTGGGCTGAGCAAAGCGAAGCCCAACAAAATCAAAATGTTGGGTTTCATTACATTCAGCCCAACTTACCTTTACTGAATAGTTAAGTTTTATTTATCATCAACATTAATCTGGAGTTTATAAAATGGCCATCGAACGTACTTTCTCAATCATCAAACCGGATGCAGTCGCTAAAAACGTGATTGGGGAAATTGTCAGCCGCTTCGAAAAAAACGGTCTGCGCATCGTGGCATCTAAAATGCTGCAACTGAGTCAAGCCCAAGCCGAAGGTTTTTATGCCGAGCATAAAGAACGCGGTTTTTTCAAAGACTTGGTTAGCTTCATGACTTCCGGCCCAGTGGTCGTGCAAGTGTTGGAAGGCGAAAACGCGGT
>SXGU01387570.1_pt1 | contig 14921 bp, 6 predicted proteins | sample 3174531 | NCBI WGS metagenome assembly SXGU01 (sample SAMN11356863, study PRJNA531348) | freshwater metagenome | isolation source: freshwater sample F1-140 | place: China: Fuxian Lake, Yuxi | collected 2017-12-25
AAAACACGGCGCGAACGGCGGAGCGCGGACGGCTCCCGTGAAAATCGGGGAGACAGTCGCCCAAGCGGCGTTTTTCTTGTCTCCAGCCGCTCCGACAAGCCTTGGCCTCGTCGTAACGTGGGAGTTTTGAAAGAGCGTCGCGTTATTGAAGATTTCCTCGGTGAACTCACTCACGCCTGAGGATGTAGAGTTTCATTTCCAGAAGGGCAACATGCTCCAGTCACTGCTGCAGTGGCGCGAGGCCGAGACCGCGTACTTCGAAGTATTGCGACGTGACAAAGCTTATCCTTTTGTCCAGGAGAACCTCGATCTTTGCCGAAAGTTCCTTTCCGAAACAGCCACTGGAAAAGTCCTCAACGATGCGGCGCTGCTCGAATTGCAAACATCAATGAGCCGACAGAGCCGCTACGCTGAGGCGGTGGCCATCATTCAGAAGGCGGGGAAATTCAATGAGCAGGTCCGCCAGCGGCTTTTGGCCTCCCTGAAGGCAGCGTTGCGCAAAGCCGGCGTGCTGCAGCAGAAGGTGGATCGATTTGCGATGGATGGACGGGGATTGCTCGATCTTGATCTCAGCGGCTGCAACCTCACGAATCTGTCGATGATTGCTGGCCTGCCCATCATGAATCTGAACCTGCAGGGCAATCCGGTGAGCAGCCTGGCCCCTCTGCGAGGCATGCCGCTGGCATGGCTGCACCTGGCACAAACGCTGGCTGCCGATCTCGCCCCTCTGCAAGGCATGAAACTGAACATGCTCGATTTGACAGGGAGCAAAGTATCGGACCTTGCGCCTTTGGCAGGGATGCCTCTCGAAACCCTTTACCTGGGAGCGACCCGTGTGAGTGATCTTCGGCCCCTGCGTGGGATGCCGCTGCGGAGGTTGGGTCTCGATAACTGTGGAGAACTTCAGGATTGTTCGCCTCTGGCTGGTCTCCAGCTCACTGAACTGAGTATTTGGGATACCAAAGTCAGTGATCTGAATCCCCTGCGGGGAATGCCGCTTGTGCGTTTGAATCTCGATGCCACCAGAGTCGCTGACTTGAGCCCGCTCAAAGAAATGCCTCTGGAACGACTCTGGTGCAGCAGTACCGCGGTGGAAGACCTGAGTCCACTTCAGGGCATGCCGATCAAAGATCTGACGCTCGAAGGGAGCAAAGTGAGCGACCTCAGTCCACTCAAAGGCATGGCCCTGACGCACCTTCGCGTCAGCCATACTCAGGTGAAGGACATCAGCGCCTTGCGAGGCATGCCGATCGCCATCCTTTATTTTCACAACACTCTCGTCCGCGACATTAGCGCCCTGCGTGATATGCCTCTGACGGATCTCATCCTCCCCGGTCCGCAGGTCAGTGACATTTCCGTTCTCAAAGGGAAGGCTCTCGTGGCTTTGAACATCAACAATACACAGGTCCGGGACCTGACTCCGCTGGCGGGAATGCCTCTGTTTTACCTTGAGTGCGACAACATTCCCGCAACTGATTTCATGCCACTGCAAGGATTGCCGCTACGCAGATTCCTCGCCAGTGGCACCAGGATCATCAGCCTTGAACCGCTCCGCGGAAAACCACTCACGGAGTTGCGGCTCAATAGAACGCTGGTGGGCGACCTTGCTCCGCTGGCGGGCGCACCTCTGAAGTACGTGGAGTTGCTCCACACGAGCGTCAGCGATCTCGGCCCCTTGAAAGATGCCCCCTTGGAGACGCTGCTTCTCGGCCAAACAATGGTGCGCGATGTCAGCCCCCTTCGGAATTCGCCGGTGAAGACGTTGATTCTCGCCGGCTGCAATGAACTGCACGATCTGAAGCCACTGGCCGATTGTAAACAACTCGAACGGCTGTCCATCCCCGACCACTGCAAGGACATCGAGTTCCTTCGACGAATCCCAAACGTGAAGTACCTCTCCGACACAGCGCCGGGTTGGGAAGTGACCACCTCGGCCGCAGATTTTTGGAAGGCCTACGACGCCCGGGCTGACGAGAGCGCAGGCACACGCGAGTGATGTTTCATGAGCCAATTTGAAATCATTGTGCGGAAAGGAGGCCAACTGGTGGCAAGGCGTGTATTGCCGCCAGGCCATTACACCGTCGGACGGAGCGCCGAGTGCGACATCCGGATTGATTGTCCTGATGTCTCCCACATGCACGCGCGCCTGGTGGTCACAGAGGATGATGTCCAATTCGAAGACCTGGGCAGCAGTAATGGCAGCTTCATTGAGAGCACGCCGATCCAAGTCCTGCGTTCCCTTCGCCCGCCACAAGCCGTCCGGTTGGGAACGGCTTCGCTGGAGATTGGCTTTGCCGGCAAGATCGGCTCACCGGCACAGCCAGCGTCAACATTGCCAGAGGCCGTTTCCCGGAGCGAAGCGTTGAGGACGGCCCGGAATTACCAGATGGGAGAACTGGTCGCTCACGGCGGCATGGGTGCTGTGATGGTTGCCAAAGATCTCAACCTGCGCCGGACGGTTGCAATGAAGCGCATGCTCACCGGCAGGACGCCATCGGAGGAGAGCCGCCAGCGGTTCATACGTGAGGCGGAAGTGCTGGGCATGCTTGAACACCCCAACATCGTGCCGATCCACGAGCTGGGGATCGATGCTCAAGGTGAGCCTTTCTACACGATGAAGTTCGTCAAGGGGGCGACCCTGCAACGGATTCTGGTGCAGATTCAGGAGGGCCATTCCGAAATCATCGCCCGGTATCCATTGCCACAGTTGCTCACGATCCTGCTGAAAGTGTGTGACGCGATGTCCTTTGCTCACTCCAAGGGAGTGGTCCACCGCGATCTCAAGCCGGAAAACATCATGCTTGGGGACTTTGGCGAAGTGCTGGTGATGGACTGGGGACTGGCCAAGTTCATTGAACCAACTGCTTCGCCCTCATCCTTCCTCATTGATTCCAAAGGCTTCGAGAATCAGGACCAGGAAGAGGCCCGGCCGGAACTTGAACCCGGCGCCATTCACACCCTTGAAGGCCGGATCATGGGCACTCCAAATTTCATGTCGCCCGAACAGGCCGAAGGGCGGGTGGATGACATCGGTCCCCGGTCGGACGTGTTTGCGCTGGGAGGCATCCTCTACAACGTGCTCACTCTCTGTCCGCCGGTGAACGGCACGACGATGGAAGAGATCCTGGAGAAGATCCGGTCTGGAACCATCCGGCCACCCACCACATTCAACCAGCGCCAGGCGGACCGGAGAAAACCTTCAGTTGCCAATCGGCCCGATAGCGGGAATTCCAGAGTGGCAACGAGCCATGAACTGAATGCGGCTCCCTTGCCCCATTGCCCGGGAGGACGGGTTCCCGCAGCCCTGTCGGCGGTGACGATGAAGGCACTCGCCATTGAGCCAGAGAATCGTTACCAGACGGTCGGGGATTTTCAAAAAGACATTGGCGCCTTCCAGAGCGGATTCGCCACGTCGGCTGAGCAGGCTGGCACCTGGACGCTGCTGAAACTGGCGGTGAGGCGTCACCGAACAGAGTTCACCATTGCGGCTTGTGCGCTCACCGTCGTTGCAACGCTGACCATCGCCTCGTTGGTGAAGATCAGCGGGACGCTGACCGAGCTGCGACAGTCGGCTCCGACTCATTACGAAAAGGCGCAGTCGCTCATCACAGAGCAGCGCTTCCATGAAGCTCTGGAGAAAGCGGATTACTTGACCACACTGGTCCCGAACGATGCCCAATACCATTTCCTGCGAGGCGGGCTGCTTCAAACACTGCTGCGGCTTCGGGACGCCCGGGATGCATTTGCCACTGCGTTGCGGCACGATCCCAAACATGCCCGAGCCCGCCAGAATCTCGATTTGTGTGACCGGCTCTTGGCCGGTAGTCGGGAGAGTTCCACCCTTTCCTCCGGAGCTTTGGACCAACTTTATCAGTCGCTCCAGGAACAGGGGCGGGCTGTAGAAGCCATCAGTTTGTTCTCCAAGCTGGGCAGCGAGAGAACGCGCAGCCTCGATGAATGGAAATCGCGACTGGCCCAGGCCGGAATAATGGGAACGCTCACTCGCAACGATGATGACACCTTGAGCCTGGACCTGGCAGGCGTTCCGATGACAAACGTGGTGGCGCTCAAAGGCATGCCTCTCAGCTTTTTGAACCTGCACGGCTCGACCAATCTGACGGACATCAGCCCATTGGCTGGAATGAAACTGGTATTTTTGAGCATCGAAGAGTCTCAAGTCACCGACCTTCGCCCGTTGAAAGGAATGCCACTGAAGGAGATCAGATTCGGAAATTCCCCTGTGACCGACCTGAGCCCTCTTGAAGGGCTGCGTCTCAGTCGCATCTCTTTCTACACGACAATCGTGACAGACTTCAGCCCGTTGCACGGCATGCAACTCATCAGCTTCGACATCGTTATCGACGACCGCGTGTCCAACCTAGAGGTGCTTAGGGGGATGCCGATCGAGTGGCTCCGGCTTAATTATTGTCCGCGCCTGCGCAAGTTGGACTTCCTTACCGGGATGGAGCTCAAGCACGTGACCATCGGCACTCCGGTGATCAGCGATTTCTCCATGCTGTCAGGCATGCCGATTGAGGGGGCGGATCTGGGGCGGTCGGCGGTGACGAATCTCGCTTTCTTGAAGGGGGCCCCGATCGCATCTCTCAGCCTGGCGGAAACGCCCGTTGCAGACCTGACAGTGCTCCGCGATCTTCCGTTGACGAACCTGAGTCTGAACGCCTGCCGGCAGTTGAAGGACATTTCCCCGTTGAAGGGTTTGCCGCTTATCTCTCTCATGTTGGGACTCACGCAGGTGAAGGATATTTCCGCTCTCGGCGGCATGCCGCTTGAGGTTCTGCATCTAAACAACACACCCGTGAAAGATCTCACGCCGCTGCGTGGCGCCCCATTGAAAACACTCTACTTGAGTGAGTGCCCTGCGCTCACCGATCTGACGCCTCTCAAAGGGCTGGGAATCCGGGAATTGACCCTGTTTAACAGCATGAATGTTCGGGATGTCAGCGCACTTGCCGAATGCCGGGAACTGGAGCGCCTGATTCTGCCGATCAACGCCCGCAACGTGGATGCCTTGCGGGCACTGACGAATCTAAGTCTCATCTCCTACGATGGAGGCGACCTGTTCCTGCATGCCGTGCCGCCGGAAAAGTCACCGACTGCCTTTTGGCGGGCTTATGATGCCCGAAGAAGATGAAGGGCTGCCAATGAAACCTTCCAAATATCAAGTTCAAGAACTCATCGCGAAGGGCGGAATGGGAGCGGTTTATCGGGCGGAGGATGCCAGCCTCGAACGCACGGTGGCGCTCAAGGTGGTGCTGAATGACAAGCGCGCATCACGCGACAGCCTTGCGCGCTTCACCCAGGAAGCGAAGGTGCTCGCGCGCCTGGAACATCCCAACATCGTGCCAATCCACGAACTCGGGATCGATGATCAAGGTGAAGCTTTCTACACGATGAAGTTCGTCAAAGGTTGCACGCTTCATCACATCCTCAGCGAGATCAAGGCAGGCAAAGGGGGGACGATCGACCGTTATCCGCTTTCTCAGTTGATCACGATTTTCCAGAAGGTTTGTGATGCCGTTTCGTTCGCGCATTCCAAGGGTGTTGTTCACAGAGATCTCAAGCCGGAGAACATCATGATCGGGGATTTCGGCGAGGTGTTGGTGATGGATTGGGGGCTGGCGAAGATTCTCGAATCCAATGTTTCGTCCCCGGCCGTTGTCCTTGAAACCAAGCACTCTGATCGCGGCGGCCAGGACGAGGTGGAGCAGAGGCGAGAACCAGGCGCCATCCACACCCTCGAAGGCCGGATCATGGGCACGCCCAATTTCATGGCGCCGGAACAGGCCGAGGGACGCGTTGCCGAGATCGACCAGCGGACGGACATCTACGCGCTGGGAGGGATTCTTTACAACTTACTCACGCTGCGTCCGCCCATCAGCAGCAGCACCGGATCGTTGGCGGACATGTTGGGCCGCATCAATCGCGGCGAGATTCGGCCACCGACCGACTTCAACGACTTCGCCACTCGAGCAGACGGGGACGCGTCCTCAACGGCGGGGATAGCATCGGCGGAGAAGGGCGTTCCTCACTGTCCCGATAGAAAGGTTCCGCCAGCATTGTCTGCGGTCGCCATGAAGGCTTTGTCGGTTCGGAACCTGGATCGTTACGCGTATGTGGAGGATTTGCAGAAGGACGTGGCGGCGTATCAAGGCGGTTTTGCGACTGCTGCGGAAGCCACAAGCGTTGTCAGACAACTCACCCTGCTCGTCCGGCGGAACAAAATGCCATTCAGTGTGGCTGCGGCAGCGTTGCTCCTGTTACTGGCCGTTGTTGGTGGCTTCACCTTTAAAGTGACCCGCACCCTGGCGGAGCTGCGTGGGACCGCGCCAACCTTTTACAAGCTGGCCCAATCGCTGATGGACGAGCAGAAATTTGATGAAGCGCTCCAGAAGATCGATTATGGCCTGACACTCACCCCGGCGGGCACAGAGTTTCATTATCTCAAGGGAAGGATTCTCCAGGCGCTGCTGCGCCTGGAACAGGCGCAATCAGAATTTGCTCAAGCTCTCCGCCGTGATCCCAACCATGCTGCGGCCAATGAAAATTATGCGCTGTGTGAAAAGCTGCTAAAGGAGAATTTGGGAAGGATCGAACTGCTGCCCGGAAGCCTCCGCGAACTGCACCACTTGATGATTCGCCAGGGTCGCTCCGCCGAAGCCGTCGCCATGATGGCTCGAATCGGGCAGGGCAAGCAGTTCATGCTCGAAACCTGGAAAGCACTGTTGGAGCGGGCCGGGATCAAGGTGGAAGGCCGGTTGAAGCTCAACGACCAGGACCAATTGGAACTCGATCTCAATGGCATTCCCATCAGCGATCTGTCGCCGTTGAAAGGAATGCCCCTGTCGAAACTGGAGGTCGGATACAATGACCGGAAATTAAAGGATCTTGGCCCGCTTAAGGGGATGCCTTTGACACACCTTAACATTTTGAACACCGATGTCAGCGACCTGCGGCCGCTCCAGGGAATGCCACTCGAATGGCTGGACGCCCACTCCACGCTGGTGAGCGACCTAAGCCCGCTAAAGAACATGCGCTTCAAATATCTTCGATTACAGGATTGTTCCGATCTCCTCGACATCGGGCCTCTTGAAGGAATGCAGATAGACCACCTCAATCTAATTGATACGAAGATACTTGATTTCAGTCCGCTCCGGCGTGCGCAACTGACGAGCTTGGCGCTCGATAGCACGGCAATTGAGAATCTTGCCGTGCTCAGTGAGTTGGCCTTGCGCGGCCTTAGTTTGTCGCACACTCGGATTACTGACCTCAGTCCATTGCGGAGCCTGCTGCTTGATGGTCTTGATGTCAGTTCTACTCTGGTCAGCGACCTTGGCGCGCTAGCGGGTATGCCGCTCATCTCACTGCAAATGGACAACACCCACGTGAAGAATATTACTATGTTGCGCGGGAAACCGTTGCGTTTCCTTTACATGTCCAACACCCGAGTAAGTGATATCAGCGTCCTGCGAAACATGCCGCTGATTGAGCTCCGGCTCGACGGTTGCAAGAATCTGAAAGACATCACACCACTGATGGATTGCCGAGACCTGCAGAGGCTCACTCTGCCGCTCCAATGCGATGACCTGGAATTCCTACGGTCATTTACTAATCTCCAATTCCTCTCCTATTTTGGCGATGAATTCGGCAGGCGCCCTGTCCCAACGAATCAAACACCTGCCGAATTCTGGAAGACCTACGACGCGCGCAAGAAGAAGGAGAAGGTCGAGTAATCACCATGGAGCGCATCGAAGTCATCGTGCGGAAGAACGACTCCTCCCTGGCTCGTTATCTACTCGCGCCGGGCGAATATGTCGTCGGGCGAGATGCGGATTGCGAGATTCAGATTGATTGTCCCGATGTCTCAAGGCATCACGCGCGACTCACGATCACGGCGGACGATTTCAAGATCGAGGACATGGCCAGCACTTCGGGAACCTTGGTTGCCGGCGAACCGATCTCCCAGTCCACGACCTTCAAAGCGCCAAAAGCGATTCAGATCGGTGGCGCGATGGTTCACATCAACACGCTGACGGGAGCGGAGCTTTCCTCGCTCACGGTCACGGTCGAGCCCAAGCCAGCCCCGCTGCCGCCTCCAATTCCGACAGAGCCGGCCAGGCCAGTGCTGCCGCCGTTTGCGAAGGCGATTCAGAAGGCGCGCAATTACGAGGTTGGCAAGGAACTCAGTCACGGCGGGATGGGCGCGGTGCTGGAGGCGCAGGATTTGAACATCGACCGTGCGGTGGCGATGAAAGTGATCCTGCCTGCGAGAGCGGGTTCGGCGACGATGCTCCAGCGGTTCATTCAGGAGGCGCAGGTGCTCGGACGTCTGGAGCATCCGAACATTGTGCCCATCCATGAGCTGGGCACGGACGCAGAGGGCCGGGTCTTCTACACGATGAAGTATGTGAGGGGAGAAACACTCCAGGGGGTGTTGAACCAGATCAAGGCGGGCGACGCCGAGACGATCCGCAAGTATCCGTTGAGTCAATTGCTGACGATCTTCCAGAAGGTGTGCGATGCGGTGGGTTTCGCGCACTCGAAGGGGGTGGTTCACCGCGATCTCAAGCCGGAGAACATCATGATTGGCGAGTTTGGCGAGGTGCTGGTGATGGATTGGGGGATAGCGAAGATCCTGGGGAGCGCGGAGAAAGTCGCGGAGGGGAGGGGAGGGCAGCCGTCACGGCTGCGCGAGTCGGAGCCATGGCCGACTGGAACGCAGAGCCAAACCATTGGTGATTCAGATTTCAGCAGTTCCACGCCCGAGGTTTCCGGCGAGAGCGCCGGGCCAAATGCGCAAGGCGTGCGTGACTCCATGCCGTTGGGCAGGCCGCCCACACCGTTTGGTGAGTTGAAAACCCTGGAAGGGCAGTTGCTCGGCACTCCGAACTTCATGTCGCCGGAGCAGGCTGAAGGGCGCATCAGCGACATTGACGCACGGACGGACAGCTATTCGCTGGGTGGAATTCTCTACTCGATCCTCACGCTGCGTCCGCCCATTCACGGCAGTTCGTTGGCGGAAATGCTCGGACGCATCACTCGCGGCGAGATTCGACCGCCCACGGACTTCAACGAGTTCGCCATCCAAGCTGCCGCCGAGAAATCCGAGCTGCCAACTGCGGAGAAAGGTCTTCCTCACTGTCCAGACCGACGAATTCCTCCCGCACTCTCGGCCGTGGCGATGAAGGCACTCTCGTTGAGATCGAAGGATCGCTACCGCAGCATGGAGGAATTGCAGAAGGACATAGCGGCCTATCAGAACGGTTTTATAACATCCGCCGAGCAGCCCAGCCCGTGGCGGCTGGCCAGGTTGTGGGTCCGGCGGCATCGTCTCGCGTTTTCGGTGCTGGCCGGATTGATAGGTGTCGCAGCGATTTTCTCCGTCGCGGTCATTGCGATGTGGCTGGAACTGCACGGCACGGCGAGCACGTTTTATGAGAAGAGCCAGACGTTGGTGGCTGCGAACAAGTTCAAGGACGCGCTTCCACCGATTGATTATGCGATTCGTTTGGACAGCCGTCAGGCAAGCTATCATTTGCTGAGGGGACACGTTCTTGAATCACTGCTCGATCTCGACGGCGCGCGAGCCGCTTATGAATCCGCGTTACGCATCGAGCCGGGACATCAACTCGCGTCAGAGAATCTGAAGCTTTGCCGAGACATTCTCCAATCGATTACGAGCAATAATGAGGTGCCAACGTCCGCTTTGGCCGGCTTGCACGCCGCGATGCTGCGGCAAGGACGAAGGGATGAGGCAAATGCCATGCTAAAACTTTTGCTGGCCAGCGGCGCGGTGCCACGGAAGGAGTTCTATGATAGTTGGCGAGCGAAGTTGGATCAGGCTGGGTTGGATGGAACCTTGACTGTTGATGATGCGGGCCGCGTCGAGTTCAGGTCGTCCGGAGAATCCCGAGTTACGGACATCTCCGTGCTGAGAGGCATGCCTCTCAACGGCCTCAATTTGGTAAATGAAAGAGTCACTAATCTGTCTGCCCTCGCTGGAATGCCGCTGGACACGTTGCAGATCGGAGGGCTGGCTGTGACCGACCTGAGCCCTCTCAAAGGAATGCGCTTGAAGATTCTTACTATGCACGGCAGCCATGTTGCTGACATCAGTCCGCTCGTAGGAATGCCACTGGAAACAGTCCATCTTGGGCCTTTCGTCAAAAACATCCGGGCGCTCGCGGGGATGCCCATCCGAGATTTGGAATCAGTTGGGGTCAACGATGTTCGCACATTAAGCACATTGCCGCTGGAGATTTTAGGGTTTGATTCATGCGACATTTCGGACCTCGCGCCTCTTCGTGAAATCGCGACGTTGCGATACTTAATTCTTCAGAATTGTAAGAATCTCAAAAGTCTTGAGCCACTGCGTGGGATGCCGCTCACTTACTTGCGAATAGACCGTTTCCCAATCACAGACCTGGCGCCGCTGAAAGGTATGCGGCTTCAAGGCCTAGATCTCTTCGAAGTTCCGATCACGAGCCTCAGTCCCATCGAGGGGATGCCGATGGGTGAATTCTCTCTTCGCACCAGCCGGGTTAGTGATCTTAGTCCACTGGCTGGAATGCCATTGGATTTCCTCAATTTGTCCGACTCGCCTGTCACGGATTTGAGCATTCTACCTCGGTTGAAGATCTCCAGATTGATAATGACGAGCATTCCAGTGACGGACTTCAGCCCGTTGGCCAGTTTGAAATTGATTTACTTGCGGCTGTCGAACACGAAGTTTTCAGACCTGGCCCTGCTCAGGAACCAGCCCATTCGCGAACTGTTTCTGGATGGCTGCGGGGAATTGAGTGACTTGACTCAACTGAGCGAGTTCAGGTTCCTGGAGACCCTCACCATTCCAGCGCAATCGAAAGACATCCATTTCCTCCGACAGATGCCGTCACTGAAGCGGCTGGGTTTTACCGAGGCGGATTTGAGGCCTCCGGCAGAGTTCTGGAAGGCCTATGAGGTTCGCAAGAAATAGAAGCCACATGCGCTATCATCGCCGGTCTCGGATGCGCCGGACAGCACGCATCTATCACCTATCACCTGCGTGCTCTTTGCATGCGTGGCAGGGGAGATCTCGATGATCATAGAGTTGACAGTTTTCAACCGCCGCTGTCGTCCCAGTGATGGATGGCCCAATCATTTTGCATCGCCCCAGTCCGTTCCGCAATTCCGGCCCGGATCCGGGCAATCTGGATGCTTCGTGAGCATATGCACCCGCTGATTTTCGAGCCACCTGACCGATCAGGTCCGCGTTCAAGGCTTTGACAGAGATTGCAGAAATCCCAGCTTTCGGCACAGTATCGGGCAAAAGCAAGTTTCCCGGTGCTGCATGATCGCAATTTAACCTCGGAAAACCATGGCCAAGAACTCGCCAGAGATGGGCGCCGAAGATTTTTTCGTGACGGGAGGAACGCTCCGGCACGACGCTCGTTCATACGTCGAGCGCCGGGCAGACAGCGATTTGCACTCGCACATTCACTCGGGCGAATATTGCTACGTGCTCACTTCCCGGCAGATGGGGAAATCCTCTCTCATGATCCGGGTGGCCAGCCGGCTGCGACGGGAAGGGTTTTGCGTCCTCATTCTCGATCTGACCGCCATTGGGCAGAATGTCACCCCGGAGCAGTGGTATGATGGTTTAATGGTGTCAGCGGGCCGGCAATTGCGCTGTGAGGATGAGCTGGAAGCCTTCTGGGAAAGTCACTCGCATCTCGGCCCCGTCCAGCGGTTCTTCACAACAGTCCGCGACGCGATCATGCCGAGACATGGCGGACGGCTGGTGATCTTTGTGGACGAAATCGACGTGGTTCGAAGTCTGCCATTTTCCACGGATGAATTCTTCGGTGCCATCCGCGAATGCTGCAACCGCCGGACGCAGGAGAGCGATCTCGTGCGCTTGAATTTCTGTTTGCTCGGCGTGGCAACACCCTCCGAGTTGATCCGGGACACGCGCACGAGTCCATTCAACGTCGGGCAGCGGATCGAACTCAATGACTTCACCGCATCCGAAGCAGCGGCCTATGCTCCGATGCTTTCACGGGATGCGGCGATGGGGCAGGGGATTCTCGAACGCATCGTGTATTGGACGCACGGTCATCCTTACCTGACGCAGAGGCTTTGCCAGGCGGTTCAACACCCGCGGGGCCATGCTGGTTCGACGGCTGAAGGGGCAGGAGCAACGTCGCCGGAGATGATTGATTCCCTAGTTGAGCGGTTGTTCTTCGAAACACGGGCGCGGGAGCGTGATGAGAATCTGCTTTTCGTCCGTGAGAGGATTCTCCGCAGCCGGCTCGATCTCTGCCCCCTTCTTGATCTTTACGAGCGAATCTGGAATGGCGCACTCGTGGCGGACGACGAGACAAATGCTGCGATCAATGAACTGCGGCTTGCGGGCATTGTACGATGCGATCAGGACGGGCTCAAGGTCCGGAACCGGATTTACAAGCGTGTTTTCGATCTGCAATGGATCGAGGCAATTCGTCCGCTCGCGGAGTTGCAACGGCCGGACGGGACGTGGATACGTCTTGGGGGAACCTGCACGATGGGTCGTTCATCCAAGAATTCGGTCGTGCTCACAGAAGAGTGCATCTCCCGGCGGCATGCCTTGATCCATGAACAACAGCAGAACGAATTCTGGATTGTGGATCTTGGAAGCAGCAACGGAACCTACGTGAACAATGCCCGATTGAGCCAGCCGACGCGTTTGAAGTCTGGCGACGAGATCATGGCGGGTTCGGCGAGGTTCATTTTTCAACAGAATCCGGCGCAGGCCGTCCCTGGCTACGATTCGGTGGGCCAGACCACGGAGGATGTCCAATCGTCACAGAGGTGGATGCTGGTCGTCACGAGAATCGCCCGGCACCATGGTGGCACTCTGACAGATGAGACTGAAGCAGCTTTGCGCGGGCAATGGTTCGCGTCCTGCAAGCAATCTGTCGAAGAGGGGCAGGGAGTGGTATGCCGCTTCTTCGAGGATGGCTTCCTGGCCACATGGGATTTCAAAGACGGCCACGAGTCAGGACTCGTCCGCGCCGTTAGAAGTCTGGAGAGTGCCAGGAGTAATACCGGCTTCGCATTCCAGTGTGTGCTCCATTCTGGCGCGGTGTTCGCCGGCGTTACGAAGACCGGGGGGCAGGAGCGCCTGTTCGGAAAGGAATTGGAGTTCGTTCTCGCCCTGGCAAAGACCACGAGAACGCTTCAAAGCCCGTTCATTGCCACGGAACATGCCACGCAATCATTGAGTTCCGAAATGGCCCTCACAGAAATGGGAGAGCACGAAGTTCCGGGCTTTACCGGTGTCGCCAGATTGTTCGAAATGCAGCCAGGGCAGTGAGCGGACCCCTATTTCAAGAGCTTCTGACACTCAGCCTGGAGCTTTTTCAAATTGGCGGCGGATTTGGCTTCGATGTAACAGCGGATCAAAGGTTCGGTGCCGCTGGCCCTGAATGCCACCCATTCACGGTTTGGCAGGAGGAATTTGAACCCGTCGGTGGTGATGAATTTCTCGACTTTGAACGATCCGATCCGATCGAGTCCGGCGGCGAGTTTGCGGAGCAGAGCTTCCTTTCTTTCAGGTGGGATTGCCACATTGATGCGTGTGGTGTGAAATTCGCCCGTTTGCTTCTCGATGGTTTTGAGGATCTGGCCGAGGGTCTTTTTCTCGACCGCAACCAGTTCCGCCATGAGCAGGCAGGCAAGGATGCCGTCCTTCTCGGGGACGTGCCCCTTCACACTCAGGCCTCCAGACTCCTCGCCGCCGACAATGATCGGTTCGCTTTCCATCAGAGCGCCGATGTATTTGAACCCGACGGGTGTCTCGTGGACTTTCACGCCCAGCATTTCGGCCACGGCATCGACCTGATGACTCGTCGGCACTGTGCGAACGACAGCACCGGTCCATCCGCGATTCTTTTTCAGGTGATAAAGAACCAGGGCGAGAATCTGATTTGGTGTCAGCCAGGTTCCATCCTTGTCCACGATGCCGAACCGATCCGCATCGCCATCGAGTCCCAGGCCGAGCGTGGCTTTGCGTTTCAAAATGCAGGCGCGTACGTCCGCCATGCCTTCCTCGTTCGGCTCCGGATGATGTCCGCCGAAGAGTGGGTCGGGCACGTCATTGAAGAGAGTCAGCTTTGCTCCAGCCTCCGCCAGGAGCGTGTCCAGGTAGCCCCGGCCGGTGCCATACATCATCTGCACCGCGATCTTGAGCTTGCCGCGCTTGATTGCTGCGAAGTCCACAAGCTTCCGCAGTTGTTTGAAGTACTCGGGTTGAGGATCGATGGATTTGCATTTGAAGGTGCCAACCACAGCGCTCTTGAAGGTCCAGTTTTCGGCGATCCTCCGGGCGATGTTCGCTTCGATCTGCTTCGTTACCTCTGGCGGAGCGGCGGCACCATTGCTCGGAGAAAATTTCAGACCCTGATATTCCGACGGGTTGTGGCTGGCGGTCATGTTGATCCCACCGATTGCCTTCCGCTGGCGGACGGAGTGGGCTATGACCGGTGTGGGCGCGTCCCGCTGGCACATCAACGGGATCAGTCCGTTCGCCGCGAGCACTTCGGCGGCGGCGAGGGTGAACTCGTGTCCCAGAAACCGGGTGTCGTGGCCGAGGATGACGACGGGTTTGCGACCGTGGATTGCAGAAGAGGAATTGGACAGTTCCGCCTTCAGGTAGTCCGCGATTCCCTGGCTCGCGAGTCGGACATTTTCGAAAGTAAAATCGCGAGCAATCAAGCCGCGCCAGCCGGAGGTGCCAAATTTAATCATGTGAGGCTCTTTCAAAACTCGGATTTGTTGAGAGATTTCAATTGATCATGTGAAGTGGCACGAGTCGCGCTGATTTTTGGACATGCTCGACCTGACGACGATCTTCCACAATTTGCAACGCCATCTTTTCCCCATGC
>SXGU01432017.1_pt1 | contig 14917 bp, 13 predicted proteins | sample 3174531 | NCBI WGS metagenome assembly SXGU01 (sample SAMN11356863, study PRJNA531348) | freshwater metagenome | isolation source: freshwater sample F1-140 | place: China: Fuxian Lake, Yuxi | collected 2017-12-25
ATCTCGATCGCGCGCGCGCTGCTGATCGATCCGCAACTGCTGATCCTGGATGAAGCCACCTCGTCGGTCGACACCTCGACCGAGAAGGAAATCCAGAAAGCGCTCGACAACCTGGTGCGCGGCCGCACCACCATCGCCATCGCGCACCGGCTCTCGACGCTGCGCCAGGCGGATCGCCTGGTGGTGCTGGACAAGGGCCAGATCGTCGAGGTCGGCAAGCACGAGGAATTGCTGGCGCGCGAGGGCGCGTACTTCCGCCTGTACCAGGCGCAGCAGCGCCAGGCGGAAAACGAAGCACTCGCGGATCTTCAGGAAGACGTGGCATGAGCAACTTTAAATTGAGCCGCAATGCGTTCGGCAAGCTGGTATTTGCTTCCACCGAGGGAGTGCGCGAGGGCGTGGTGCCGGTACGCTCGTTTCCGATCGCCGCGCCCGACCGCGGCATTGCGCTGGTCGATGTCGACGGCCATGAACTCGCCTGGATCGACCGTCTGGACGACCTGCCGGCATCGGCGCGCGCCCTGCTGGAGGAGGAACTGGCCAATCGCGAATTCCTGCCCGAGATACGGCGCATTCGCCATGTCTCGACGTTCGCGGTGCCCACCACGTGGGAAGTCGATACCGATCGCGGCATTGCCAGTTTCGTGTTGAAAGGCGAGGAAGACATTCGCCGCATCGCGCACGACACGCTGCTGATCGCCGACAGCCATGGCGTGCAATTTTTGATCCGCGATGCGCGCGCGCTCGACAAGGCCAGCCGTAAAATACTCGACCGCTTCTTATAGTTTGCGAACAGCGGTCTTTTGCGGCGCCATGGCTTCGCTTTCAAGCAATCCGTGGCGCCGATGAGGATGGCGCGATCAGGAAACCTTGGGATCCGCCGCCACCAGCACACTGCACCGAATCTTATCCACCAGCACCGAATCCATCGACCCGCGCCACCACCGCATCGCGAACGTCTTGTGTCGCGAATGTCCGACGATCACCAGATCGATCCCGTACTGGTTCACCAGCTCGGCGATCACATTCACCGGCTCTCCCAACTCCAAATGGGTAACGACTTTCAGGCCGGCGTCGGTGAGCAACTTGCATCCGGCCTGCAGCACCTGTTCCATGGCATCTTTTTCCGCCTGTTCCTCATCTACCGTCGGTACGGCAGCGACGAACTCTCCCGCCAACACGATAGGCGACGGCGTCACGACGGCAAGCAGGTGGATTTGTGCGGAAGGACCAGGAGCAAGGCGTATGCATTCCTGCAATGCGAGACGGCTTTCCGGCGTGCCGTTGTAAGCGACGAGTATTTTGCTATACATGCTTGCCTCCTGTTGCACGATTAGAAATCCATCCTGTTCGAGGTCGGACATGACTGTCGAACATGACATTTCATCTGCATCCTACACCGCTGGAGCCGTCCGGTTACGCGCTTGTCCCGGAACGTTCATCCAGGTCTTCGCATTGAGCGGCAAAACCACCATGGCTTGCACCGGACGAATTCTATGAATACCATGGATTCATTCTATTCAAGGATATTCCTTTGCGCCAGCAAGCCGGCATCCGAACGAATTGCGGCGGAGGCGGAAGCGTGACACTATTGCAGAGAAACAAGCGTCCGCCTGCCAATTCGCAGGCGGACAACAAGAAACATAAAGACAATAAGGAGACACCGGCAAGCGCCGAGCCGCCGCCGGGTCCGATCAAGTTTAAGGGTCGCCATGCTGAAAGTGGTCGTTATCGATGCCAATGCCATTTCGCGCAATCTGCTGACTTCCGTGCTGGTCAATGGCGGCTATAACGTCGTGGGCGACGCCAATACCAGCTCGGCGGGACTGGCGAGCATGATCAAGTTGCAACCGCAAATGGTGTGCATCGACATCGGCACGGCGGATGACGAAGGCATGGCCAAACTGGATGCGCTACGCGCGGAGTTGCCGAAAGTGCTACTGTTCATGGTGTCGGGCAACTTCGACTCTGCCACCGTACAGACCGCATTGGACAAGGGAGTTCATGGATTCATCGTCAAACCCTTCAAGTCCGGGACGGTGCTGACCGCCATTCGCAACGCGGTAATCAAGCTGGCCAAACAGCGCCGCACCCAGACTGAAGCAGCATCGGAGTAGACGCTCACTTCGCCAGTGAAGCGGAGACAAGCACGACCGGCACGAGAACGATATGCATAGCAGCGGTAATCCGACCATCCCGATCCGCATCCTTTTGCTCGAAGCAAATGAGCAGGACCGTGCCGATTTTTGCCGTCGCATGCAAAAGGCGTCGCCGCCCTGCCTGGTGCGCGAATGCGGCAACGCCAAGGAAGCGCAAGCGCTGCTGGCGGACGACCCGGACGGCTACGACCTGCTGGTGGTCGATCAAAAGTTGCCGGATGCAGCCGGCATCGACTTTTGCCGTGACTTGCTGCAGCGCGGCGCAAAATTTGCGATGGTTTTGCTTACCCGGCACGGCTCGGAACAATTGGCGGTGACGGCGTTCAAGAGCGGCATCCACGACTACATAATCAAGGACAAGCAGCGCGGCTACCTTGACTTGCTGCCGGCCATGCTGCCGGAGGTCGTCAACAAGCACCGCGAACGCGACCGGCGTCGTCAGGTGGAAGCGGCTCTGGAAGAAAGCCAGTTGCGGCTGCAGCAAATCGTCGCCGGCAGCACGGTCGCCACCTTTGTGATCGACCAGAACCATGTGGTCACGCACTGGAACAAGGCATGCGAAGTCATGACCGGCATAGCGCCCGCGCAAATGGTCGGCACGCGACAGCAATGGCGAGCGTTCTACCCGAAGCAGCGGCCGGTGATGGCCGATTTGATCCTGGACCAGGCGCTGGAACCCGACATCCAGCGCTTCTACCAGGACCGGTTCCGCAAGTCGGACTTGATCGATGGCGCGTATGAAGCCGAAGGCTTCTTTAACAAGATGGGCGAGCATGGCCGCTGGCTGTTTTTTACCGCGGCGCCGCTGCGTGATATGGAAGGCCGCATCATCGGTGCGATCGAAACCCTGCAGGATTTCACTGAACGGCGGCACGCCGAAGCGGCGCTGCGCGAAAGCGAAGAGCGCTACCGGCAACTGAGCATCACCGACAGCCTGACCAAACTGTACAATTCGCGCCAGTTCTACAGCCAGCTCAAGGCGGAAATCCTCCGCAGCAGCCGCTACAACTCGCCGCTATCGCTGCTGGTGCTCGACATCGATAATTTCAAGCATGTCAACGATACTTGCGGCCACCTGGAAGGCGACCGCGTTCTGGTGAAACTGGCCGACGCGATCCGCAGTTGCCTGCGCGCCACTGACAGCGGCTATCGCCACGGCGGCGAGGAATTCGCCGGTCTGTTGCCGGAAACCACGCTGGAAAATGCGCACATCGTCGCCGAGCGCCTGCGCGCGCATTTCGCCGCCGAGCCGCACAAGACCTCGTCCACCGTGGACGGTACTGTGCTGCTGATGCCGACCACGGTCAGCATCGGCGTTGCCGAGCTCTTGCCCGATGAGGGTTTCGAACATTTCATGCGGCGCGCCGACGGCGGCACCTATGAAGCCAAACGCCTCGGCAAGAACCGCGTGGCGGTGGTCGCGTCGACACAACCGCCCCAACCAATGTAGCGATAAAGGGTTGCTTGAAACGCCTGCTGTATGGAGCAGTTTCGCTCGCAGGACACGGCTGGATGAGGGACACTTGCGCTATCGTAAAACCTGGATGGACGGGGATTGGTTCACACCATCGGGCGCAACTCATTGGCATCCGCGACAAACTGCCGCACCAGCTCCGCCGCCGGCACTGGCCGGCCCAGCAAGAATCCCTGCGTGATATCGCATCCTGCCGCGCGCAGGAAATCCGCCTGTTCTATCGTCTCCACCCCTTCGGCCACCACCTTCAAGCGCATCTTGTGCGCAATCGCGATGATCGCCTCGGTGATGGCGACATCGTCGGCATCATTTGGAATCCCTTTTACGAATCCACGGTCGATCTTCAGGCTGTCGAGCGGATACTGCTTGAGGCTGGCGAGCGAGGAATAGCCGGTGACGAAATCGTCGATCGACAGCGCCACGCCCATATCGCGGATGCGGTCGAGCAGCATGACGGCTTCCGGCGGGTTGTACATAATGGTGCTTTCGGTGATTTCCAGTTCCAGCACGGCGGCGGGCAAGCCGCTGTCGTCGAGCGCGGCGCGGATGGTGTCGAGCAAGTCTCCAGAGGAAAACTGCTTGGCTGACAGATTGACCGCGACATGGCCTAAGCGCCAGCCGGCATCGAGCCATTGCTTGGCCTGGCGGCAGGCTTCCTGCATGACCCAGGCGCCGATCGGCACGATCAGGCCGTTTTGCTCGGCGAGCGAAATGAAGGTGCCGGGCAATACCAGGCCCAGTTCCGGGTGACGCCAGCGAATCAAGGCCTCGACGCCGGCAATGCGTCCGGTGGTGGTCGAAAATTGCGGCTGGTAGTGCAGCTCGAACTCGCCGCGATCAAGCGCGCGGCGCAGGCTGTTTTCCAGCAGCAGTTGTTCGAAGGCGCGGGTGTTCATGTCGCTGGTGAAGAATTGATACGTGCTGCGGCCGCGCTGCTTGGCGCGGTACATGGCGACGTCGGCATTCTTGAGTAGCGTGGCGGCGTCGCAGCCGTCGGCCGGATAACAGGCGATGCCGATGCTGGCGGTGACGAACATTTCCTGGCCGGCGATCATGAAAGGCTGTGCCATGCAGGCGATCAGCCGTTCCGCCAGTTCGCCGGCGGCAATGGACGACGGCGGATTCTCCAGCAGCACGGTAAATTCATCGCCGCCCAGGCGAGCCGCGATGTCGCCGTCCTTCAACTGGTGCCGCAGGCGGTCGGCGGCGGCGGCCAGCAGTTGGTCGCCGGCCAGGTGGCCGAGCGTATCGTTGACGGTCTTGAAACGATCGAGGTCGATGAACAGCAGCGAAACCTGCCAGCCGCCGGTTTGCGCACCCTCGATCACGTCGGCGAACTTCGCCATCATGCCGTTGCGGTTGAGCAAACCGGTCAGGCTGTCATGGCTGGCCAAAAATTGCAGACGGGTTTCGGCTTCCTTGCGGCTGGTGTTGTCGGCAAACACGCCGACATAGTTGGTAATGTGTTTGTCGGCGTCGCGCACCGTCGAGATCGACAGCCAGACCGGATACCATTCGCCGCTTTTGTGGCGGTCGCGCATTTCGCCCTGCCAATGGCCGTCGCGCGCCAGATGCGCGAGCATGTCGTGGTTCATTTCGGCGCCGTGCCCGGTCATCATGCGTGACAGCTTGCCGGTGGCTTCGGCGGCGCTATAGCCGGTGATGCGGGTAAAAGCCGGATTGACCGCTTCGATGCGGCAGTCGGCGTCGGTGATGACAATGCCTTCGCTGGCGGCTTTGAACACGCGGTTGGCCAGGCGTGACTGGTGTTCGAAAGCGACTTGCTGGCTGACGTCGAGCGCCACGCCCATCACTGCCGGCCGGCCTTCGTATTCGCACAGGCTGCCGTGCACGTCGGCCCATACGATGCGGCCGTCGCGACGCAGCGCGCGGTAGGTATAGCGGATGCTTGTCACTTCGCCGGCCAGGCGGCGACGGTGATTTTCCCTCAGCACCTCCGTATCGTCAGGATGGGTGAGGATGTCGACCGGCGTACCGACCAGTTGTTCCGGCGTGTCGTAACCGAGCAGTTCGGCACTCTTGCTGTTGGCATAAGCGATCTTGCCGTCCTGAACGACGTACAGGCCGACCAGCGACTGCTCAACGAAATTGCGGAACTTGCGCTCGGATTCGCGCAGTGCCTGGTCGGCTTGCAGCGCGGGCGCGGTAACCACGAAATAGATCAAGCCGCCCAGCGCCAACGCGAGCACCACGACCAGCCAGTACGGTAGCGACACCGCCAACAGCGCACCGGCAGCAGCAGCCAGCCCCACCGCCAGACCGAGGCGGTGGCGGGACATTTTTCCCATACGCTTATTCAACTCGGATGGCCATTCCATTGGCTTGGTTATCCCTTGGTAGAAGCGCGCTGTATGCGCCTGTCGCGTCTGATCAACCAGAACGCCGCAAGCCGGTCAACCCCCATCAAAACCACAATGTTGATCTTGAGCATGGTATCGACATGGTTTAACCACAGCAACAGTATTGCCCCTCTAATCGTCCGTGTACACAGTATTGCCCGTCAGTTAGGTGTGTCGCAGAAGCAATACTTGATTTTAATCAATGATTATTCTGCTGATATGCAGGCACATCTCTTGGGTTCTGGTTAAGCTGAAGGAATAATGCGAGTTGGACTCACATTTTCCTGTCCCTTCAACTGAAAGAACACACTTGGGCCTCAAGTCACTGGTATTCGGTCCTGATGCGGATCAGGCACTACGCATACGTCGCTTGCTGTTTGCGTCGAGCACCTACTTTTTCTGCGTATTGGTCGTCAATTACTCGATCTGGCAAGGCTTGCTGCCAAAATTCGATTACTGGCAAGTGATCGCCAGCGCGCTGGCGCTGAACCTGATGTTCTACCTAGCCATCCGCTGCAATTTCAACCTTGGCTTTCGAGATCCCAGCCTGACCATTCCGCAAATGGCGGTGGCAACGCTCGTCAACACGTATTTCGTGTATCACGCCGGCGATGCGCGCGGCGCGTTCCTGATGTTATATGTCCTGATCCTGATATTTGGAATATTCAAGCTGCACCCCAAGCAGACCATGCTGATCGGAACCCTTGTCGTGCTCACTTATGCCGCGCTCATCGTGCTCGAGTCGGCGCGCGGCATCCCGCGCGAACGCCTCGCGGTCGAGTTCCTGCAACTGGGCATACTGGCATTTATCTACCCCTGGTTCGTCTTGTTGGGCGCGCATCTGAACCAGAGCCGCTCCAACCTGCGCCAAGCCAATGCCAAGCTCGCCGAAACCCTGCACAACTACGAATTGGCGATGCAGAAAATCCAACGCCAAGCCACGCACGACGACCTGACCGGCGTATATAACCGGCGCCACATCATGGAGATCATGCGCACCGAACGGGAGCGCAGCAGGCGCGCCGACGAACCTTTTTCCATTCTGCTGCTGGACATCGATCACTTCAAGAACATCAATGACAGGCACGGACATCTTGCCGGCGACCGCGTGCTGGTCGCGATGGTGCGAACCGTGCAGTCGCAATTGCGCGCGATCGACCATCTCGGGCGCTATGGCGGCGAAGAATTCCTGATCGTGATACCCGCTGCCGATAGCGGCGCGGCCCATGTCGCCGCCGAACGCATCCGCAGCGCGGTGGAGCAAGCCGTTTTTCCGGAGGTTGACGGCCCGGTGACGGTGTCCATCGGCATTGCGTTCCACCGTGAGAACACTTCGCTGGAAGAGATGTTCAGCGCCGCGGATCGCGCGCTCTATCTGGCAAAAGAACACGGACGAAATCGCATCGAGTCCGAACCGCCCAGGCCGATTGGCATCCGAATGTCTTCAGAGCGTTAGAACGCCGCCGGCCGGCACTAGCGCTACCCGGCGCTATACTCGTTTCCTCGCACATCTTTCAAGCGCGTATCCCATGGCAGATATCGACCTCGTAAAAAACCTGCTGCTCCAGTTCAGGGATGACCGGAACTGGCGGCAATTTCACACACTGAAGAATCTCATCATTTCGCTCAATCTCGAGTCGGCCGAATTGCTGGAACTGACGCAATGGAAAACGGATGCGGAGCTTGACGCCCTGAAGAGCGATGACGCATTTCAGCAGGCGCTCAGGGACGAATGCGCGGATGTGTTGTTGTATCTGCTGTTGATTGCCCATGAGAGCGGCATCGATTTGCTGCAGGCGGCGCAAGAAAAAATCGCGAAGAACGCACAGCGCTACCCGGTCGAACAGTCGTATGGATCGGCGCGGAAGTATACGGAATTGAAAACAGCCGCGCGCGACGACGACCATCAATAAAGCAGCAAACGGATTCTCCATGTTGTAAATACCGGCAGCAGCGCCGCCCGAACCGCCATCGCCAGAAGACGGGATGGATTCGCTGGATTCCCCGCGCACGCGCATGAAAAGCGTTCTAACTCGAAGCAGTTCTGATCCAGCACAAACATCTTTCTGATGTATCGCAATCTTTTCTTCCGCATTCATTGCGGAAGAAAAACATTCCTTGCAAGCATAAAAATGCCTTGGAGAAAAGATTCCGCACGCTGACTTTCAAGGTCATAAATTTGGCTTGCGAAGCCAAGGCGAAACACGATGTTTATTTTTGTCTTCGCTTAATCTAACCACTCTAGTGTTTTCACTCTAGTTCGCATGCATCGATGCGGTTTCACGCGCGGCGCGGCACGGACCGGATGTGAACGGCATGTGCCGATCTCAATGAAGTGTAGCGGATATTGGTGTGTTGAGGAGACACGCCGGCGGATCACTCGGCCGGCGCCTAGTACAAACGAAAAAGGCCGAAAAGGCCTAAGGAACAAGCAATGAAAGATAAATACAAGCTGGTTGGTCCCATTTACGATTGGCTGAGCGCGCTCTACAGCGGCAAGTCGATTCATCATTGCAAAGTGGCGATGCTCGATCACTTGAAACCCGGCGACAAGGTCTTGTTCGCCGGCGTCGGCCACGGCATGGACGCGGTGCATGCGGCCAAGCTGGGCGCCGAGGTGACCGTGGTCGATCTGTCGGAAACGATGCTGAAAAACTTCCAGCGCAACCTGGAAAAGGAAGGCGTCACGATCAAGATCCGCCAGCTGCACAGCGACATCATGAAGGTCAGTGAATACGAAAAATACGACATGGTCGTCGCCAATTTCTTCTTGAATGTATTCCAGGAAGAGATGATGGTGCGCGTGCTGGAACACCTGATCAAGCTTGGCAAGCCCGGCGCCCACATCGTGGTCGGCGACTTCTCCTACCCGACCGGCAATATCCTGTCGCGCGCCGTCAAGGTCGCCTACTGGTATGGCGCCGTGCTGTTCTTCTGGGCGTTTGCCGGCAACGCCGTCCACAAGATTTACAACTACCCGGAATCGATGAAGCGCCTCGGATTGCATATCCGTGAGCAAAAGCATTACCGGCTGTTGCTATTGAATTGCTACTGGTCCGTTCTCGGCAAAAAGCCGGTCTGATCCGGAGCACGCAGTCCGTCACGCTTCAATTTTCGACCAACGTAATCAGGTGGGTAGAGCGCTGCGACGCCCGCCGCCTGCGACTGCCGCAAGGCGGGAGTCGCAGCGCTCTACTCATCCTACGTCAAGTTCATATGCACAAATTGAAGAATGACCGGCTGCTGGCTCCTCTACCCAACACCATGGAGGTTGATTTGTCTGATCAGACTTTTGCGCTGGATAGGCCTATTTCCACCAGCATCGCGCACCTGGACATGGCACGCAGGGTTGCGTGCCTGAAGCAATTCGGCTCGCATTCGATGGCGTTTTCGACGCTGCAGCCGGACATGTCGTACTTCGATATGCCGGGCGTCGGCTATATCGCCTATGCCCGCCATTGGGGACTGCGATTCGTGCTGGCCGATCCGGTCTGCGCGCCGCAGCATCGCGGGCTGATGCTCGACCGTTTTCTGGCGGAATATCCGAACGCGGTATTCGCGCAAGTCAGCAAACCGGTGGTCGACCATTTGCACCATCACTTCGGTTATTACGGCACGCAATTCGGCAGCGAATCGAAAGTCGATCTCGCGACCTGGTCGGTGCGCGGCGCCAAGAAGCAGGTGATCCGCACCGCGATCAACCAGGCCCGCAGCCAGGGCATCGAAATTCGTGAAACCGGCTTCGACACCGACGCCAAGAAGATATCGGAAGCCTGGATTCGCACCCGCCGCTGCAAGAACAACGAGATCCGCTTTTTGATCCGGCCGATGCTGATCGACTACCGCGAAGGCACGCGCTACTTCTACGCATATCACCACGGCGAGGCGGTCGGTTTCGTGTTTTTCGATCCGATCTACTTGAATGGCAAGCTGGTCGGTTATGTGCCGAATATTTCACGCTCCTCCGCCAACTTCAAGCAGGGCTTGTGGTACGCGCTGATGGTGCATGCGATCGAGGTGTTCAAGGCCGAAGGCGTGCCGTATGTCGATCTTGGCCTGGTGCCGCTGATGATGGCCGACGGCGTTGAGCCGCAGGAGTCGCGCCTGCTGCGCGGCATGATGTCGATGATCCGCGAACGGATGGATTTCCTGTACAACTTCAAGGGGCTGGAATTCGCCAAGTCGCGCTTTCAGGGAACGGTTGAAAAAACCTACTGCTGCCACCGCAATGCGGTGCCCGGCCTGGCGATGTTCGCGATGTTCCGCTTGACCCGCATTATTTGATCAACATGCCATTGATGCCGCGCCAAGCGGACAGCCCGTATTGAAAGAAGAAAAATGAAAGGAAAGGCTCAAGCCCTGAGCGTGCAAGCCGCGCTGTCCGGCAAGCGCGTTTTATTGACCGGCACCACCGGTTTTCTGGCGAAGGTGGTGCTGGAAAAGCTGATTCGCGCGGTTCCCGACGTCGGTCGCGTAATCTTGCTGATTCGCGGCAGCCGCAGCAGCGGAATCGCACGCGAGCGCTTTGAAAAGGAAATCGCCACCTCGTCGGTGTTCGACAAGTTGCGCGCGGAGCAGCCCGATTTTCTGGTGCGTTTTTTCCACGAAAAGATCGAGTGCGTCACCGGCGAAGTGACCGAAACCAGCTTTGGCCTGTCCGGCAGCAAATTTGTCGAACTGGCCGCCCGTGTCGACGTGGTGATCAATGCCGCCGCCAGCGTCAATTTTCGCGAACCGCTTGACCAGGCACTGCTGATCAACGCACTCAGCCTGCATCACCTCACCGCGCTGGCGCGCGCGGCCGATGCGCCGCTGATCCAGGTGTCCACTTGCTACGTCAACGGTTACAACCGGGGCGACATGCATGAGCTGAACGTGCGCCCGACACGCGAAGGGATTGCCCGTCACCGCGACGGCTACTATGAAGTCGAGCCGCTGATCGGCGAGCTGCGGAAAAAAATCGAGCCGGTGAAAGCCAATGGGCACGACCCCAAACTGCGCGAGCGCCGCCTCACCGAGCTTGGCATCCGCGAAGCCAACCGCCACGGCTGGAACGACACCTATACCTTCACGAAATGGATGGGCGAACAAATCGCCATGCGCGGTATGCAAGGCCGCGCGTTGAGCATCGTGCGCCCGTCCATTATCGAAAGCACCCTGCAGGAACCGGCCCCCGGCTGGATCGAAGGAGTCAAGGTGGCGGATGCGATCATCCTCGCCTACGCACGGGGAAAGACCAGTTTCTTCCCGGCCAAGCCCGATGAAATCATCGATATTGTTCCCGCCGACCTGGTTGCCAACAGCATCTTGCTGGCGACTGCCGAAGCGCTATTGGACCCGACCCAGCATCGTGTCTACCAATGCTGCAGCGGCTCCGGCAACCCGATCCGGATGGGCGAGGTGATCCAGCTGTTGCAGGACGAATCCAAGCGCAACTGGCAGCGCTACGACCGGCTGTTCTACGCTGAGCCCAAGCATGATTTCCGCGTGGTCAACAACACTACCTTTCGTCTGATGCTGGGAGCAATGCGCTCGGGCGCCAGCCTGTGGAGCGGCGTGCGCCGCATGCTGGGCGCCGCCGGCGAATCGCGGGCCATGGAAAAGCTGCGCACCACGCAGACGCTGGCGATCACTTTCTCGTTTTATACGCAGCCGCGCTATCGCTTTCACAATGCCAAGCTGCTTGCCTTGGCGCAGCGTTTTCGTTTGGAGGAAATCGCGAAGTTCCCGGTCGATGCGCGCCTGATCAATTGGCAGGATTACCTGTGCCGCATCCACATGCCAGGACTCAACCGGTATGCGATGCGGAGCAAGGATGCCAAGCCGGCCGTTGAACTCGCGAAACCCGCACGCACGCTACATGCGTCGGAAGCTGTGCGCTGAGCTTAGTAGAACGTCCAGATAATTTTACTGGGCTAGCGAAGGAGAACTGAACGGCTCCTTCCCCCTTGCAGGGGGATGAACGTGGGGTTTCGCAAAGCATGCTTTGCGCCACGTGAATCCGAGCAGCTTGCAAGCTGCGAGGTGGACGGTTGGGATGGGGGTAGTGGGGTTGAGCAATCGAGATCATTCTCGCTCGACTTCACTACCCCTACCCTAGCCCTCCCCCTGCAAGGGGGAGGGAACATGACCGAGGACGCTCCGAACTGCTCGAATTCATCTAGACGATCTACTATCCGCATGCCGCTGGCACACGCCGCTCATTTGCGCGCCAGCCTACCGGCATTGAATCGTTTCACCGCCCGCAAAACGTTCACCATTCTGGTCGCGAGCCGTGCGGCGGCATCGTCGCGCCTTTCCGCTTCCAGCAGCCAGCGCTTGACCCGCAACAGGGTGGCGTCGACAGCGGTTTTCATCACCCTGCCGCAGTACAGCAACCAGTACGTGCGGTTGCGATAGATGTCGACATGCGCGATCTCTTGCGTGACGCCGAGCAGCCGATACTTGTATTCGTAGCGACCCAGCAACAGATGAAAGTGTTTTCCCCCGCGCACGATCCCTTCGCAAATGGTGAAGTAATAGCAAAGAATGCCAAGGCTGTAATCGTTGTACGCAGGATCATGCGCGATCACGTGCATGAAGTAATTCACGCCGATCCGAAATCCGATCGCGCCTCCGCACACTTTTCCATCAACCGTTGCGACACCGACAATCCCGCATCGCTTCGCCAGTTGCACGATCCATTGCGTTTCTTCTTCATCGATGCGCGACACGATGTTCTTGCCTGCCATGCGCGTCCGATTCAATTGGATAATGTCCCGCAAGTGCTGCTCGCTGATTTCCTCCATTACGTAAACCCGATAGCGATAAGACGGGAAATCCGTCTGGAGTGCGCTGTGGTAGCGCTTGATATTCCTGCGCATATTCTTGCCCAGGCGCGCCTGGTATTCCTCGACCGTGGCCGGCAAGGCAACGATGATGTCTTCAGTGCAGTTCACATGCTGGCAAGGGTAGGAGAAGCGGCTCGGTTCGGCTTGAATTTTGTTGAATGACACGAGCTTGACCGATGGATATCTGGCGAAGATGAAATCAACAAACAGCAGCATCGTCGCTTGATCAAGTTGGATGAATTCGCTGATGACTTTGACTTCCTTTCCTTCGCGCCGAAAAAGAAACACCGTGATCGCGGCGCCGTTCTGGCGCACGACATAGGTGCTTGCTTCATTGATATCCTTGGCGACTCTGAAATTGGACAAGGAGCAAAGCAGATGTCCATACAAGCGGTCGATTTCGGCGCCGGCAAATGCCGGCACTTCATTTTCGTAACAGGTAATCACGATGTCGCCCGACGCGCTCGGCGTGTCCGCGGCCCGGGCGCTGTCTGGTGAAGTGGCGGCCTGAGCCTGGAGGCCGATGGGATTGAATTCGATCACTGGATGCTCACCTCGCCATGCACATAGATGGAATGATGATAAAGGCTTGTATCGGCGGCATTGAGATAGGCCAATCCGGGGCTTTTCTGAGTGGGCGCCGGGCTTTTGCATGCACATGATTCATCATCAGTTGCGTACCGAACACAAATAGCGTGTTGCGCATGCCAAATCGGCGCGCATCATTCACGCCATCACTATTTAGTTTTATTATCTATAGGTAGCTCAGCTCAAAGGGCTCGGAGTTACACCCGACATGCAGCAGTTCCTCTGACGAGGCAACACAGGTGATGCAATGATTGGCTTTATTCTGGCGCTGGATATCGCGGGCAATCCGATTGAATGGATTCCCGGAGAAGACGCAGTCCTCTACTATGCAACCGGCAAGGTGGCATGGGAGCTCGGCGCGCAGAACATGGTCTTTCGCGGCGGTTACTCGCGCAGCGGCGTGCAATCGAAGATCACGGTGAAACCGATTATCGCCATCGCCGGCAGTGAAATCATGGCGCGCCTGCTGCACAATGAGCTGCCGCTGGGTAACCAGAATCACTTGCTGTTCAAGCGCGACCGTTATACCTGCGCCTATTGCGGCAATCGCTTTGCTCCTAAACACCTGTCGCGCGACCACATCCTGGCGCGCGCGCGCGGCGGCAAGGATAGCTGGATGAACTGCGTCACCGCCTGCCGCGCCTGCAATCAGGAAAAGGGCCACAAACTGGTCGAATGCTTCCGGCCCCTGCTGTACGTTCCCTATGTGCCGTGTCGCGCGGAACACTATCTGCTCAGTGGCCGCAATATTTTGGCGGATCAGCATGACTATCTGGCGGCGCAATTGCCCCGGCATAGCCGGCTGCTGTGTTAGAGCGCCTATCAAAATGCGTAGCGAGCAGCCCAAGGTCGGATCGAGAAGCGCAACCGTACATGAGGTACGGTGAGCATCGCAGATCCGAGATTGGGGTGCGCAGTAGCATTTTGATAGGCGCTCTTAATTATTTATCCAGTTCTGGATAGCGCCTGAATACATCATCGTTATTGAACGGCAGCCGCCGCTTCGATTTCAAATACGCCTTGATGCGCTTGCGCGCCGACACCCGGTCATGCAGCGCAATCAATGACGGCGTGTGCGCTTCCAGCCTTTTCATGGCGCGCGGAAACGCATAGCGCAATCCCGCGACCACCTGAAACAGCGACAAGTCCGCATAGGTGAGCGCGTCACCGACGAGCCATGCCGGTCCGCATGGATTCTTCTCCAGCACCGCCTCGAAATAACCGAGAAACTTCGGCAAGCGCGCTTCGGTAAAATCGGCCGCGCGCCGCAGCGCTTCCGGCTTTTGTTCATCGTAATACAGGCTGGCCGCAATTGGATGATGGGTATCGTGCGCCTCGCCCACCAGGTCGGCCATCGTCAATTGCAACTGATGCACCCACAAGCGTTGCGCTTCATCCTGCGGCACGAGAGCGAGGCGCGGGCCGAGAAACAGCAGGATATTCGCGGTCTGCCCGATCACTTGCTGGCCGGCTGTCAAAAACGGCGGCGCAAACGGCGGGCATGCG
>SXGU01214979.1_pt1 | contig 14916 bp, 18 predicted proteins | sample 3174531 | NCBI WGS metagenome assembly SXGU01 (sample SAMN11356863, study PRJNA531348) | freshwater metagenome | isolation source: freshwater sample F1-140 | place: China: Fuxian Lake, Yuxi | collected 2017-12-25
AGTCAGTTGTGCTACCGTTACACCAATCCCCAATCGCGATGCGAGGTATTGGTCGTGCGACATCGTAGCCGTTTCGCAGCGGGCTTCAAGGTGCGAGTTGGGCACTTGCCAAGGACGAAGCGTGGGCATGCCGTGGGCCGAAACGCTCAAGGAGGCACTCCGCGATCTCTACAGCATCAAGCGCGGCTCCCTTTCGGAGTTGGTCGCCGGCGACAAAGAGCATCACGCCGCGATTATCCGGAACGCTGGGGTCCATGCGGATGCGACCGACGAGCACATCATCTCCGCCCGTCGCGTCTCGAGGCTCTGGAAATCGATTCGCAGCGCGGTCATCGACGATTCGAACGCCTGGGGCGCGCGAAAGAAGCGCCCGAACCTCCGCTTCGCTCGTCGATCGAGCGAGCTCGAGATGAATGGACTCAGCATGCGCTCGAAGCACTGGCACCCGCACGCAAGTGGCTGCGACGCGCACGCTTGGGGCCTCCCAAATCTTGCGCGTTTCAAGCAGCAGCTTTCGCTCTTCTTCGTTGAATCCATCCTCGCCAATCGCGCTGTTGTGACTGAACAGATTAAAGAGATAGGGCCGTCCAAAGATTGGTGTCGCAAGTTCCTTGCCGGCGGCGAAGGCGTGCGCTTGTTGCTCAAGTTCTTGCATGGCAGCGGCGCCCGCGCCGCTCGCCGCTTGGTACGTGCTCACGATCATTCGTTCCACCCCGAGCGCGCGGTGCAGCGGCGTGACCGCGACAAGCGCAATGATCGTCGAACAATTTGGCACCGCAATGATGCCGCGCGAGCGCATGCCATCAAGAGCCTCGGGATTCACTTGCGGAATCAGAAGGGGTACGCCCGCGTCCATTCGGAAACAGCTCGAGTTGTCAATGACGAATGCGCCTGATGCAACGAAGGGCGCTGCCCAATCGCGGCTGATGGACTTGCCAGCGGAAAAGAGCGCGATGTCGACGCCTTCCGCGCAGCTGTCCCGAAGTGGTTCGACCATATGCGCTTCGCCACGAAACGGGATCTTCGCGCCGGCGCTGCGTGAACTCGCGAACAGTCGCAAAGATGAGACTGGGAAGTTGCGAGTCTCAAGAATCGTGAGCATTTCGCGTCCGACTGCGCCGGTGGCGCCGACAATGGCAACGGACGGATGTGGAGCGAGCGCTTTCATGATGGTCAAGCGTAGCCGCGATTCGTCAACATGCGCGAAGTTGGCTACGCTTTCCCGCATGATGACCTCGTCGACCACTCTGCCGCTTGCAGCGTTGCCCAAGCATGCCTCTGAGGCGGTCACGGATGGCATTCGCATTCGCGTGGAGCCTTCGTTCTTGTCGTCAAAGTCGAAGCCAGCGGCGGGTCGTTGGGTTTTTGGCTATCGGGTGGTCGTCACGAATGAGAGCGAGGGAATCGTGCGTCTTCTCTCGCGGAAGTGGAGCATCGTGGACGCTGATGGTGATGCGAACGCGGTCTCGGGCGAAGGCGTCGTTGGGCAGCAGCCGCTGCTTCGCGTGGGGGAGAGCTTTGAGTACTCGAGCTTTGCTCCGCTCGAAACTTCTTGGGGCACGATGGAGGGAAGCTTCGTGTTTGCACGAAGTGACGACAGCCTTTTCGAAGCGCGCATCGCTCGGTTCTATCTCGTGAGTGAGTAGTTTCCGATCATCTCTGTTTCGACTTGCACCGAACTTGAGCTATTCGATCGTCGTCGGAGGTCGTTGGAGCAGGGCAGCAAGCGCCACGCCAGGATCGGGTTGCCGCATGAGATGCTCGCCGACAAGTACGATGTGAATGCCGTGCGCGCGAAGTCGCAGCAAGTCTTCAGCTGTTCGAATGCCCGACTCGCTGACGAGGACACTCGTATCTTCAATCAACTCCGCCAACCGCATGGAGTGCTCGAGTTTTGTTTCCATCGTGCGGAGATCGCGGTTGTTGATCCCAAGTAATGAGTAACTCGGGTGCGGGAAGCCAACGATGTTGATCGCTCGCAGGAGATTTTCAACATCGTGCACCTCGAGTAACACCGTCATCCCTAGTTCGGTCGCGAGGATTTGGAAATCGATGATGTCGCGTTCCGGAAGTGCTTCTGCGATGAGGAGCACCGCGTCCGCGCCCGCGGCGCGCGCTTCCCACAATTGGTAGCGATCGATGATGAAGTCTTTTCGGAGGACCGGAAGTTTCACTGCATCACGAATCTGATGGATGAATTCGAGCCGACCGCCGAAGTCGACCTCGTCCGTGAGGCAAGAGATCGCGCTTGCGCCATTGGCGGCATATTGCCGAGCGATCCGCACTGGATCGAAGTCCTCGCGAATCACGCCAGCGCTGGGGCTCTTCCGCTTGATCTCCGCGATGACATGCGATTGCTCGGGGTGTCGACGGTCGACGAGCGCACTGAAGAAGTTTCGCGGTCGACCGAGTTCGCGAATGCGCGCCTTCAATTCGCGTAGAGTGACGGCGGACTTGGCCGCTTTCACTTCGATTCGCTTTCGAGCGATGATGGTGTCGAGCACTGCACTCATGGATGAACTTCAGCCTGCACCAGACACCAAGGAAGACGCGACCCGCGCAACCGCACGGCGCGGTCTACCAAAGCGTCTCTATCGGCTTATATCGGTCGGAGAGGACATTGGCTACCGTCCGGTTGCGGCAGATTTGGGGTTGCTTCTCTTTATCGTGTTTGTTTTCGTCGGAGCGTGTGCCTCGGCAATCGCGTCGCTTCTGCTTGGGTCTAGCGCAGCGGCGGGGGTTGCGACAGGGCTTCCGCTCGCAGCGGCCGCTGTTGCGCAGATCTCGTTTGGTGCATGCGCGCTCCGCTCGCGCGCCTTTATTCAGGCTGCGAGCAATTCATTCCTTCGAAATGCACTCCTCGTCCTCGCGGGTGCGGGATCATTGGCGGTTGTCTTACCAATCCTCATGAGTGCCGCGGCCCTTGTTGAAGGTATTCGCGAGCAGCTTGGCATGCCAGCCACCCCTGAAGTCGCGCATGCAACGCTCCTCGAACTTCAGAAGACCGGATGGGGCATGCAGTCCCTTGTGTTGTTGGTCAATGCTGGCGTGCTCGTCCCTATCGCGGAGGAGATCGGGTGGCGCGGCTTGCTCTTTCCTTCATTGCGCCGCCTTCGATTCTCGCATATCGCATCAAATGTCATCACGACCGCGCTCTTTACGGCGGTGCATCTTCCTTCCATTACCGAAGGAGCAATGATGCAGTCCGTCGTACTCCTCAGCATCCTCTCGCTGACTCTGGGCTGGCTCCGCGCCAGGACAGGTTCGCTCGCTGCACCCATCGGCTTGCACGCCGCGTTCAACGCTGTCAATCTCATGTTCGTCTCCATGGCGTGAGAATCATGCAGTTTTCGACTCCGTCGAGTGCCGTCCTTTTCCTCTATCTTCCGTCCCATGACAGCAGTTCTCGCTCGAGCATCACGGCCGCGCATTCTCACCGGCGACACGCCGACAGGGCAGTTGCACCTCGGGCACTGGGTCGGCAGTGTGAAGCGACGCGTGTCTCTCCAGGACTCTCACGATTGCTACTTCATCATCGCGAATGTGCACGCATTCACCACGCGCTGGCAGAAGAGCGACGAGATTCGACGCGACACGATCGAAATCGTCCGCGACTACCTCGCGATGGGCATTGATCCGACTCGATCGACCATATTCATCCAGAGCGAAATCCCCGCGATTGCAGAGCTCACATTCCTGTTCGCGATGCTGCTTCCGTTCAATCGAGTCATGCGGAACCCAACCCTCAAGACCGAGATCGAGCTGAAGGGGCTTGGTGACACCTACTCCTTTGGATTCCCGCTTTACGCAGTCGGACAAACTGCGGACATCCTCGCGTTCCGTCCGGTCGGGGTTCCCGTCGGCGAGGACCAGGTGCCGCACTTAGAAATGACGCGCGAGGTCGCTCGTCGCTTCAATCTCGTGTACTGCGGCGTGGATGAGCACGCGGAGGACAAGGATCATGTCGCGAAGGGCGGGGTGTTCCCCGTTCCCAATCCTGAAGTTGGCGAGGTGGGTCGATTGCTCGGTGTGGATGGGACGAACAAGATGTCGAAGTCTCTTGGCAACGCGATTTTCATCGCGGATCCACCGAAGGAAGTCGAGAAGAAAGTGAAGCGCATTTTCACAGGTCGCACGAGCGCGAACGAACCTGGCGATATCAAGAACGCTCTCTTTCAGTATGTCCGCACCTTCATTCAGGACAAGGCGCGTGTTGCAGAACTTGAAGACAAGTACGCGCGCGGTGACAACATTGGCGACGGGCACATCAAGCTTGAGGTTGCCGAAGCGATTAGCACGCTGCTCGCACCGATGCGAGAGCGACGCGCTGCGTACGAGGGTCGCGATGACCTTGTGCTTGAGATCTTGCGCGAGGGGACGGCGCGCGCGAATCAAACCGCGGAAGCGACGCTCGCGCTTGCCAAGGAGCGCATGCATCTCATCAGTTGGCCGCGCGTCCTTTGAGCGCATCCTTTGAGCGCTCGCGCAAGATTCTCGCCCGCAGCGGGCGAAATCGTTGCACTCGCTTTGGACTCCGACCGCGCGACTGAATCGCGACGGTCGGAGAGCGAACTCAGTCCGTCGGAGGGCGTCGGAATTGCGCCGGTGGCGACTCACTCGCGGCGGCGCTGTCGAAAGCGAGCGAGGCGATGCGCTTACAACGCTTCGAGCGAGTTGGATCCACCGCATCGCAAGTCGCGAGCGCTCAAGATCAGAAGGCGAAGAGTGTGTCGAGCACTTTGGCGATGATGCCGCGCTCACCGGTGTCGCGGAGCATGCCCGTGTTGATCTTCTTTATCGTCGCGTCGGCGACGCGGTGCGATGAGACTTGATTGTTCGTGTCGACATCTTCCGGTCGGCAAAGTCCCGTGAGCATGATCGTTTGCTCTTCCTCATCTTGCACGATCGTGCGATGCGCTTCGAGGACGAGCAGGCCATTGGGCTTGATCTCCACGATCTCCGCCGTCACGCGCGCAGTAAAATCGTCGCGGCGCTGGTAGTCGCCTTTGCCCTGAAAGTCCTTTTCGGTTTGCAAAGAGAACGCGGGAAGGTCGCCAGGCGAAATGATGTCGCTCGTGAGCCAGTCTTCAACTCCGGCATCAAGTTCGTAGGACTTGTTCGACTTCGAGGATTGCTTGCTGTTGCCGCGACTTGATTCACTGATGACGATGGTCACCAAGTCGTGAATCGCGAACAATTTCGGCTCAGGATCAGAAACCGCGAAGAGGCAGCCGAAGTCTGTTCGCGTGCCGTCCGCTTCAAAGGGGGGTTCTGATGCGAGCGCCTCCGCAGCGAGACTGCGAGTGGCCTGTGGCGGAGGCGCTTCGTCGCGTCGAAGCACGCGTCCGCTGTGTTCTCTGCGCGGCGGAGTCGGAGCGACCGCGCGTGGGGTTGGTGGAATCGTTACCGGCGGCGGCGTCGGCGCGGATTGCGCGATCGCTGCCGTTGTCAGGAGAGCGATGCTCGTCGGCGCTAGCAGCGACGCGACGCGCGTTGCGAACGAAGTCTGATTCTTCGGAGAGTTCATCGGTTGGCTCCCTGCGTCATGAGTGCGGTCTGCTTCGGGCTACTCGAGGCGGCGCGAAGCGTTGCAGTCCCCGGTCCTGTGATCTCGGCCGCAAATTCCGCTGCCTTTGCGAGGCGTGCGCCTCGCTGCGACTTCCCAGTCGCGCGAAGCTTGATCAGGTCACCGACCGCACCTTCTTCGATTGCCACAGCATCAAGCTCAATCGCGATGAGGCCGACTTCTCGTCGGACGGTGACTTTGTCGTTCTTGTGAATGACGACTTCATCCTTCACTTGCGCAGCGCTCATGGAAACGCCCGCGGCGATGTTCACACGCGCGACGCGACCGCTCGCACTGTTCCAAGTGAGCGCCGATGCGCTTGCCTTGGGTCCGAGCCATCGTGTTTCAGGCTTGATTTCATCTTGCGCAATCTTTGTTCCTCGGGCGATCGGAACCAGCGTGACACCGACTGGGGTGAGGAGCTTTGGCGCGATGCGTGCGTGGTCACGAGCGAGCACTTGTCCGCCCTTGCGGAAGACGAGCTCGATCTCTACGACTTCATCCTCGAGCACATTTCGTGGAAGCACATCAACGGAGTTTCCTGCACGGGGCGCAAACTTCGCGAAATCTTCGGCCGTACATTCGAGTTGAAGTGGAAGATTGCGCGAGCCAAGCTTCGCGATGAACAACTGTGCGCAAACGCCAATAGGCGTCGGATCATCGCACACGGCATATGGATCGATGATCGTGCGAGTAGGCTCAGGAATGGCAGTCCTCGCGGTCACGATCGGCTCTTCAATCTTCGCGTTCTGCGCTGCACTCACGACGGTCGCGCCAGGTCGCACCATGCATGCTCGACCAGAGAGGTCGAGTTTGGCGAAGTTTGCCTGCGCGGTAACGAGTGCTTCACGAACAGTTTCGAGTCGGATCTCAACTGGAGACGCTGGCGCGTCAGAGATCTTGACATCTCCCATCGCTTGCGCGTGCGGACCTTGAAGCGTGGCGATGTCTGCGAGCCGGATCGTCGTTGTGCCTGGCGCGAGTCGCGTGGCAGACTTCAGAGCGACGGTGTCGGCCAGCAGCGATGCGGACCCTGCGCAAGTCAGCAGAAAGATGTGCGCGGTGAGGATGGGGGTCGAGAGGCGTTGCATACGGTCGTGTCCTCATAGAGAACGGGTGACTAGTTAGCGTCAGTAGGCGCGGAGTTCAGCGATGCGGCGGAGGGTTTCGCTCGTGCTTTCAATCACTTGCGAGTTGAACTCAAAGGCGCGTTGCGTCTTGATGAGCCCTACGAGTTGGGTGACAGGATCGACATTCGATGCCTCGAGTGTTCCGCCTTGCAGCGTGCCGATGCCGTTGAGTCCAGGCTCGTTCTCGAATGGTTGCCCACTCGCAGCAGTGGGCGCGTAGATGTTGGAACCAACGGTTTCGAGCCCTGCGGGATTGATGAAGTTTGCGAGCATGATCTGGCCGAGCACGGTCGGTTCTGTTTCACCGGGCAACATCGCGGTTACTTGGCCATTGGGTTGCACGGTGATGTTGTCGGCCTCTTGTGGCACGGTGATCTCTGGCTCAAGGACATAGCCCTGCGAGTTCGACATCACGATTTGACCGTTCGCGTTGAGCGTGAAAGAGCCAGCGCGCGTGTAACCGATGCCGTTGCCAACATCTTCTGCAGTGACTTGGAAAAAGCCCGGACCAGAAATCGCAACATCGAGTGGTTGTCCAGTTGGTTCAGGCGCGCCCTGCGTGAAATTCAGTTGCGTTCCGCTGACCTGCACGCCAAGGCCGACATAGAGCCCCGTTGGCCGCGTGTTCCCTTCGCCTTCCGGAATGCCGGGCTGGGCGTACTCCTGATAGAAGTAGTCTTCGAAGTTCACGCGCGAACTCTTGAATCCGCTCGTGTTCACATTCGCGAGGTTGTTGGCGATCACATCCAAGCTTGTCTGCATCGCAGACAGGCCGCTTGCGGAAGCATTCAGGGAAATTGCGCTCATCGGTAGGCTCCGTGTTGCGTCGCGGCTGGTGTCGCCGTTTCGCGAGGTGTGTTCGCTAGCTCAGTCGTCCATAGGTCTGAAACAGTCGACCTGTCATTTCGTCTTGGGTTCTCAGCATTTGCGTGCCGAACTCGAGGGCGCGCGTCGTGGCGATGAGTGACGCAAGCGTTCGCACTGGGTCAGTGCCACTTCGTTCCAATGCGCCTTGCTGAATCTCAGAATCGTTGCCGGTGATGGATCGCACTGCGCCGCCCACCACGCGAAACGCGTTTCGTCCGTCCTTCACGAGTGCTTCGGCGCGCGTGGGTTGCACGAGTGCGAGCTGCGCGACGCTCGCGCCGTCTTGTGTGAGCGTGCCGTCCTTGCCAATCACGATCTTCTTCGTCGGATCGACATGGATGTGCGCGCCGTCTCGATCGAGAACAGCCTGCCCGCTGGTGGAGAGGACCAGCCGACCCTTCGCATCAACTTCAAAGTTGCCATTTCTGGTGAGGATCTTGTCGGAGGACTTTCCTTGCGGGCTCTGCAGAACGAAGAAACCATCGCCCTTGATCGCGACATCGAGGTCGCGCCCGCTCGGCTCGATCGAACCTTCTGAAAGGTCGATCTGCGTCGGAAGAAAGAGCTTTCCGCCGCCGAGTCGCTCTAAGAGTGCATTTGGCTCAATGCCTGCGGCATCGGCGTTCTCAAGGCGCTCGGGCTTCCGGTCGACCGCGACGAGGAAATCGGGTTTGAACCCAACCGTCTCAACATTCGCGAGGTTGTTCGCGATGACATCGAGTTTACGCATTTGCGTAATGACGCCGGTTGTAGAGAGGTGGAATCCGTAGTTCATGACTCGCTCGCTTCGAGGGAGGTGGCAGGTCCAACGATCAACTGCACAGAGCGTGCCTGAACAGACAAGGCGGGCTGAGCCGGCCGCCGACTTCGATCAAGTGCCGCTGCAATCGAACCGAACCGCGTGATTTCTCGGCCTAGCGAAAGAATGGATGGCAGGGGCCGCGTTGGATGAGCATCGCCCTCGGCAGGAACTGCCGAGCGGCCAATGATGAGTTGCGCAATGCTGTCGAGTCGCTGCTGCATGTTCGGCACTCCTTGCCGTTTCCTGATCACTCCGGATCAGGTGGGTGGTGAGCCCGCGTCGCTGTTGCAAACTCGATGCCATGAGTCGCGGGCTCTTGGAATGCCGTCCGGTCCCGCTTCGTCTTGGCTCATCGAATCTGCCGAGCAACCGGATCCAACGCCGATGAAGTCTTGTCCTATGCCCGTTGATGATCGCACGGACCTTTGCCCGCATCTTGAGCGTGGCGATGCTCGATGCGGTCCCCACCTCAAACTCGGCCATCTTGATGAAGCCTTCTCGACATGTTGCGGCAACTTCCACGCCTGCGCCGCATTTGACTCCATCGAAAGCGAGGCGAACGGGCAAATCTCCAGCCCCTTCCTCGCCCTCGGCTTCGCGAGCGATCTCCGCGTTGTCGCGGCTGCAGCCGCCGTCACGGTCGCCATCGCGGTCGAAGGCCACGGAGTCCCGCTCGACGCGCGAAGTCAAACTCACGCAGAGTTTCAGCGCTGGGTTGAGGATGTTTCTGACGCATCTACGAGTTGAAGCAGGCCTCGCGCCCCTCACGCTCGAAGCATATGAACGAGACATCCGTGACCTTTTTGAAGACCTGAGCGCACGCGGTATCACTTCGCTCGAGGCCGTCAAGCCCGAGCATCTCTTCGAGCACACGCGGTTTCTTTCGAAGGAGCGGGGTCTCGAACCGAACAGCATCGGACGACATGTCGTCACGATTCGCGTGTTCTTTCGGTATTTGCATTCAACGCAGAAACTCGCAGTCGATCCGGCACGCCTGCTTGAGCGACCGACGAAGTGGAAGAAGCTGCCGCATGTGCTCTCACCCGTCGAAATGCGAAGGCTGGTCGAGGCACCCACAAGCGAGCATGGCGAGCTTTGGATTCGCGATCGAGCAATTCTCGAAACGATGTACGCGAGCGGACTTCGCGCATCCGAAGTCGGCGCGCTGCGCTTGAATCAGTTCAGCGAGACTGCGGGCGCAATTCATGTTGTCGGGAAAGGATCGAAGCACCGCATGGTTCCCGTTGGTGAGCACGCGCTGCGTTGGATAGGGAAGTGGTTGTCTGAATCGCGCGCGAACTTTGTGCAGGGAGACGAAGTGCGGAGCGATCACCGCCTTTTCGTGAGCGTTCGCGGCAAACCGCTCGAACGCGTGGCAGTCTGGCAACTCGTCAAACGCTACGCAGCGATCGCTGGGCTCTCCAAGACGCACCCGCATGTGTTGCGCCACTCGTTCGCTACGGACCTCCTTCGCGGCGGCTGCGATCTCCGCACTGTGCAGGAGTTTCTCGGCCACTCCAGCGTGGTCACAACCGAGGTCTACACGCATGTCGACCGCTCCAAATTCAACGAAGTCCTGCGGAAGTTTCACCCGCGCGTCGCTTGACGCCACAAGGGTTGTGAACCGGCGCAATCCGATATTCTCAACGCATGCAACTGCCTGACCCATGCACGCTCGTGATCTTTGGCGCAAGTGGCGACTTGACCGCTCGAAAACTCATCCCTGCGATGTTCGAGCAGTTCGTGCGAGGCGCGTTGCCGGAAAGCACGGCGATCCTTGGCGTGAGTCGCAGTGCCAAGACGGATGAAGCGTGGCGCGCGGAACTCAAGCCATGGGTTGCGCAGAACGCAAACGGCTATGTCGACGCCAAGTGGGAGGCGTTCGCCTCGCGCATTCATTACTTTGCGGGTGATGCAACCACGCCGGACTGTTACGCACCGATGCGGGCCCGACTCGACGCGATCCAAGCTGCGCGCAAGCTTCCCGACAATCTGTTGTTCTTCCTCTCGGTCGCTCCATCGCTCTACGAACCGATCATCGCGCAGATCGACGCCGCAGGACTCGTGACGGAAGGCAAGCGCTGGTGCTCCGTGAATCCAGTGGCGAAATCATGGCAGCGCGTGATCGTGGAGAAGCCATTCGGTCACGACTCTGCGAGCGCGGAGAGTTTGAATCGTGCTCTCGGTCGCGCATTCGAAGAAGAATCGACCTATCGCATCGATCACTATCTCGGCAAGGAAGTCGTGCAGGCGCTGTTGGTGTTTCGGTTCGCCAACGCGATCTTCGAGCCGATCTGGAATTGTCAGTACATCGATCACATCCAGATTTCCGCAACGGAAACGGTGAGCGTCGGCCAGCGCACAGCATTTTTCGATCAAACGGGCGCGCTCCGCGACATGATTCAGTCGCATCTCTTTCAGATCCTCGCGTTCGTCGCAATGGAGCCGCCGTCGAGTTACACCGCCGACAATGTGCGGGCCGAGAAGATCAAGATCGTTGATGCTTTGCAAGTTCCCAAAGCAGACGAGGTGGCATCGCATTGCGCGTTTGGACAGTTCGCGGCAGATGCGAAGGAAGGCGCGTACCACGAACTCGCTGGCGTCGCGAAGGACTCGACGACGGAGACTTACGCCGCAGTGAAGCTGCACTTCGACAATTGGCGTTGGGCAGGCACGCCGTTCTTCCTTCGCACAGGAAAGAAACTCGCGAAGAAGAAGACCGAAGTTGTCGTGCAATTCAAGCCACCGGCGGCGAACTTGTTCCGCACGATCATGCCCAACGCGCCAGAAGCGAATCGCATCGTGATCGAGATCGCGCCAGGTGAAGGCTTCTCGCTTCGTTTCTGCGCGAAGGTTCCTGGTGCCGGTATTCAGATCGCAGCGGCGGATATGCGCCTCGATTACGCGCGCCAATTCAAGTCCGATCCAGTCGAGGCGTATGGTCCGCTCATTCTTGACGCGATGCGCGGTGATCAAACCCTCTTCAAGCACAAGATCGAAGTCGAACGCGCGTGGAACGCGGTCATGCCATTCCTCGATGCGCGTTCAGCGGGCGCGCGTGCAGGGATGCATGGCAACTATGCGTGCGGTTCGTGGGGTCCAGAGAGCGCGAACGCACTGATCGGCCCAGGACGAAGTTGGAACAACACATGACCGACGCATTTGCGGCGCAACCAGAGGGCAACGAGCCGTATGCGTTCGAAGAAGCGGCGCTTCCCGCGCTGAGACTTCCCGGCCGCGTGCATGTGAGTGCGAACAAGTACGACGCGTATGACGCGTTGATGGCGGACTTACTCATCCACGCCGCGCAGTGTGTTCGACAGTTTGGAGATTTCCACCTCGCGTTGTCGGGCGGTTCCACGCCGATGCCGTTCTATGAGCAACTCATGACGGATCCGCGGGCGCGCGGGTTCCCTTGGGCTCGAACGCATCTGTGGATGGTCGACGAACGGTGCGTTCCATTCGACCACGAGAAGTCGAACTGGCGGCAGATAGGCGAGATTCTCGTGGAAGCGTCGGACATTCCCAAGAATCAGGTGCATCCGATGCAGGCGTATCTGCCCGACGCTGACACGCGATACGAGCAAGAACTTCGCGAGGCACTCGGTTGGCGCGAGCGAGGACATGATCGATTGGACTTTGTGTTGCTAGGCATGGGCGACGAAGGCCACACCGCGAGTCTCTTTCCTCATTCAGTTGCGCAAGATGCGAAGGATCGGCTCGTGGTCTTCAACCGCGGAAGCACAGTCGTTCCGCCCGATCGACTCACGATGACTTACGAACTCCTGAATGCCTCGCGATTCATCGCGCCGCTTGTGCTTGGTGCGAACAAGGCCGCGATGCTGGCGCGCATCGCGAAGAAGGCAGATGATTTCCACGAGATTCCAATTCTCGGCATCTCGCCACTCGCCGGTGAACTGAAGTGGTTCATCGATCAGGATGCGAGCGCGTCGACTTGAGTGATCGGACGCCGTCGAAGTAGCTCCATCGACTTCACACAACCAAGCCACGCGCACCACAAGAGAGCGGCGTACACGATTGTGTTGAGCAGCGTGCCGATCCAGAGCGGGCGAAATGCCATCCCCAAACTGTCGAAGCCATGGTGGCCTCGGCCAACATTCGCGAGGAGGACTCCGTCGTACACCAACAACTCCCAATCCATGAGATCCCACGCAGCCGTGTAGCCGTACGCGCTTTCGCGATCAGGGAGGAACATGAACTCCGCATGATCGACGACGGATCGAAAGGGGAAACCACAAGCGTGCGCCAGATATCGAACTGGTCTGCGCAGTGTGACGAGTGGCGCATGAGATCGATCCACGACTCGCGCCGTATCCACCCATGATGGTGGAGTGAGGCGCATCGTCTGGACCGCGAGGAGGTGGGAGATCCAAGCGACTTGATCATTGTCTAGCTCGTCGAAAGCGTAGACCATGCGGTACCACTGCCGCTCGGGCGGTAAATCGCGTAGCCTTCGCCCAACAGCCTCCGTCGTGATGAGTTCGACTTGCGGATCTTTCCAGTGTTCACTCCACCATCCATGCACCGTAGCAGCGTTTGGCCAAGCGCTTGAGGACCAGGACTCTTCCCCTGCCTCGCGGGGGCTAATAGGCGCAACCATCGACCAGGTTTCCCCGAGAAAACCGCCTCCCTCGAAGCCTGCATCGCGCCGATGTGCGTTCCGTTCCAGGTCATAGCAAACTGCGGTTGGTCGCGCCACACGCTAGCATCGAACGGATTCCACGGCGGATCGATGCGAAGATCGGGCCGATCGTCCGCGCCGACATTTTTAGGCCATCGAGAAATGCCATTGACTGAGCGAGAGTCGTGCACGAAGTGAGCGAGGATCCAGCGCGCGAACGGATCTCGTCGTGAGTCAGGGTAATCTGCAAGTCCTTGTTGATAGACGAGCCACGACGATCCGATCGCGACGAGATACTGCAACAAGAATCCGCACGCAAGAACGCGGATCAGCGTCCGCGCGCCGCGCGCGATTCGGAACGAGCTTGGAGAGGTATCAGCCATTGGAAACAGTCACGACAGATCACAATCACTTCGCGTGGTTGGATGAACTTGTACCCCAACACTTACGGCGAAGGATGGGTGGAAGGTTCCGTCAACTCCACTATGGAATCGTACAAGACCCCAACCGTGATTCACATTCTCAAGTGCGCGGGGCACGCGTCGCATGTTGGCGCCCCTGACGGCTCTGAGGTCAATAGCGACCTTCTCGAGAAGGCGGCTGTGATCTACGCCGCTGCGATCGGATCGTCGGCGTGCGCCGCGAGACGCTCTTGGCGCCGAAGTGACGATTCGTGAGGCGATGGAGTGCGCGCCTCCGATCGGCGCGAACGATGCGAGGTAACCCCTCTGGGTCGACTGGTCGCGACGGCGGTTGGCGTCAGAATTGAGCACTGCTCAAATCTCATGCACCATGAGTTCGCATCGCATCATCGACGAAGCGACTGCGCGCTTGCTCATCGCCGCAGGAAATCCAGCAGCATTCTGATGCGCGGGTGAGCGCGACATAGAACAATCGCCGCTCACTCTCGAGTGCGTCGGATCTCCCGTCGGTCTTCGACGCGTCCTTCGTGTCAAAGCACTGGCTCGATGCGTCGCCGAGAATCGGCATGCGGCCTTCATCACACTCGGGAATGAACACATGTTTCCACTCGAGTCCTTTGACGCGATGCACCGTCGTCACGCGAATGCAATCCTCTTTCGCGATGCCTTGAGTCGTATCGACTACGCTTCGGACGCGCTTGGGATCGATCCGTATGGTTCGCGCCAGCGGGTTCACCCGTCGAGTCCACGCAGGGACCGTCGCATGAGCCGTCGCCCGTGGCGCAGTCCTTGCCGTTGCAAGGTGCCTTGTGACCTCAGGATCGCGTCTGGAAGCCCTCGCGGGGCTGATGGTTGCGGGTAGAGGCATGGAGCATGCCCGAAAAATTCTCAACTATTTTTTCGCACTTTTGTTCGTGTGACTCGCGATGGCGTAAATCCATAATGAGGACCTTCCTCAGAAAGGCGATGCGCAGTGGTTTGTAACCGACCCGATCGTGAGCATTCGATTGTGCGGCAAACATGGAGGCTTGGCTTGTGGACACTGGGCTCACGCAGCTGGCTCATGTCAGGACTGAGCACGCTCGCAATGGCCGCAACGCTCCACGCGCAGTCGTTGGGCGGCATTCATCACTACGAACTCGTTGTGCTTGGGGAAGATGAACCAAGCAGCCCGTACAACATCGCCTACGAGATCTCAGATTGCGGCTTGATCGTCGGGCAGATGATACAGGCGACGGACGGTGGATCGTCACTGTCTCGTGCGTTTCTGTACTCCACACGAACGCGGCCAGGACTGCCTGCAGGCACGGTGAACTTCTTGCCTTCCGTACTGCCCACTGAGAGGAATTCGATTGCTCGCGATGTCAATGATGATGGGTGGATTGTCGGCGATTTCGGCGCTGCGTCGAGCGACCCCGAGTCGCTTCGCAAGGCTGTCGCGTGGAAGCTCGGGCCTGATGGCTCGATGACAGCGCGGATGATTGATC
>SXGU01181469.1_pt1 | contig 14906 bp, 11 predicted proteins | sample 3174531 | NCBI WGS metagenome assembly SXGU01 (sample SAMN11356863, study PRJNA531348) | freshwater metagenome | isolation source: freshwater sample F1-140 | place: China: Fuxian Lake, Yuxi | collected 2017-12-25
GTAATGCAGGCATATTTGCCGGCAGGCAGCTCGCCGGTGATGATGCCGGCGGAGGGATCAGCTGGCAACAAGGTAGGTGTGGCAAAGGCCACATCGATATCCAATAGGTTGGCCATGTCCGTGGTATGGTATCTGATGATGGCAGGACCATATCCAGCGACCCCGCCGTTCGTAAGCCAGTATGCGACTTTTTGCCAGGCTTTAGGCAAAAATTTTTCGAATTGCATTGGCACCCGCATGCGGATGCCAGCGTAGGGCGCGGAAGGGCGGGGATTAATTACTGGGTTTGAAGTATGCACTTGGGTGGCTCCTAAATTCACAAGGTAATGTTCTATTGCAGTGTGGTGATTAGCGGCTATCAAGAAACGGGGTGTGAAATCTTGCTTTCACGAATGTTTGGTCAAGGTTGGTTGATCGCAACTTGCTTAGCCAATAGGAAAAAAATTTTGGAAAACAACCGCAGACCCTTTGGGCTCATTCTACTAAAGTTTTTTCTTTTATGTCGCGATCGCCCACCATGATGCTAATGCGATCGGCATTTCAACCGTGCCGCAAGCATTCTCCTTATTACCGGGTTGGCCATTTGGGTGCTTTAAAGGGTGGCAACTCATGGAATGAAAAGGTCTCCAAGGTGGTAACCCTGAAGAACGACATATTGCGGTTTTTTTTATTTGGCTTATGAAAACAGCGCGCCATCATGATGGCGCGCTGAATGTTGCAAAATATGGTACACCACCGAAACTTACAAAGCCAGAAGCAGACCTTCGTTAGGGCCCAGAGTAAGTGTGCTTAGGTCAAGATCGCCTTCCCGATCCATGCCGGTACTTAGCAGGCCTTGTGCTATACCTTGGAGGGGCAGGTCCAACGGTACCTCATTATCGGTAAAGTTGAGCGCTACCAGCAGTTGTTGGTCTTCATATTGACGGATGTAAGCAAAAGCGCTGGCGTTGGCAACAGGGTTGCCCAAAGTAAGCGAGCGGTAGCTGCCGATACTAAGTGCTGGGTTTATGTTGCGCAAGCTAAGCAAGGTGCGGAAAAAAGCCAGCAAGCTGTGTGGGTCTTTGCTTTGGGCAGCAACGTTGAGGGTCTTGTAATTGTCGGCAACAGGCAGCCAGGGATGTTTGCTGCCGGGCGCGCTAAAGCCTGCCCATTCGGCATCACTCCATTGCATGGGGGTTCGTTCAGGGTCGCGGCCAAAAATGTGGGCAAACTCTGGCATATTCAGCGCTGGCGGATCCTGAATAAATTCGGTCGGGATGTGCCCATCGACCATGCCGATCTCATCGCCGTAGTAGCAAGTGGGTGTGCCGCGCAAGGTTAGCAGTAGCATATTGCCCACGCGGGCTTGTTTTTCGCCTAAGCGGGTGGCAAGGCGGTGTTGGTCGTGGTTGCCAAGCACCCAGTTTGGCCATGCGCCGGCTGGCAGGGCAGCTTCGTAGTCATCCACTATTTTATGTACACCGGCGGCATCCCAAGGGCTAACAATTAGCTGGAAATTAAAGGCGTGGTGTGCTTCGGGCTTTTCTGGGGTACCGTAATACTTCATCAGCATGTCGTTGGGAAGATAAGTCTCGCCCACCATCATACGGTCCGGGTAGGCATCCAGCACATTGCGCATTTTGTGGATCAGCTCGTGCACTTCAGGCAGGTTGGCGGTGTAAATGTGGTTGAGCCTGCCGAACTCGCCTTTGCCATCCCAATTGGGGTTAAGCGGTTCATCACGGAATCCGGGGTCTTTCATCATCAGGCCGATCACATCAACCCGAAAACCATCAACCCCCTTTTCCAGCCAAAACCGCATCACATCCAGCATGGCCTTTTCAACTTCTGGGTTACGGTAATTCAGGTCTGGCTGTTGTTTCACAAATTGGTGCAGGTAATATTGGCCGGTTTTCTCGTCAAAGGTCCAGGCTGGGCCGCCAAAGTGGCTAAGCCAGTTGTTAGGTAAACCGCCGTCGGGGGAAGGGTCGCGCCAAATGTACCAATCGCGCTTTGGGTTGTCTCGGCTGCTTCGGCTTTCTAAAAACCAAGGGTGGTCGCTACTGGTATGGTTTGGCACAAGATCTAAAATCAACTTCATGCCGCGTTGGTGCGTTTCGGCCAGCAAGATATCAAAATCTTTCATGGTTCCAAACATGGGGTTGATGTCGCAATAGTCTGCTACGTCGTAACCGAAATCGTGCATGGGAGAAGGGTAAATAGGAGAAAGCCACACGGTGGTAATTCCCAAATCGCGGATGTAATCGAGGTGGCTAAGGATGCCAGGCAGGTCGCCAATCCCATCGCCATTGGCATCGGCAAAGCTGCGTGGGTATATTTGATAAATCACACCGGTTTGCCACCAAAGTTTTTGTTTAGTCATCGAAAGTACTCCTGTGAGTGAGTTGACGCAGATACCGGCCGCTAATTCCAATTATATCACCCAGTATATTGATGGTTTTTAGTGAGAAAGATTTTTGGTTCGTAGTATGGAATAAAAATCCCCCAAGAAAAACCTGGGGGATCAATGGGAGAAATTTGAGAAATGTAATGGTAAGGATTGGTTTTAAATATTAATTCCCAACCACTGGCTAAGGAAGTACCCAATAACAAAACTAAAGGCAGCCACCGAAAGGCTAAGGATGGCCATTTCGCTGAAGCGGCGCTTAAAGGATTCTCCTTTTGCGACAGAAATATAGTAATTGAATACGGCAATGATCACCATTGCAATGGTAAGGGAAATACCGAGAGCCATGAGTGGTTCGGTCAGCAATAAGAACGGAGTAATGAGCGCAGCGACAGTACAAATGTATGCAATGCCAGTATAAATTGCGGCTCGAACCGGGTGCTTGCCCTCACCTTCCTGGCTGGTACTCAAATATTCACTGGCGGCCATTGAAAGGGAGGCGGCAATGCCGGTAATTAGCCCACTTAAAGCGATCAGCTGAATGTTGTCCTTCATCGCGAGGGTTAACCCGGCAAGGGCGCCAGTTAATTCTACCAAAGCGTCGTTGAGACCCAACACGACACTGCCGGCGTACCGCAAGCGTTCTTCGTCCAACATCTCCATCAGCTGGCTTTCGTGATGTTCCTCCTCAGCCTGAATTTGGCTTGCCTCCGGGATGGCTTGGGCGATCAAAGCATAATTGATCTGGGCACTCTCCTCGCCTTGTTCCATTAACTTAATACCAAAGGTAAAACCGAAAACGCGGCTTACCAGGGTGTAAAAATGGACGATTGGCCATCTGGGCTGGCTGGGAGTATTGGTATATTTTTCCCATTGGCGGCTATGTCGAAGCTCATCATTGGCGATCTGGACCAGTACATCGCGGTTGTGCCCTTCTGGCAGGGTTTTTGCGATTCGGGAGTACACATGATACTCGGTGATCTCATTGGTTTGGGCGGCAAGAATATTTTTGTGTAACTCAGGGGTAAGTTGCATAGGGGCTCCTCTATAGGGATGTTAGGGCGCAATAGCGCAATTTCACATAACAACGTCTGCCAGTGCGGGCAATTCCCAAAGCATAGCAGGCGGCTACTGGGTGCGTGATAACCAGAGCAGGTGTGAATTACCATTCCAAGCAAGGAAGCCAAATCGCGTTTAATCTCCTCGATGAAAAAGGACCATTTTGTAAACCATTTTTCAATGGTCAGGGGTGTGTTCAACGCAATGCCAAATAACATCGCCAATAGTACTCTATTTGTTTACCACACCCAATTCCACCAACTCTGCAATGTATTGTACACTGTCATCAGCGAAAGCGAAGGAAAAGAGTTATGAGAGAGTAAAAAACATCATGGCTGGAAGTTGATGATCAGGCCAATCGAATTGGTCGTAAATGGCCATGTGCCTGGTTGTTTCGCGTAAACCTGCCCGATTAAACGAGGTTTTGAAATCCCAGCAATTTTGTGCTGGATTTTATTCATCACACCAAGTTACCCCAAGTTGTCTAACGAAAGAATCTCTTTTAATGATCGCGATGGCATGGCTCAGGGTAAAATGGTTTGAATGGATGAAATCAAACGACATTCTCGCGAGCAAGCAAACCTGCTTCGTTACGTTGGCCGCTGGTTGGCGCTGGTAACCCCACTGGCTTTTCTGGCCGGGGCCGCCAGCGCTTTATTTTCCTGGCTGTTAGATCTGGCTACCCAAACCCGCTTGGACAACCCAAGTTTGTTGTGGCTGTTACCATTTGGCGGTGTTTTTATCGCAGCATTGTATCGCTGGGCTGGTCGCGGTACTGATGCTGGCAATAACCTGTTGATGGAATCGATCACTGCCCATGAACAAGATGACAGCAGCGTAGTGGTGCCAGGCCGCATGGCACCATTGATATTGGTGGCAACAGTGATTACCCACCTTTTTGGTGGTAGTGTAGGACGAGAAGGTACGGCAGTTCAAATGGGCGGCGCCATAGCCGCCCGGTTAGGCCGCTGGTTCAGGCTTGGAACGGCAGATCAGCGCATCCTGTTGATGGCTGGAATTAGCGCTGGCTTTGGTGGTATCTTCGGAACACCCATTACAGGGGCCATCTTTGCCATGGAGGTTCTGGCTATCGGAAGCATCCGATACGATGCCATATTGCCCTGCCTTCTGGCTGGCTTGCTATCCAATTGGACTGCATTGGCGTTGGGGACCAACCACGCTGTGGTCGTCCTGCCATCTGGAATGGCTGGCGGCTTTTTGCCCGACCAATTGTTTTTGTCTGCCAAGGTGGCTTTGGCCGCTGTGTTTTTTGGGTTAGCCAGCGCCATGTTTGCCGCACTGACTCATTGGCTGGGTGGTCAATTCCAACATCGTGTGGCTAACCCGTTTCTGCGACCAGCGATGGGTGGAATTGCGCTGATCGCATTTACGCTGCTATTGGGCACAACTGACCATCTGGGTTTGGGCACCGGCCAGATTCAACCCGGCCGGGTGAATATTGCCAGCGCCTTTATTCAGGACGGGGCAAAACCTGCCAGCTGGTTCATTAAAACCCTGGCTACCGCATTAAGCTTGGGGAGCGGGTTTAAAGGTGGCGAAGTGACCCCGTTATTTTACATTGGGGCCACTTTGGGAAACCAGTTGGCAGGGGTTTTTGATGCCCCGGTCCCTTTGTTTGCCGCATTGGGGTTTGTAGCTGTATTTGGAGCCGCCACGAACACGCCCCTCGCTGGTACCTTGCTGGGTATAGAGCTATTTGGTGCCGAGTACGCTGCCATGTTTGCGATCGCCAATTTTGTGGCTTACTTGTTTAGCGGGCACAAAGGCATTTACCTTGGGCAGCGCATTGCGATACCCAAACCAGGCCGACATAATGAGCCAAAAGGCTTTTCTGACCAACAAAAACAGTAGAAGAGTATAATAAGGCGAACGACAATCTGATACCTTGAGGACCCATGAAAAATTCCGTACTGGTCGCCGCCATCCTGGTCTTGTTGGTATTTGTACTCATCCAACTGGTACCTATTGGGCAGATAAATTTCAACCCTCCGGTTGTTTCGGAGCCTATTTGGGATAGCCCCAAAACACGTGCGCTTGTGGTTACTCATTGTTTTGATTGCCACAGCAATCAAACCACCTGGCCGTGGTACAGCCGTATCGCACCAGCGCGGTGGTTGATCGCAAAGGATGTACAGCAAGGACGCCGTGTTCTCAACTTCTCAGATTGGAACCACTACCCTCAACCGTTATCCGAGATGGTAGATGAAGTGATGCAGGGAGGTATGCCCCCTGCAAAGTACACCATCGCCCATCCTCGTGCGGCTTTTTCCGAAACAACGCGTGCCATCTTTATCGATGCCCTCGGCAAGACATTTAAGTAAATCAGCAGTAACAATCCATCTTCGGCACCCGTAAGTTCTTCTTTCAACAAAAGGTTAACATCTTCCACCTTGTAATTGTCCGCTTCGTTTGGCTATAATTATTGATAATGATTCTTATTTGGGAACGATTATGAATAATTTTGACCTATCCACGGGCTCTCGTTACGATGAGATGCTTGCTGCCCTGAGGCGTCATGGATATCGCATTACCCCTCAGCGCGTAGAGTTGCCGAGATTGATCACCAATGGCAAAGATCACCCCAGCGCCAGCCAATTTTATGTGGTTTTACGGCGGCAATTTCCCAACATCAGCCAGGCAACCGTTTACAAAACATTGGCTACCTTACTCCAGATTGGACAGGTTTTTCAGGTCGATCTGCATGGAGATAGCCATTACGATGCCTGTTATCGGAAGCCACACCCGCATTTGGTATGTACACGCTGTGGAAAAATTACTGATGGAGAAGCCAACCTGGCTGAAAACCTGCTTGCCGAATTACAAGCCGGCACCGGGTACACCAACCTGCAGCCACAGATAACTCTTTATGGGTTTTGCCCGGCATGCCAGCAAGAACCCCAATCCGGTTTTTAGGCTAATGGCTATTTTTGCCATGGATCCACTCAAGGAGCACAACAATTATTTTATTCATATTTTAAAGGAAATGATCATGACTGAACAAGGAAAATGCCCTGTACACAACCTTGGCTCAAGCCAAGGCACCACCAACAAAGATTGGTGGCCCAACCAACTGAATTTGGATATCCTTCACCAACATGGGGCCAAATCCAACCCACTTGGCAATGGTTTTAATTATCGACAGGAATTTAAAAAATTGGATCTGGCCGCGTTGAAATCAGACCTTGCCGACCTGATGACCGAAAGCCAGGATTGGTGGCCGGCCGACTGGGGTCACTATGGCGGTCTGTTCATTCGAATGGCCTGGCACAGCGCAGGAACGTACCGCACTGGTGATGGCCGAGGTGGTGGTGGAAATGGCAGCCAACGCTTTGCGCCGCTTAACAGCTGGCCCGATAATGTAAACTTGGACAAAGCCCGCCGCCTGTTATGGCCGATCAAAAAGAAGTATGGCCAAAAGATATCTTGGGCTGACCTAATGATTTTGGCAGGCAATGTGGCGCTGGAGACGATGGGATTTAAAACCTTTGGCTTTGCCGGTGGACGCGAAGACATTTGGGAACCTGAGAAGGACATTTATTGGGGTTCTGAAGACAAATGGCTGGGTGACACCCGCTACAGTGGTGATCGCCAACTGGATAATCCACTTGCAGCCGTGCAAATGGGCCTGATCTATGTGAACCCTGAGGGTCCCAATGGCAACCCAGACCCGGTAGCCAGCGGCCGTGATGTGCGGGAGACCTTTGGAAGAATGGCCATGAATGATGAAGAAACCGTGGCATTGGTGGCCGGCGGACACACCTTTGGTAAAGCTCACGGAGCTGGTGACCCTGGCCTGGTAGGGCCAGAACCTGAAGGCGCCCCTCTGGAAGAACAAGGCCTGGGCTGGAAGAACCAATATGGTACTGGAAACGGCGTATATACCACATCCAGTGGTATAGAAGGCGCGTGGAAACCCAACCCAACCAAGTGGGACAACGGCTACTTTGATATGTTATTCACCTATGAGTGGCAATTGGTAAAGAGCCCGGCTGGTGCCCAGCAGTGGATAGCCAAGGATGTCAAACCCGAGCATATGATTCCGGACGCGCACGATCCCGCAAAAAAATCGGCCCCCATGATGACCACCGCCGATCTTTCGCTGCGCTTTGATCCGATCTATGAACCGATCGCCCGCCGCTTTCAAAAAGATCCACAAGCCTTTGCCGATGCCTTTGCACGGGCTTGGTTCAAGCTGACCCACCGCGATATTGGTCCCAAGGCACGCTACATGGGCCCCGAAGTTCCAACCGAGGATATGATCTGGCAGGATCCTATCCCGACTGTGCACCATATTTTGGTTAATAACGCCGATGTAGAAGAACTTAAGGCGCAGGTATTGGCAAGCGGCCTCGCCGTAAGTGAGCTGATCGCCACCTCCTGGGCTTCCGCAAGCACTTTCCGCGGGTCCGATAAGCGCGGAGGTGCTAACGGCGCCCGCATTGCCCTTGCCCCCCAAAAGGACTGGGAAGTGAACCAACCGACCCAGCTTGCCAAAGTATTGGGCGTGCTTAAGGGGATTGCCGATAAATTCAACCAAGCCCAGATCGACGGCAAGCGGATTTCGCTGGCCGATATGATTGTGTTGGCTGGCAACGCTGCCGTAGAACAGGCTGCCAAGAAAGCCGGTTACCATGTGAGCGTACCATTTACGCCCGGACGCGGCGACGCAAGCCAGGAGCAAACCGATGTGGAATCATTCGCAGTGCTGGAGCCAGTAGCCGATGGTTTTAGGAACTACCTGAAACAACAGTTCTCGGTGAGCGCAGAGGAACTGCTGGTGGACCGCGCCCAATTGTTGACCTTGACCGCCCCCGAGATGACCGTGCTGTTGGGCGGCTTGCGTGTTCTGGGCGCCAATGGGGGTGGCTCGATGCAAGGAGTATTCACCCATCGGGTGGGCACACTCAGTACCGACTTCTTTGCCAACCTGTTGGATATGGGCACGATTTGGAAGGCCACAGACGAAAAACAGACCGCTTACGAAGGGCGTGACAGGGCCACTGGCAAACTAAAGTGGACTGCTACACGCGCCGATCTGGTTTTTGGTGCCAATAGCCAACTGCGAGCAATCGCCGAGGTTTATGCCAGCGAAGACGCAGGCGCCAAATTTGCCCAGGACTTTACCGCCGCGTGGACGAAGGTGATGAATTTGGACCGTTTTGACCTGTTCGAATCATAATAAAGGGTACCTCCTCTGCCTGCCACTGGTTGATCAGGCGGGGGGAACAAAAAAAGGGCTGCCCGGCCAGAAATGGCAACGGCAGCCCTTTTGTTATTAATCGAGCGTTAGGGTACCTGGTTGATATCCACCCATTGGTTGGTAGCATCCGAAATGATAGCCGCCTCGATAACCCGTTGCGCCTTGTAGCCTTCTTCAAAAGTAGGGAAGACCGGTTGCCTGTTGGCCAGATTGGAGACGAACTGGCGCACCCCCAGGGTTTGCTTGGCAAACAACTCAAACGGGTGTGCAGGAGACGCGCCGCCCCAATATTTGGCTGGCACCTCCATTTTGCGGAATTCTGTATCGGTGTTTCGCGCCAACATGACCTTGGCGCCTGCTTCCGTGCCATTGTAGGGGATATCAAATTCCAGGCTGCCGGCATCGCCATAAATCTTGATCTGCTGCTGTTGGTTGCGGTCTGCCATGTGTGCAACCATGCTGACGTGAATGCTGCCGATTGCGCCGTTGGCAAAGTTGGCCAATACGAAAGCGGCATCATTGGCGTTTTCCATTGGCTGACCAGTGGGGCCAGGTCGAGTAACGTTGGTGGCAAGTCGGGCGCTTACACTGTTAATGTCGCCAATAAGCCAGTGTGCCAGGTCGATCATATGGCTGCCGATATCGGCCAGTGCGCCGTTGGCGCGGGTTTTATCTGCCCGCCACATATACTCTGGCTTGCGGGCATACCCGCTAATGTAACGGAACTCTGCGTTATAGATCTTGCCCACCACACCCTGGGCAAGCAGGTCGGCGATATATTGATAAAATGGCATCCAGCGATAGGTAAACAGGGTCATGTGTTGCACACCTGCCTTTTGCACAGCCGCCAACATTTGCTTGCTTTCTTCGGCAGTAAGTGAAAGTGGCTTGTCGCACAGAATGTGAAGGCCAGCTTTGGCGGCGGCAAGCACCATTTCGTGGTGAAGGTCATCCGGCGATGCAATGATCAGAGCATCCAATCCGCCAGCGTCGATCATTTCTTTATAGTCGGCATACGTATTGGGGATATTGTACTTGGCGGCCAGGCTTTTTGCGCGTTCTTGGTTGCGGCCGCAGACCGCAACCAACGTTGCTGGTTCATACCCATTTAGGCTGTTGTAGTACATAAACTCTGTCCAGCCGCTGGTACCAATGATGCCGAGACGGATCTTGTTTGCCATGAGAACCTCTTTTTGAATAGTTAGTATAGATAAATTTTACCGTACCCATATCAAATTGGGGTATCTGGGCAGGGATGGCGCGAATAATGGGTTATAAAATTGGCAGCCAGTTGTGCTGGCGCAGAAACTCGTCCAGCGAATCCAATAGGTCGGATAGGTTTTCGGGCAGTGTGGCAAGGTCTGCGGCTCCCAACAGTAACAGGCTGTTCAATTGACGTTGCATATCAGCAGGCACCATTGCGCCTACCTGTAACAGTGTTTGGGCCATCCTTTTTTCACCTGGGTGGGCAATGCCGTTGGCCGCGTATAAGATATCAAAATAACTGGCAAGCAGTGCTGCCACGCGGTGGTTTATGGAAGGCAGGTCACCACGTTTTAAGGCTTTGAGGATCTGCCCCTGATAGGAATGGATGATGCCGCGTAACAAAGGATGATTGTGTTGGACGATTGCGCGAGCCAAGGCAAGCGGGTATGGCTGGCGGGCAATATTTTGTTGGGTGGCTAACCACCCACTGGGGTCGTACAATGGAACGGCATTTTGCATGGTATGCACATGGGCAGTGGTGTAGCCAATGGAAGGCTGGTGTTTTTCAAGCACACGAATCAAGTGTTCCGACATCCAATCGGCACGAAAGTAGACCATATCCACTTCGATGCCGCTGGGGCTATGGTTCCACTCATCCCTGGGTCCAAAGTAATGCAATCCCAAGTTGGCATCGTACGCGCCGCCAGAAGCCCGCATTATTTTTTCGCGTTCGGCTATGGGGATTTCGTCGTTGGTAAATACCAAAATATCGATGTCACTTGCTTCGTCGGCTTGGGGGAAAGCAGGCCGGGAACGTTTTTCGGCTAAGCGCCAGCTTCCAAGGGTGCCATTGTGATTATTTTTAGGGGTGGTATGCAAGGTGCCGTGTAATGTGTGCTTGGCAAGGAATTCCTCACCTGATTTGGCAGGGCTTGCATTCGGCTTGTTTTCCATCGGTTGGATCGCATTACTGCCGCCCAGGGCAATTGCTGTCACTTGGGGAAGGTACGCGTAATACCCGGCAATTTGTTTGGCCAAAGCGATCCGTTTCTTTGCAAGAGAAATTGGCATATTTCTATTATAAGGTCAGATGATGTTGGCGATGAATCCCGCTTCAATGGTAAAAAACGCAATTTGGGAAGCCACGTCGTTGACGCAAAGCGCTGTATAACCAAATCGAGATGCGATCTCCGCATTGCCTGGATTTGAAAACCTGCCGGAAAGCCCATGAGTGGGCTTTCACTAATATTTTTTTAAAAAATGGATTTCGTTTTTTTTGTAGGGGTAATAAACCTCTGGTTGAATGACTACGATGGTTGGTTGCCATACCATGGTTGATGATCTTTTCTGAAAAAAGGATTACCCAATCACAATGTTACCGAAATTCAATATTCTCATCACTTGTAATTTATTAAAATGGGGCTATGCTGAAATTAACAAATTTGAAAGGAGTGGATTATGAAAGCAAAATGGTTCCTTGTATTGATTGTTGCATTGTTACTGGCGGCATTGCCGGCCAGTGCCTTGGCTGGTGCCCCTGCCGAGGTAAAGGTTTTCGTCCGTAACCAAACCGGCGGAGAGGTCTCCCTGTCGGTTACCGACGCTGATGGCAACCCCCAGTTCTTTACCCTGCAGCCCGGTACCACCACTCTGGAACTGACCGAAGGCAAATATAGCTATTACGCCAGCACCATCTGTGGTTCCAATGCCGGCACCTGGAACCTGAATGTGACCAAGCAATTGGATATCACTTGCATGGGATCCACACCAGCCGTCTCGCTGGCAAAGCGGTGTTTGCATAATTGGTGGGGCGTATTATGGAACGACAGTGCCAATGGCGTTACCATATATATTGAAGGTGACAATGTTGAGCCGGACGAGTTTTACCAGCTGAACAATAAACTTTGGTATTGGTTGGGTTACTGGCCAAATTGGCACCAAGGCAGTGTTGTGTGCTGGGAAGATTATAGAACCGAGAGTACGTATTACCTGTTTGAGAACGTATACTTCGATTACACCCAGTTTAAGTAAGTCCCCATTCAGATCCCTGATCAGTTCCACCTCAGCCCCTGCCCAAAATGGCAGGGGCATTTTTTAGTGCCCACTGGCCAATTAATAAAACGGTTAAGGGAGGGGCACTATCTTTTTGGGACAAGATGTATTCCAAAAGACTGTACTTTTTAAGTCCAAAAAAGATAGTGCCATCCTGGTTGGCTCTTCCTATAATTTGACGAATATTCTAAAACGATAGGAGACCATTATGCCCCGTAATCAACAATTTGCTAAGTACGTATTGTTCCTTGGCCTGGCCATCGTATTTCTCATCAGCAATGTTGCCCCGGCAGCCGCGCTCAAGGGGGTACCGCCCGGCCAACCAGGCATTGCCCTGGTGGATGCGAATGACATTGATTCGGATCCTGACACTGCCATTTTCAAAGGCACCTTCATTGAGTACGGGGTGTATAAAAATGGTTGCTTTGGTACCCACAAAATCCCCAGTGCCACCCTTAATGGCACGTATGGTTTGCATGGCATTTATTTGGATAACCCAGATACCTTTGGCTTTGCATTTGACATTGGCAAGGATGGCTGGGATGTGGGTACACCTTATCCGCATAGTGGTGACCTGTTTGTGCCGGGTACACCCTATGAAAGTTGGGGAATTACCTTCACTCTCAACGGGGTTAACTATGCCGCTGGTTGCAAGCGAGGTGGTGCTTACCTTGATGATGGAAGCCTGCCGAGTTTTAGTGCGTTGGGATCCTTAACCAAGGTGGGTCTTACTAATGCCAAGCTGGAAGAGGTAACCTTACCGGCTTACCCCGACAAGTTGGTTGTCAAGCAAACCGCGGACATTTCCATTAACACAAGCGGAGGTGTCAAGGCAGACGCGGTAAAGATCGAGCAATTTTTCATCGCCGGACTGGCCGATTCTCGCATCATCATGCTGCTGAATGTGATCAATAACAGTGGTGACCCGATGACCAACCTAACCTTTTTGCGTGCGGTGGATGCTGATCCACGCAAAGACCTGGGTAGTGATTATAACTCGCTTAACACGGTTACCTCGCTGGGACCGTCCTATGCAGAAGTTCGCGCATTCGGTGGTGAGACCACCTCCGACCCAATGTACAATATTGGCATAGCCCTTGGCGCGGTTGACCCCCAGGCAGTAGCTCACCATGGCTTTGATCCTTGGCAAATCGATACCACTTTCATCCCTGCCAACCCGGTAACAGTGGGCACAGCCATGTGGGCAGACAACGCGATGGCAGTGCAGATCCCACGCGGCAGTGTTGCCACCGGCGCCACTGGTAGCTTTGAGAGCTATTACGAGCTGGACCTGATCCTGCCGGCAGTTCCTTCGGCCAAACCTCGATCCACCGTCAACATCATTAGCGCAAACAGCTGCCAGGGCTTAACCACCGGCGGGGCCGAGGTGATCCTGAACGGGCAGAATTTCCTGCCCAAGAGCGAGGTACGCATTGGTGGAACAAAAGCCAGTTGTACTTACATCAACAGCACCAAAGTGGTGTGCACCATGCCACCCGCCACCAAGGCAGGCCCGGTATCTTTGGTGATGACCAACGATAACGGTACCGATAACTACAAAGGATGCCAGTACGTGAACGCCTTGATCCCGGAAACCGGTTTTGCACAGGGACAAAGCCAAACCTTGCCTGCCCAACCCAGCGCCAAGCAGTACCATGCCACCAGCCTGAAATTGAACCTCCCCAGCCTGGGCGTGAGTGCCAATATTGTGGGTGTACCCGCCAGCGACAAAAGCTGGGATGTAACCTGGCTGGGCAAGCAGGCCGGTTATCTGGCTGGCAGCGCCTTCCCCACCTGGGTGGGTAACAGCGTGCTCACCGGCCATGTGTGGAATGCCGATAACACGCCGGGCATCTTTGCCAACCTAAAGAGCCTGAAGTACGGCGATCGCTTTACCGTGGATGCCTTTGGCAGCACCTACACCTATGAAGTTCGCGAGAATAAAGAAGTGAAGGCCTGGGATAGCAACACCATGCTAAAGCATTATGAGGATGCCAGCTGGCTAACCCTTGTAACCTGCGAGGACTTCAACCAGGGCAGCGGTACGTACGCCAACCGCCGCTTGGTACGCGCGGTCCTTGTAAGCGTGCAGTAAGATCACTGGTTCAATCGCTAAATATACCGCCCCGCCCATAGTTCTCTATCGGCGAGGCGGTTATGTATTCGAGCGGCGTTGGGTGGCGCATCCTGCGCCGCCGACGACCCTTACGAAAACCTGAGGTCAATTTGGGAGCGAAGGGACCCCGTAGTGGGCGATCGGCTGGAAAACGGTTGGCGGATGCGCTTACCCTTTGTGCCTGGCCTTGGCGTGGAGCAGGTTCGCCTTGCCGCGAGGATGGCGCGGGTAGGGTTTGGGAGTGTGGAGGCCGCCGTGACGACCCCTACGGGGATGGCTTCCCTACGGGGACGCCGATTGGCTTGTCAGGCTCAGGGCTTCTGTCTGTGAAGTAAAACCTATCTTTTTTGGTCTAATTGGCAACCAAAATCCTGTCCTTTTGTCTCCTTTTTTGTTAGAGACAATCCTCCACCGGCAATCTATAATCTTTGCCAGTGACCAACCCAATAAGGAGAAAAAATGAAAAAGACTTTGATGATCGTGTTTTTGGTGGCTTTGTTGGCTGCCGTACTGCCCGCCGGCGCGTTGGCAGGCAAGAAGAATAACTTCAAGATCAGCGTGCGCAACCGCACCGATGCCTCGGCCGAGATCAGCGCGGTGGATGCCAACGGTGGCAAGCACAACTTTAAGGTCGGCAAAGGCTGGAGCACCATCCAGCTGCCTGAAGGCCGCTATGATTATTGGGTGAGCAGCGCTTGCGGCAGCAACGCCGGCAGCTGGAACCTGAACGTGAACAAGACCCTGTGGATCGAGTGCGGTCCGCTTGGTCCTGTGGCAGTGGTTGCCAAACCTGGTCCCGCTGGCGGCAGCCCCATCTGCTCCGATCCCGGTGCATTTGTTGATTGGAACAAGGACCCTGACGGCAC
>SXGU01274728.1_pt1 | contig 14900 bp, 10 predicted proteins | sample 3174531 | NCBI WGS metagenome assembly SXGU01 (sample SAMN11356863, study PRJNA531348) | freshwater metagenome | isolation source: freshwater sample F1-140 | place: China: Fuxian Lake, Yuxi | collected 2017-12-25
AATCCAAACGCATCCCACCCCATTGGGTGAAGGACATTATAACCTTCCATCCGTTTACGTCGTGCAATTATATCTGTACCAATATAACCACTGGCATGACCAACATGTAATCCTGATCCTGATGGATAAGGAAACATATCTAAAATATAAAATGGTTTTTTGTTGGGATCAAATCCTGATTCACCTGGATTATAGGTTTTAAAATAGTTTTTTTCAAACCAACGAGTTTGCCATTTAGGTTCAAGATCTTGAGGATTATATCGACTCACAAATAACTCCTACTACTCAATTTAGTTATACGTTGATCTTTTAAGCCTTGCAGACGTTGTTGCAATTCCATTTGCAAGGTTTGATAATAAGCCAAGGCTAAGGCATCACTCGCATCAATTTTAGTTCCAATTTTTATTTTTAAAAGATGATTAAGAGCAGATTGAACTTCTTCTTTTGTAGCTTCACCCCGCCCTGTAACACCTTTTTTTACAAGTCTAGTAGAATATTCAAAAATTTGTAATTTAGCAAGTTCAGCTTCGTAAATAATGATTCCACGCGCATGACCTAATTTAAAAGCGCTGTCTGCATTTTTTCCTAAAAATATTTTTTCAATGGAAATGATTTGAGGTTTTGCGCTTTGAATTAATTTTTTAATTTCTTGTCCAATTATAGAAATTCGCTCAGAGAAAGACTCAATAGATGAAACATTTATAACTCCATGGTCGAGATGCTGAACCCTACCGTTATCATATTTTATAAATCCAAATCCCGTAATGCGAGAGCCGGGGTCTACTCCTAAAATTATACTCATTGTTTTTCTTCACTTTTATTGTTTGCTTTTAGTAACGTACACTACATCCTTTACGGTCCACAACATCTTGAGGTGGTGTATTTGAGCAAGAATCTTCAAAGTCAGCCACGCCATCTCCATCTGAATCAAATGGACAACCATAAACATCCACAGCAATATTTGGAGGTGTATCAGGACACTCATCACGTTCTTCACTGACTCCATCATGATCAAAATCATCTGCATTGATTGTATTCAATTGTTCTCTCCAAGCTGGATTTGTGTTTTGATAAGTGCTGGAATTTTCATTAATCTCTTTATCTAAAATAATGTCTTTTTTACGTCGTTTTGAATTAGGCCAACTCCAAGTATAACCTGCAAAAACTCGCCACTCTGGGCTCATACTCTCTTTTAATAATTCATAGCCTGCACCTATTGTCCAAGTATTATATTTTTGCACTACCCCTTTAATACCTACAATTCCCTCGAGAGTAGATATATCTTCACTTTTTTTGTAATTAGATCCCCCAGCAGGAGAAGACCCAACCAATTCAAAATTATAACTCATTGCAGATTTCTCTGAAAATTTTTGCCCCCAACCTAGTGAATATAAAAACTCATCCCCCAATGGCCACATTGTAGCTTGAGGAATCATTTCTGTGGGCTGTCTAACTTTATAACCAGCATTGATTGCAAAAATTCCATCTTCATATTTTTTATCATATGCAATTTCTATAATGAATATAGGTCTCACTCGACGTCCCACATAAGGATCATTTCTAACATTTGGCATATCTAATGTAAAGATCACAGCTGTTCCATCTTCACTTTTGCTATCTGACAAACTATATTTAAAATGATTTCGAATACTCACGATTCCATTTTGAATATAAAGTTTTCGAATAAGTTCATCGGAAATTTTTTGATCCAAATAAATAGGAAGTCCCATTCCCCATTCCCAATGTTCGTTTAAACCAAAAGCTAAATTTAATTCTGATGCCAATAATGTATCATTAGCCTGCTGGCGCACTTGTTGTGAAATTGGTAAAGAGTAAATGAGCAAATTATTTCGACTATAAGAACCAAAAAGTGAAAAACTCCACCATCCTTTTTTTAAAGTACGGCCAGATTGAACTGAAATTAAATCTACTTGATCAGCAATTGGGGAAAAAGTTTGTACATCTGCACCTAGATAATTTGCAGAACTAACAGGACAAAAAATATTAGTAATAACAAAAATAATAATTAAAGTATTTTTTTTAAATAATACATGCTCTACACTTTGTAATAATCTTAGTAACTGAATATTCATTTTATATCCTTTTATATCCTTTATATTCTACAATAGTTCCCTAAGAAATTCTGTTTGGCTAGTATTTTGTAATTGATTTTTTGGAACGGGTCAGTCTTCTTGATTTAAATGAATTGAAAAGAATGGGGATATAACAAAAATAATGGTGTTTGATTTTGCATTAATTAAACAATCGCAATACGATGATCAGACTTAATCATGAGCAGCTATTGTTTTTTAGATATTGCTCTCAAAATAGAAAATGTCTCACCACCCACAGGATTTTTATTTTGCCCAAGAACACACATTTCTTTACCACAAGGAGCAATTTTAGTTGCTTCTGAATTGGACTTCGGATCAACAAATTGGTCGATAATAAAATGTTCTGATAAATCTAATGAGGATTTAACAACTGTCCAATTTGAATAAACTGAATATTCATATTCGCCTGCACTTAAAATACTGCCAACAAACCAAAAATAATTACCATCAAAATTAATATCTTTTATACTAAAACTATTTAGACTAGAATTTTTAAAATCAATAGTTTGAGATTTCCATGTTACTCCATGATCATTACTCTTATTAAAACTTAATGCAGGTTCAGCAGGATTATTACTATTAACCATTGATGTAATATAAAAAATTTCGCCTTTATTAGTGCATTCAAAAGTAAGATTTTCTATTATTGAAGATGTAGAAATATTCACAGGCAACTGATAATCGTTCCAAGAAACTCCGCCATCTAAAGATTTTTTATAATTAAGAAATGCTCCATTTTTATAATCTGATGATAATAAAAATAATTCATTTCCAAAGCAAGATTTTATAAACATGGGATTAGAATAGTATCCAAATTGTAAAATAGTATTCCAAGTAGATCCCCCATTAATGGATTTTCTTACTACAGTTGATCTAAAAGACTCACCAAATCCACGCAATAAATTATATTTATCATCATAAATAGTACCGATTACGTACAAATTACCACTACTATCCTCTGTAATTGATTTTGCATGATTTCCATAACTTGCTATACTTGTTTGTGGCGAAGAAAAATCATCGACACTCAACCAATTACCACCTTGATCTGTACTTCGACGAACAACCCATCTTTCATCATAATTACCATCTCTAGACATTCCAATAACAAATAAATTTCCTTTTGAATCTTTAAAAATATTATTTGCTCTTGATTCATTTTCAGAATGATCAAAACTAGAAAACTCATCAACAATTTGCCAATTCCCTCCAGAATCAATTGATTTTAATACTAACCACTTATCAACAGAATTATTTTTTGGATTTTGACCATAACCAGACATAAAAAAAATGTTTTCAGAATATTCAACAAAACCAGTAGCAATAAAGTCTCCACCGACTTCACTTTTTGCTACAAAAATATCAATAGGTGTCCATGTGACTCCAAAATCTAAAGATTTAAATACAACTGCTTTTTGAATTTTATTTTCAATTCTCACACCTGTAATTAAAAAATTTCCATTTAAATCTGTTAAATAATTAATTCTAGAAAAGTAGACATTATCACTAGGAAGCGTTCCAGAGCGATCACTTACTAAACTCCAATTTACTCCAGAATCTGAACTTTTAATTAAAATAGGATAAGTAGTTTCTCCAGTAGGACCCATTGGGTCAACTCCATAACCACTCACATATATATCGTTATTTTTAGAAATAATTAAATGAGGAATATAAGCCTGTTGTTTATACTGATAATCTTTAACTAAAATCCAATTTAAATCGCCAATTTTCTTTTTAAAAATATTCCAATGTGGAAAGTGACGAGAAGTATTATCATTAACAGTAGCAACAACAAATAAATTACCAAAGCTATCAGAAGCAATTGAAGATACAGAAGTGGATGTTAACACAGAGATAGGCGAGCTAAATTCAAAGTCAGTTGTCCAAGAATTACCATGATCTATACTTTTGCGCACAACAAAACTCGTAATGGTCCCTCCTCCAGTTCCTGTATTTCCAACAACATAAATGTCTCCAGATGGTAAAATTATCGAGTCCACCGCATGAGTCTGAAATGTAATATCTTGCTTTTGAAACAAATCAGTTTCTACCCACGTAGCTCCTTCATCGTTTGAAATTTGAGTCGTCCAATAATTAGTTAAATTGTTTTTTTCTTTAGAATATCTTTTTCCTATTACCATTATTTTATTTTCAGATATAAAATTTAATTTTTCCACTGATGTATAATTTCCCAAAATTAAATCGGATTCTTTATTTAAATGTAATATCCACGATTGCCCAAAATCTTTACTGACATAAACTTGATCTAAATAAATTGAAACTACATAAATATCATTATTGAATGGATTAATATAAACTATAGCTTCAAGTTTTTTAAATTCATTAAGTGATGTCCAACTTTGACCATCGTCCTTACTCACTCTCAAGATTGAATTTCTTTGATGTTGGTAATCTGTATAGGTTGCAATTGTAAATAAATCCCCATTACTTGATTGTGCAAGATTCGTAGCTGTAGTCATACTCACTTGGGAATTAACATTTGGAAAAAGTAATTTATTGAGCCCTAAAAAAGAATTAATTTGGATTGAAATTTCTCCCATTACTCCTAATGAATCTGTCACTATAATTGATTCAAATTGAGGAGAATTTGCATAAAAAGGAGATGTATATGTTTGGGTATCTTTATAAAATGTTCCCTTACCTTTAATTTGATAGGTATAGGGAGCTTGTCCTCCATTAATAATAAACTTCATTGTCTCGCCAGAATACATTACAACTTTATCTTGATAAAACTCTTGATCTTTATAAAAGATAACAAAATGAAGCTTGCCATCATATCCTCCACCATTTCCATTTTGTGATTTGAAAGTTGAACTTTGATCATTAATAACAACATTTCCAAAATACGAACAATTTTGAAAAAATATAAATATTATAAATAATAATATATAAAATACGGCACCTTTTTTCATACTTAATTAAGTGTACCTTATTTTAAACAATATTTATAATTTGATTTACTAATTTTATTAAACTCTTATTTTAAACAAATATAATCACTTTAATGGTTTTTTTTATAAACTTATGTTTAAATTTGAGAACGACTCATTCTTAAAACCTTTTTGATCATATTGAGATTTATAACAATTAGTATTTAGATAAGACTTTCGAATAGAACATTACAAAATCTAGTCTAGTCGAGTGAGTGAATGCTTAATTCTTTAAAACTTTGCTGGTAGAGTTTTTCATAAGATGAAAGATTCAATTCTTAAAAAATTTTCGCCAGATACGTTTGCTAAATGGTACCCCTATGTACTCGCAACTTTTGTTGGATATGCACTCTCGGACTTAGTGATCCTCTCTATTCGTCCATCCATGTTGCCGACGAAAGCCCCTCCCCATAAACCTCCAGCACCTATTACTCAAGTCCAAGAACCTCGCGGTTCATACAACTCAATAATTTCTCGAAACATTTTTAATTGGGATGGTACAATTAAAGACCCACTTCAATCTAAAGATAAAGACAAAAATGGTCCAGCAAAAGAAGAAATCCCAATCCTTTCTCAACTTCCTCTCACTTTAATTGGAACTATTGTGCATTCTGATGCTAAAAAATCAGTAGCAACCATAGAGGTCAAAAGTAAAAATTTGGTGATGTCATTTCGTAATAATACTGAAATTGAAGGACTTGCCACAATTACAAAAATTGAAAGAGGTTTAGTTGTATTTAGAAATTTAAACACAAATGGTTTAGAATATATTGAAACTCAAAGTAAAAACAAAATTTCATTTAAAGGATCTGCTGCCGCTCCAACTCCAATCCGTGAAGAACCCAGTGAAGTCCAAAAAGTTGGTGAAAATCAATTTCAACTCAAAAGATCAGACTTGTTAAAATACACTAACAATCTTGCAGGACTCTTACAACAAGCGCGTTCTGTCCCCAATCGAAATCCTAAAACTGGAGAAGTTGATGGTTTTAGAATATTGGATTTTCAACCCGGTACAATCTTTGAAAAACTTGGAATTCAAAGAAACGATGTCATCAAAGGTGTAAACGGTGAACCTGTAGATAGCCCAGCAAAAGCCATGGAGTTGTACAATGCTTTAAAAAGTTCGGATAAAGTGAACCTCACCATCGAACGCCACGGAAAAAACGAAACTATGGAATATCAAATCAAATAGATAAATTAGTTAATTTGTTAAATAGAGGAAGCCATGAAAAATAAAATTAATTTAAAAATGGATTTTACAAAATATTTAATTCCAATGTTACTTTGCCCTCCCCTCATTTTTTTACCTCCCCGTCAGGCTTTAGCACAATTTGATGATGAGATGAGTGACAATGCAGGTACTGGAGACAATGGCTCAACAAATTTCGATGAACGATCTGGCTTTGGAGGGCGCGGTAGACCACCGGGGACTTCTGAAAACTCAGGTCTAGATAAAAACAAAGATGAAAATGGATTACTCGATAAAAATCAAAAAAATAAAATTGCACAAGCAAGCTTAGAAGAAATTAATGATAAAAATTTTCCAGAGCTCATCGATAGTTTTGATTATAACAATGCAGAAATCACGGATGTGATTAAAGCCATCAGTGAACTCACAGGTAAAAACTTTATTATTGATCCAGCCGTTCGTGGAAAAATCACTATCATTGCTCCCACTAAAATTACAGTGGCCGAAGCTTATCGGGCTTTTTTATCGGCCCTAGCTATAACTGGTTACACCATTGTTCCAAGTGGAGGTTTTTTAAAAGTAAAATCTTCGCGTGCAGCACAAAGAGACAATATAGAAACTTATTCTGGTTCTTATTTTCCAAATAGCGATCAAATGATAACTAGGATTATTCACTTAAAGCATATTTCTGCAGAACAAGTGAGCCGTGAGTTAAGAATTTTAAATTCTAAAGACGGAGAACTTTCAGCCTACCCTCAAACCAACTCTCTTATTTTATCTGATTACGGCGCCAACATTGAGCGGGTTATGAAAATCATCAACCAATTGGATGTTCCGGGATTTGAAGAAAAACTTGTCGTCATTCCAATCAAGTATGCTAAGTCAAAAGATATCGCTGAACTCATAAATAAAATTGTTAATAAGGATAGTTCATCAAATAAATCTGGAGCCGGTTCTTTTTCTGCAGGGGTTCCACGATTTGGAGGTAGTCCAAGTGGATCAAGAACAACTCAAGGTGGATCGGGTTCTGCATATTTTATGGTTATACCCGATGATAGAACAAACTCATTAATTGTTGTTGGTAATACTCAAGGAATTGATCGCGTAAGAAAATTAATTTCACAACTTGATTTTAAAATTAGGCCCGAAGACGCAGGTGGCGTTTATGTTTATTACGTAAAATTTGGCGAAGCCGAAAAAATTGCACAGACCTTAAATGGGATTGCAAAAGATAACAAACCTGCAACCGGTGGAAGTAGTCTTGGAGGGCCCGGTGGAGGCCCTGCTGCTCTTGCGCAACAAGAGGTTTTTGGTGGCGATGTAAAAATCGCAGCGGATAAAGAAACAAACAGTTTAATTATTACAGCCTCAAAACAAGATTACGAAGTTGTCTTAAACCTATTATCAAAAATTGATCGCGCACGTGATCAAGTCTTTGTTGAAGCAATCATTTTAGAGTTAGGACTTGAAGAAAAAGGCAACTATGGTGTGGGTTATTTTAAATTTGACAAAGAAAGTGGCGGAGTTGGAAGAGCAGGATTCAATGGAATCGGTGATATCACTAGTTTGCTTTCGCCAGCTGCAGCTGTTGATGGTGCATTACTAGGATTTGGTTCTAAAACACCTGTTGAAATCACTACACCAGCAGGTAAACAAACGATACCTGATCTCGTTGGATTCTTAAAATTTTTAAAAACTGTAGGTCATACAAATGTACTTTCAACACCGCAAATTTTAGCTTTAAATAACGAAGAAGCAGAAATCGAAGTGGGACAAGAAGTTGCAACCAGTTTGTCTACAAATACTGGCGCAAATGGAATTACGACTTCTACACCAACCTTTAAGGATGCTACTCTCAAGTTAAGTATTAAACCATTTATTAGTCCAACTAGTGATCAAATTAGAATGAAAGTCGAACAAAAAACTGGAGTACCTGTTCAAGGTAGCATTAAGGACACCTTATCAATTGCTAAGCGAAGTATTAAAACAAATATTGTCGTCCCCGATGGAGACACTGCCGTTTTAGGTGGACTAGTTGACAATCAAGAAACTGAGTCAGTAACTAAAATTCCTGTTCTAGGTGATATACCAATATTAGGTTGGTTATTTAAATCTCGAACAATTAAAAAAACCAAAGTAAATCTTCTTGTATTACTCACTCCAAAAATTATCCGTTCAATCAAGGATAATGCCGACCTTCGTGATAAAAAATTAAGTGACCGCATAGACTTTATTAAGCAAACTGGAGGACGTGATCCATTTGGTAAAAAAATTGACACACTTCCTAGACGTGTGAGTGGTAAATCTGGAGCCAATGAAAGTTCAACCACCAATCCTTATAATGCCGACGAACCCATTCGTACAGCCTTAGAGGAGGAAACTCCTGCATCTCAAACCAGTGAAGAAACTGCCAAACTTGAGTCAGAGAAAAAGGCAAAGCAAAAAAGATTGGATGAAAAACTCGAAGATAAAGTTGAACAATTAGAGGAAGAAGAGTTTGACAATACAACAACAAATCCTAAAGATTTAGATGATGAATTTGAATCTAATGAAAATGAGAAAGTAGTAAAATAAAAAATGGCTTTAGATATTTCTACAGCATTACAAAAATCAACTGGCCTCAAGATGGAACAGCTTCGTTTTGTACTCAACACCCCGTCTCAGTCAACAACTGGAACCGTAGGAGATGCTTTAAAAAAACGTGACTACACTTCTGCCGATGACCTAGTCAGTGAATTTTGTTATCAATTGGGTGTCGATTTTATTAAAGACATTCCCATCAATGATATCTCTGGGGATTTAATTGCACATATCCCAATTAATTACGCCAAAGCTCATTTGTGTATTCCATTTCGTGAAGAAGCAGATCAAGTCATCGTACTCACTTCAAATCCTATTAACAATAAATCTTTTGATGATATTAAAATTATTTTTAAGAAAAAAGTAAAACCACTTATAACCACTATGGCACGCATGATAGATGCCATAAATAAAGTTTACGAAAAAAGCACTGCAAATCTTGCCGGACTTGATGATGTGGAAGGTGAAGATGTTGCCGATCTAGATAACCAAGTCATTGATTTATTAGATGCCGGCGAAGACGATGCTCCCGTTATTAAATTAGTGAACTCGCTTTTATTTCGAGCTGTCAAAGAGAAAGCATCTGATATACATATCGAAGCTTTTGAAAAAGATATGTCCATTCGATTTCGTATTGACGGAGTTATGCTTGAAGTTTTCAAGCCACCAAAAAAATTGCAAAATGCAATAACTTCGAGAGTCAAAGTAATGGCAAATATGAATATTGCCGAAAAACGGTTGCCTCAAGATGGACGAATCCCACTTAAAATTGGTGGTAAAGATATCGATCTCAGGGTTAATACAATTCCAACTGTATTTGGTGAGCGTGTGGTGATGCGGCTTGCAGATCGATCTAATACAGTACTCGAACTCGAGCAATTGGGGTTTAGTGATGATAGCTTAGCAAAATTTGATGATATTCTTTCTCGAACTTACGGAATTTTATTAGTAACTGGACCAACGGGAAGTGGTAAATCAACAACCCTTTATGCTGCTCTTTCTAAAATTAATCGTCCCGATATTAATATTGTAACTGTCGAAGAACCCGTTGAGCAACGTATTCACGGAATAGGACAGGTTGCTGTCGCCACTAAAATTGGTCTAACATTTGGAAGCGCACTGAGAGCCATTCTTCGTCAAGATCCTGAAGTGATTATGATAGGGGAGATTCGTGACTTAGAAACGGCAGAAATTGCTATTCAATCTTCACTCACAGGTCACTTAGTGCTTTCAACTTTACATACAAATGATTCTGCCGGTGCCTTCCCACGACTTATGGATATGGGGTGTGAACCCTTTTTAATTGCAACCTCACTTCAAGGAGTAATAGCCCAACGGCTTGTGCGTTTGCTCTGCCCTATCTGCAAAGAATCCTATACACCAACCGATTTAGAATTACAAAATTTAGGGATCACAAGAGAAATGGCTAATAAAGGAACTATTAGTAAAAAAGTTGGTTGTAATAATTGTAACGGCAAAGGATATGTTGGGCGAACAACAATTTCTGAATTCATGATGGTTACAGAAAATTTACGTTCTCTTATTATGCAAAGAAAAGACGGAGCAACTATTAGAAAACAAGCCGTGACAGATGGCATGATTACATTTAGAGAACACGGAATTCAAAAAGTATTAGCTGGTTTAACAACCCTCGAAGAATTATTTAGTAATACACAAACTGATTTATAATATTAATTCACAGTTGCAATACTTAAATATTATCAAGTATATTTTAAAGAGTGGATAAATCTAAAATTTTTGAGAAAATTAAAATATGCCAATATTTGAATACAAAGGGTTAGATAAAACTGGAAAAAGTAAAAAGGGCACTCTGGATGCTGAAAATATCCGAACAGCTCGACTCAAATTAAAAAAAGATGGGATATTCGTTACTGATATTAAAAATAAACAAAATATAGGTAGAGGTACAGGAAGTCTTACAAGTCGAAAAAAAATTTCTGATGGTAAAGTTCCAATTCGAGATTTATCTATGATGACAAGACAACTTGCAACCCTACTTAAAGCAAATATTCCCCTAGTTGATTCTTTATCTGCAGTGAGTGAACAAGTTGAACACCCAATATTAAAAGAGGCAATTGCTGATTCAAAAAACTTGGTTAATGAAGGTTCGCCTTTTTATAAAACTCTTGAGCGCTACCCTAAAATTTTTAACAAAATTTTTATTTCAATGGCTGAAGCAGGAGAGCTCTCTGGCACACTAGATGTTATTTTACTAAGGCTTGCCGAGTTTACAGAAGCCCAAGATCAACTTAATAGTAAAGTTAAATCTGCACTTACCTACCCTGTCATCATGTTGGTTGCGACAGTATTACTACTAATGGGTTTATTTGTATTTGTTATTCCAAAAATGGTCGCAGTTTTTGAGTCTGCACCTGAGCTCCAACTCCCCTGGTATTCAAAAATGATTATTGATATGAGCGGATTTATGGTGAGCTATTGGTATATTATAATCGGAATATTTTTTGGAGCCTATTTTGTGTTTCGTAATTGGAAGAACTCACCCCATGGATCTGCTCAATGGGATGCAATTTCTCTTACGCTCCCCCTCTTTGGCCCTCTAACACGAATGGTTGCAGTTTCTCGTTTCACAAGAACACTTGCAACTTTACTTGTTGGCGGAGTTCCAATGTTACAAGCTTTGGATATTGTTCGCAACGTGGTAGACAATGCAGTTCTTGCAAAAGCTATTGATGATGCTCGAAATAATATTACAGAGGGTGAATCTATAACAGGCCCTCTTAAAAGATCTGGTCAATTTCCCCCAATAGTTATTCACATGGTCAATATTGGAGAAAAAACTGGCGAGCTTGAAAACATGTTAATTCAAGTCTCAGAAGCATTTGATTTTCAAGTTCGCAACAAAGTTGATGGTCTTACAAGTATAATGGGACCTGTTGTAATTATAGTAATGGGATTTGTTATTGCAATTATTGTTTTTGCAATTATGGTTCCAATGTTTGAAATGAGTAATATCGGCGCCTAGAGCCTTAAAAAAACCTTAATACAAAAAAGTATTTACTATTCTCACATTTCAAATTATCGTATATCATTGGCAATAACTGCTCATGATTAAGTCTGATCGCTTCGCGATTGTATGCGAGACAAAATCATGCGCCGTTATTTTCTTGTTGTTGGGGGTGATTTTTGAATCACCCCGTATTATGAAAGTCCAAACTAAAGTTTGTATTTTCATAATAACTTTTTTCAAATCTCAAATTGCTAGGAATAAAAAAATGTCGCATCTTAGTTTAATACAAAATAATGAAGTATTTAAAAATGATAAAATATCACAATTAATTTCTGTGAAAAGAAAAGAAAAAGGTTTTTCAATTAATGAATTGGCTCAGTATGCAAATATTGAAAACTCAAAAGACTTAGAATCCTATGAATTAGGTCTAAAAAGTATTCCTCTAACTGATCTTTATGCAATTGCTAATATTTTAAATATTAGACCATCCGAAATTTTAAAACTAATAAACTTATAAACTTAATGATTGCGAACAAATTGATAAAAATATTTTATCATCTGAGTTTTTAAATTTCTCTTCATTAATTTTAACTTTCCAAACTTGATTTTCAAAATAAATTTCAAATCCTATTGTTTCAGTTTTTTTTCTCAAGTTAAATAAATGCACATCTAATGTTTTATGATAAACAGAAGTTTGTGGCCAACACAATTCCATTAAATCTTTTCGACTTAAACCCTTTGAATAATTTTTTAAAAATGAATCTAAAATGACTTTTTCTTTTGTGGTTAAATCTAGCGGACTCAAATGCAAGTCTCTTAGTAAATTAATTTGATTTTCAAGAGTAAAAAAATACTCAATTTCAATTTGAATTAAATTATTTGCAAAGAAATTGGTTTTTTCAATTGAATCTATTAAAAATTGATATCCCCAAAAACATTGATTTTTTAAATCAAATATTACTTCTTTTAATTGATTTTGATCTTGGGCAAAGTGTTCACCATGGAATATGCAAATGGATTTTTTTTTAAAAAAGAAATTGTCCCTTACAATTGAAATCATTTCTTTATATTCATTAATATTAGTAAACTCTATTATATTCAAAGAAAACCATTTTATACTATTTGGATTTGAAACTTGATTATAAGAAAAATAAGTATTGTCACTTGAATTTTTTAACATTTTTGATTCTAAAATATAATTACTAAAATCTTGTTTTATTTTGCGCATCGTAAACTCTCTTTAAATATTTTACCGAAGTAATTTCTGTTTGCTCTTTTCACTTTTAAAAATTTTATTAAACATTAATTCAAGCCTTAAATTATATTTATGAATTTAAATTTTACACAATAAAAAATTTAATTCTATTAAAGTTCGAGTCAGACTTTCTGCGTCTATAAATTTGTTCAAAACTACAGTCATAAACAAATTTCTGGTTAAAATAAATTAACCAATCATTCTTATACGAAATCCAAATTTCGTCTCAAGAACTTGATTCAATTATATTTTAATTTGATTTAAGCACTGGATCTGGATCTGCATCTGCATACAACCACTTTGACCTTGCATAATTTTGAAAAAGCAATGACCTCCAACAACTAAATGAGGAGGTCATTATGATGAAAATCAATATCTATAACCTTGCGCAGGTTATAGATCGTCATAATTGGAAAAAACTTAAGTCCCTTCTAAAATTGGTTTTGCTAATTTTAGAAATGATTAAGAAATTTTTCGAACTTTTTTAGAGGTACGTTTCTGATCTTTACTTTGGCCTAGCTGGACGTTTGTTGTTTTAATAAATAACTGCTCATGATTAAGTCTGATCAGCTTGCGCTGATTATATCAGACTTAATCACAAGCAGTTATTTTCTTGTTTGTTGGGGGCGATTTTCAATCACCCCGTTTTATGAAAACACAAACTAAAGTTTGTATTTTCATAATAACTACTAAAATCTAACTTGACCATAAATGGAAGAGCTACCTGTTGAGAGTGCTCATTGCATGGAATGTTATGCAAGGTCTTTTTTTCTTTATTATTAGCGCTAGACATTAGACCAACACTTCTTGTTCTTACTTAAAAATTATGTGAGAATAATTATAATCCTTGAAGTCTTAAATTAAGTATTGAACTACAAGAATTTAAAACCAATAGCCCACATCAGAATGGAATATGTAATTATGATAACACCAATTGCTAACACTACTACAGATACAAAAAAAGAAAAAGCTGAAAAAGAAACTAAAGATACAAATAACAATAATCAAAACGCTTCTCCTCCTTTTGAAAAGCTTTTGAAAACGAGAACATTAATGTTATTTGACGCTATTGATACAAAAGTTTCAAAAGAATTCATCCAAAGCCTCCTACTTATGGAAGCCGACAATGCTCAAGAACCCATAAAGATTTTATTAAATTCTCCTGGTGGAGAAGTGAATGCTGGATTTGCAATTTATGATGCTATTCGTTTTATTCAACCTGAGGTAAAAATCATTTGTACGGGCTTATGTGCAAGTATTGCAACAATCATATTAATGGCTGTTCCAAAGAAAAACCGAGTTAGCTTGCCTCATTGTGAATTTTTAATTCATCAACCTCTTTCTCAAGGAATTACAGGTCGAATTTCTGATTTAGAAATTGCTTCACAAGAATTAATTAAAACTAAAGAAAAATTAATTCGATTATTAGCTCAAGAAACTGGGCAAAAATATGAAACACTATTAAAAGATTGTGATCGTGATTTTTGGATGACATCTAATCAAGCTCTTGAATATGGGTTGATTTCAAAAATTATACAGAAAAAATCTGAGTGCTAATAACTGCTAATGATTAAGTCTGATCGCTTCGCGATTATATCAGACATAATCATAAGCAGTTATTCTCTTGCTTATTGGCGCAGATCTGCGATCTGCTACTGCTATTGATTAAGTCTGATCGCTTCGCGATTATATCAGACATAATCATAAGCAGTTATTCTCTTGCTTATTGGCGCAGATCTGCGATCTGCTACTGCTATTGATTAAGTCTGATCGCTTCGCGATTATAGGAGACATAATCACTTGATGAACCTCAATGTTTGAT
>SXGU01412474.1_pt1 | contig 14900 bp, 13 predicted proteins | sample 3174531 | NCBI WGS metagenome assembly SXGU01 (sample SAMN11356863, study PRJNA531348) | freshwater metagenome | isolation source: freshwater sample F1-140 | place: China: Fuxian Lake, Yuxi | collected 2017-12-25
ACGTGCAGACAGGACCTGCTTGCCAGGCCTTTTTTGAAACTGAAGCAGTTTGTTTTGGAGCTACTACCCAGTTTTCAGATGGCTCTGAAACTAATTTTGGTACTGTTTCTTCATGGTTATGGGATTTTGGCGATACATCAACATCTGATGCACAAAATCCGCAACATACTTATCTCGCTTCTGGAGTATATGAAGTTTGTCTTACTATTGAAACCAGCGAAGGTTGTACTGATGAATATTGCCGAAATGTATTGGTATTGCCTCTGCCAAATACTTTATTTTTTGTTGATAATAATTTAGTGGGCGAAACAGTTCATGTAAATAATGAAACCACCATAAGTCATGGAAGTATTGTTAGTTACACTTGGCACTGGGGCGATGGCTCAACCACTTCGAACGTTTCTGACCCAACACATGTTTATTCAGAGCCTGACACTTACAATATTTGTCTTACAGCTGTTTCCAACGAAGGCTGTGTGTATGAATACTGCCACGAAATTGTTATTGAACCGTTGACCTCTGAATGCGAAGCTTCATTTACCTATGCTGTAAACAACAACACAGTTACTTTTGAATCAGGCGACACTCAGCCCAACGAATATTACCACTGGCTGTTTGGCGATGGCAGTGATGCAAACGGAACAAACGTTTCGCATACGTATACTTTGTTTCCTGAACATTATAATGTTTGCGCCATACTTTTCAATACTATAACCGGATGCCACGACACAATTTGCCAGACTATTTTTGTGGAAGGCAGCGGAAGCAGCGGAACATGCGAAGCTTTTTTTGAATTCGATATTGACAATAACTTAGTGCATTTCTTCGGTGTTTCCAGCGAAGATGGCTCTACGTATCACTGGAGTTTTGGTGATGACGAACACAGCGGATTGCAAAACCCGCATCATGATTACTCACTGTTCCCTGAACATTATCAGGTTTGCTTAACCATAGTTACTCCCGATGGCTGCACCGATACCTATTGCGAAACCGTATTTGTTGAAGGCGGCAGCACCGGCAGCGATTGCGAAGCCAGCATTGAATATGTGATGGACGGAAATAATGTTCACTTCTTCGGACATTCAACAGAAGATAATGTGGACTACATCTGGCACTTTGGCGATGGCGGCAGCGGAACCGGTAATGACCCCTGGCATACCTACACCCAGTTTCCTGAACATTATGAAGTGTGCCTTGTAATCGGCAACAATAGCATCGGCTGCCACGATACCATTTGCGAAACCATTTATGTTCACGAAGGCGTGCAGTGCAGTGCCGCTTACACTTACACCGTTACCGGACACGAAGCGCATTTTGCCGCACCATCAAACAGCGATGGAACACATTTTCTCTGGAGCTTTGGCGATGGAACGCAGGCAGACGGACATCATGTTAATCACGTGTCTAGGGGCGAGCGAGCTGATCCATATCGGCCAGGCCGTGATCGGCCTCAGCGGCACCGTCGACTATTTCGTCAACACCGTCTTCAACTATCCGACCCTGGCCGAGTGCTACAAGACTGCCGCCTTCGACGGCCTCAACCGACTGGGTTGAGACGGGTTGCTTGAGCCGAGTGTACCCTTCCTTCTATTTTCGAGCCTTCGTCCAGCCCCGCAGAGCGCCATGGCCGTCGAGAACACGCTGAGCGCGCCCACTGAGATCGGAAGGACGCAGGGCGCCCTCCTTTCCGGCTTCCTCCGCGATTGCGCCAGGGAGCTCGAAGGTCTCGACTTCAGGAAGGTCAAGGTCGACTACAGCGAGATCGAGCGGGAGGTCCTGGCCGACCTGCAGAAAGGCAAGGCGTTCCGCCTCCGGGAGCGCAGGACGACCCTGGTCGGGGCGAAGCTGAGCTTCAGCATCGTCGAGGGCAACGTCAACATCGTCGACCCTCTCGGCATCAAGGGCGTCGAGTTCATCCGGCACGGCCGGACCGCGGGCCTGCTCAAGGAATACGGCCTCGACGATCCCTACAACGCGTGCGTCCTGATGGTGATCACCAAGCTGCTGTCGATGGGGATCACCGACGCGATCGAGATCGGCCAGCCTCTGCCCGAGAGCGTGCTGATCTTCCTGCAGCCGCCGCAGAGCGAAGAGGAGTCCGTCCGCTCCAGCGTCGACGTGGTCATGGGCGCGCTCTCCCGCTTTCGCGCGCTCTCCCCGGCCGAGCTGGCCGATTTCACCGACAAGTATCGGACGATCGCGGTGCGGCTGGCAGGGTGCGGGATTCCCCGCCATCGGCTCACGGCCGACCGGATCCTGACGACGATCCAGCAGGAGACGGTCAGGGCCTGCGTGCGCATCGACGTCTGGCATCGGGTGTGGCGTGCCTTCGACGAGGCGCTGGTGCCGGTAACGGAGCTTCGCTCGAGCGAAGCGGTGAAGGCTCTCCCGTCGAATGCAGCGCTGGTGGACAAGATCATCGCCGCCTTCAAGCGCCAGATCGTCGTCATGCAGCAGCACCTCCGCAACCTCGATCGCCTGAAGGCGACGGTCATCGGCGGCAAGCAGTTCTACATCGACAGCCTCCTGCTCATCATCTACGTCTACGAGAACAAGCAGGCGGTCGAAGGCATGTACGCGACCCGCGTCGCCTGGACCGACAGCTGCAAGGCGGCGCTGAAGATCGGCTCGATCCAGGGCGTCCAGAACGCGCTCGGGCCCTACGAGTCCGACATCGACCAGGCGATCGCCATGCCGACCCCGCCGACGATACGGCCGATCTAGGGGCCGAGTCGTCCAGATTCCGAGGAGCGCCCAGACATGATCGCACGTTCGCTGCTGCTTCTGGTCCTCGGCGGGACGGCGCTAGCCGCAGCGCCCCATCAGCACGCGCCGTCTTCGCCTTACGCCGGCCAGGAGCGACGCGTCATCGCCGCACTCTCCGAGCAGGAGATCGCCGATCTCCGCAGCGGCGCCGGAATGTCGATGGCGCTGCCGGCGGAACTGAACGGCTACCCCGGTCCGCGGCATGTCCTCGATCTCGCCGACCGTCTCGGCTTGACCCCGTCGCAGCATGCGGCCGCCGAGCGCCCGCTGGCCGGGATGCGGGACAAGGCCATGCCGCTCGGCGAGCGGGTGATCGCCGCCGAGGCCGCGCTCGGTCAGCTCTTCGCCTCGGGTGTCGCCTCGCCGGTGACGATCGCGTCTGCGACGGAGCGGGTCGCCCGGCTTCGCGGCGAGCTGCGGTCGGTCCATCTTGCCGCCCATGTGGCGATGCGGGACGTGCTCAGCGTCGAGCAGCGGACGAGCTATGACCGGCTGCGCGGCTATGCCCGCGGCCATGGCGCGCATTGAGGCGGCTGAGCTAAGCTCGCCGCCAGCGCCGCCCCTTCCGTCGAGGTTCGTCTTTATGGATCAGACCACGCCCGGTGCCGCCGGCATTCTTCGCCGCACCGTCGCCGCGCTGCCGCCCCATCGCAGCCCCCAGATCGAGGAGGATTTCCCGGGCGTCGCCGGGCCGCTTCGGCGCATGAGCCTGAACGAATCCGCCGATCCGCCGTCGCCCAAGGTGATCGCCGCGGTGCAGGCGGCGGTCGCCGGCGCCAACCGCTATCCCGACCCCAGAGCACGTGCGCTGGCGGCGGCGATCTCCGACCGCACCGAGGTCCCGGTCTCCCGCATCGTCTTCGGCAATGGCAGCCACGAGCTGATCATGCTGATGGGGACCGCCTTCGTGGAGGTCGGCAGCCGCATCGTGGTGCCGAACCCCTCCTTCCAGCCCTACCAGTCGACGGCGAAGATCGCCGGCGCCGAGGTCGTGGCGGTGCCGCTGGATGGCGACGGCGCCAACGACGTCGATGCGTTGCTGGCGGCGTGCTCGTCGGCACCGCGCATGGTGATCGCGGCTACGCCCAACAACCCGACCGGAGCGCTGCTCTCGCAGGCCGCCCTCGACCGCCTGATCGCGGGCGTCCCGGAAGCGGCATTGCTGGTGATCGACGAAGCCTATTTCGAGTTCGGCCAGCTCGCCGGCGGTCCCGACGTGCTGCGCGCGCTGAAGGCGCGGAAGGGGCCATGGCTGGTGCTGCGCACGTTCTCGAAGGCCTACAACCTCGCCGGCCTCCGCGTCGGCTACGCGCTGGCCAGCCATGACGAGATCGTCGAGGGGATCAATCGCGTCCGCGGCGTCTTCAACGTCAATCGCCTGGCCCAGGCCGCGGCGCTGGCGGCGCTCGGCGACGAGCCTTATGCGCGCGCCTCCCAGAAGCGGACCGCGGCCGAACGCGACCGCCTCGCCGTCGGCCTCAAGGGGCTGGGCCTTTCGCCGCTGCCGTCCGCCGCCAACTTCGTCGCGGTCAGGACGCCGAAGCCGGCGGCCGAGGTGGTGGGGGCGCTCGCCCGGCAGGGCATCATGATCGTGCCGGTCGGCGGCCCGCCCTACGATCACCACATCCGTATCACCATCGGCACCGCCGAGGACACCGACGCGGTGCTGGCGGCGCTGAAGTCGGTGCTCTGATGCGGATCCTCGTTCTCGGCGCGGGCTTGGCCGGCGTTACCGCTGCCCATTTCCTCGCTCGCGACGGGCACGAGATCACCGTGGTCGATCGCCACGACCAGGCGGCGTCCGAGACCAGCTTCGCCAATGCCGGGATGATCACCCCCGGCCATGCCTATCCCTGGGGCAATCCGAACGCGCCGAAGATCCTGCTGAAGTCGCTGTTCAAATCCGACCAGGCGCTCCGCCTGAAGCTGGTGCCGGACCTGCAGATGTGGCGCTGGGGGCTCAAGTTCCTCGCCAACTGCACGGCCGAGCGGGCTCGCATCAATACCGAGCGGAAGGCCAGGCTCTGCCTCTATTCGCAGCGGAAGCTGCGCGAGGTCGCCGAAGAGACCGGCATCGACTACCACGCGACCCGCAAGGGCGCGCTGTTCCTCTATCGCGAGCCGGAAGCCCTGGAGCGCGCCGCCGGCCGCATCAAGATCCTGCAGGACAACGGCATGAACCTCCGCACGCTGGATGCGGCGGCGACGGTCGCGGTCGAGCCGGCGCTGGCGGACGCCCGGGACAAATTCGCCGGCGCGGTCTTCGCCCCCAACGACGAGAGCGGCGATTCCTGCGTCTTCACCCGCAAGCTGGCGCAGCGCCTGGCCGGGCAGGGCCACCACTTCCACTACGGCACCACCGTCAACCGGCTCAGGGCCGAGTCCGGCCGCATCGTCGGCGTCGAGACCTCGGCCGGGCTGATGACGGCGGATGCCTATGTGCTGTCGCTGGCGAGCGAGTCGCCGAAGCTGGTCCGCAAGATGGGCATCGATCTTCCGGTCTATCCGGTGAAGGGCTATTCGCTGACGCTGCCGATCCGCCCGGAGCACAAGCCGCCCACCATCTGCGGCGTGGACGAAGGCTACCTCGTCGCCTTCTGTCGGATGGGTGACCAGTTGCGCCTCACCGCCACCGCCGAGTTTTCCGGCTTCAACACCGATCACCAGCCGCGCGACTTCGACGGCATGATCCGGCTCGCCCGCGATCTCTTCCCGAACGGCGCTGACTTCGACAGTCCCAGCTACTGGGCCTGCCTCAGGCCGATGACCCCGGAAGGAACGCCCATCGTGGGGCGCTCGCGCTACGAGAACCTGTGGGTCAACACCGGCCACGGGCATATGGGCTGGACCATGTCCTGCGGCACCGCCCAGGCGCTCTCCGACCTCGTCGCCGGACGGAGGCCGGAGCTGGATCTCACCGGCATGGAGGTGGCGTCATGACCCTCGCCGCGGCCGCGGAAGATCTTCTCGTCAATCGTCAGAACCTGCCCTTCACCCTCGATGACGGCATCGGTGCCCGCGCCCGCATCGGCCTCATCGTGCTGGCGACCGACCATACGATCGAGCATGAGTGGCGCTCGCTGCTGGCGATCCCCGGCGTCGCCTTCTATGAGAGCCGGATCTTCAATGCGAGCGCGATCACGCCGGAGACGCTGGCCGGCATGGAGCGCGACCTGACCGCCGCCACCGCGGTGATCCGGCCGGGCCAGGCGATGGACGTCGTCGCCTATGGCTGCACCTCCGGCGCCATGGTGATCGGCGAGGACAAGGTCGCGGCCCGCGTCCGCGAGGCGCGGCCGGGGATCGCCGTCACGACGCCGATCGGCGCCGCCATCGCCGGGATGAAGGCGCTGAGCTGCCAGCGGGTCGCGCTGCTCACCCCCTATATCGACCGGATCAACCGGATGATGCGCGACTACATGCTGGCGCGCGATCTCGCGGTGCCGGCGATGGGCTCCTTCAACCACGAGGAGGACAACGAGGTGGCGCGCATCGATGCCGCCTCGGTCCAGGCCGCGGCGCTCGAAATCGGCCGCCATCCAGAGGTCGACGGCGTCTTCGTCGCCTGCACCAGCCTCCGCGTCGCCGCGTTGGTCGAGGATCTCGAGGCCGAGCTCGGCAAGCCGGTGACCTCGTCCAACCACGCGATGGCCTGGCATGCGCTCAGGCTCGCCGGCGTGTCGGAGCCGTTTGCGGGCCGTGGCCGGCTGTTTCGCGCCTAGTCCCTCGGACGCGTTGTCGGCAGGCGCGGACGAATCGGGTTCCGTCCCGGCCAAAGCCTTGGCATTCTAAGCAGCAATGACCGCCCCCGACGCGAGCCCGAAGACCCGCCGCGGCGTACGATCCCTCGCCATCGGGGGTGTCGTCGCCGTACTGGCCCTGGCGGCGGTCGCTGCGGGCGGGCTGGTTGCTCAGCGAAAGGCCGTCGAGACGCTGGGCGAGCCGGCGGTCGCGGTCAGCCTCGCCGGCTGGCTGGGGACACTGGCGGTAAAGGCGAGCCTCGCCGCTCGCGACCTGGCGCAGTCCCCCGACGACGGGGTGCGCGGCGAGGCCCGTATTCGGTTGGCGGTCGCGCTCGATGAGATAGCGCAGCAGCGCCAGCGCCTGTCCCGACGGGCGGCGATCCCCGCTGACATCCAGGGGACCCTCGAGTCCTTCCTCGTTGCGGGCAAAGCGCTTGTGGACAGCGATGCCGCCGATCTGGCAGAGCGTCCCGTCTATCGCACGGTCATGGAACTCGGGCCGGACCGCCTGCCGGCCATGCTCGACCGGCTGGCCGCCCGCAACGAGGCGGACGGCCGGACCCGGACCGAGGTCCTGCAACAGATCCACTGGGCCACGGCCGGCGGCGGGTTCGCTGTGCTGCTGCTGTCGGTGATCGTGATCGCGCCTGCCATCCGGCGGGCGGCGGCCGAGGTCCGCTCGCTTCAGGATGAGGCGGCGCGGCTCACCGTCGGCACCGCTGCGGCCGACGCCAGCCGGCGGGACCTCTCCCAGTTCCTCCTCCGCCTCGAGCAGACGCTGGCGGCGGCGGTCAAGACCGTGGTCGGCCTCTCCGACGTGCTGGCCCTCGGCGCGGCAGGACCGCTCAACGACAAGCAGCGTGAGTACGCCCAGCGCATCCGCGCCGATGGCCAGCGTCTGGCCCAGCTGCTGGAGGACGTGCACGATCTCGCCCTGATCGATGCCGGCCAGCTCAGGCTCGATGAGAAGACCATCGATCTCGGTACGTTCATCGCCCAGACCCTCGACCAGATGCGGGCTCAGGCCGATCGCAGCCGGATCGCCCTCATGCACAGCCTGCCGGTCGAGATGCCCATGCTCACGGCCGATCCAAGCCGGCTTCGCCAGATGATGCGCCGCCTGATCGATCTCGCGATCCGCGCCGGCGAGAGCGGCGGACAGGTCCATGTGCGGGTGGCGCGGGAACCGGCGGGCGGCCTTGCCCTCTCGGTCGAGACGGCGGGCCAGGGCTTCGGCCATCCCGATGCCGAGGTGGCGTTGTCGCGGACCGACGGGCCGGGCGGCGCCTCGGCGCTGACCCTGCCGCTGGTCAAGGCGCTGGCCGAGCGCCACGGCGGGCGCTTGAGCGTCGGCCAGGCGCCAGGGCGCGGATCGGTTGCGACCCTGTATTTTCCGCCGGCGCGCACCATCACGGCTTAAGCCGGCGCGAAGGCCTCTCGATCGCCGGCGATGCCCTTGAATGCATGCGCGCCGAGGGGCCGCATGCCTGAGGCCGCCGCCGCCGCGGCCTCCGCTGAAACGACGATCGGCTCCCCGAGCGGCCGGCAGAGCTGGGCCAGCCGGCTCACCAGGTTCACCGTCGGACCGATGACGGTGAAGTCCAGCCGCTCCGCCGATCCGATGTTGCCGTACGTGACCGGCCCCAGATGGAGCGCAATGCCGCATTCGATCTCGGGCTGTCCCGTCGAGGTTCGCCCGGCGTTGGCGGCGGCCAGGCGGTCGAGGAGGGCGCGGGCGGCGGCGAGGGCCCGGTTGGCGGCGTCGCCGTCGCCGTTCTCGCAGCGGAAGATGGCAAGGACCGCATCGCCCATGAATTTCAGCACCTCGCCCCCCGCCTCGGCGACGGACTCGACCGCGGCGGAGAAATACGTGTTGAGCAGGCCCAGCATCTCGTCGCGCGGCAGCGCTTCGGAAAGCGGGGTGAAGCCGCGAAGGTCGCACCACCAGACCATGGCCCGGACCGTGTGTCCGACGCCCTGTACGACTTCGCCGCCGAGGATCCGCCGTGCGGGCTCGTCGCCGACATAGGTCGTGAGCAGGCCGGTGATCGAGCGGCGGCCGGCATGGATCTGGCCGACCAGGGCGAGCGCCGGGGCGATCGCATCGAACAGCCGGATATGATGATCCTCGAAGCCGCCGGCATGCTCGCTGCCGAAGGTGACGACGCCGCCCTGGAGCCGGGGGCCGAAATCGAGCGGGATGACGTAGTAGTCGGTCATGCCCTTGTCGCGGAATTCCTCCAGGACCGGGAAGTCGAATTCCGCATCGGGACCGACGAGACGCCGGCGCAGCGGCTCTCCGGTGCGGCTGACCTGCGCGATCGGACTATGGGAGAAGACGCGCGAGGTCATCAGATCGCGCCGGCGCCGGATCTCCTTGACGGGCTTGCCCTCCGCCCACTCGAAGGTCACGGCCCGGAACACCGGGTGGAGCTGGGTCAAGGTCAGGGTGAGGCGGTTGACGGGCGCGCCCATGCGGCGCAAGCGATCGGCAAGCTGCTCCAAGAACAGCGGGGTCGATTCGAAGCCGGAGCCCGCCGCGATCAGCCAGTCGACGAGAGGCTTTCCCATCGCTCCGGGGTCGGTGCTGGTGCCGCCGTTGGTCACGGGGCCGGCTTCGCCGGCGGCACCTGCGGTCGCGGGCGCGGCGGCGAGCGGACGATGTTGTCGACCGGCCGGCCCCAGATGCCGAGTTGCCGCAACTCCGCCAGCCGCTCCCATTGCCGATACTCGAACGGCGCATCGTGCCCGGCCATGGCCCAGCCGTTCAGCACCAGCCAGCCGCCGAGATCCTCACCCAGCACCGAGCAGCGCCCGAGCATGGCGCCGGCGTCGTCGCGGCCGAGGTCCTGGCAACGGACGAACTCGGCGCCGATCTTGCGGGCGAGCTGGAGCACCGCCCGCGGTCCGCAGGTCGTCGGCATGTCCGGGACGCCACAGATGCGGTCGGTCGGCGGGATGGTGATGCCCTGAAGGCGGACCAGGCGTCCGCCGACCGAAAGGCTGCCGTCGTCCAGGGTCCGGGCGAAGCTGGAGATGTCCGCCGCTGCCGGCCCCTCGGCGGCCAGCAGCGCGACGACGACGGCAATGCCGATGGATTTCTGTCTGCTCACGGGGCGGCTCGTCGGTAGGCTCTCATCTCAGCAGAGCACATGGGAATGGCAAAGTCGTGGCGATCTGGCGCCTTAATCGAGCCGGCTGGCCAGTCCCACCAGGGCTCCCCTCAGCGCCGCCCGCCACGATCCGCCGGGAGGGCGGCGGAAGACCCCGACCGTATCGCCCCATTGCGCACTGTCGGCAACCGGATGATGCGCCCAGTCGGTCGAGACCTCGACCACGTCGATCCCGGCATAGCGGGCAAGCGCCCGGTACCCGTCCGGATAGAAGCGCCAGCAGTCGGTCGGGTAGCGGTGCTCGGGCCCGCGGGACGGCGCGATCAGGAAGATGTGACCGCCCGGCTTGATCACCCGGGCCATCTCCAGGAACGTCATCCAGAAATATTCGACATGCTCGAAGGCCTGGCCGGAGACGATCACGTCGGCGGTCGATCCCGGTAGCGGAAAGCGGTAGGGCGAGGGCAGCACGACGTCGACGTTGGGACCGGCGACCATGTCGACGCCGCGATAGCGCCAGCCGGGAGTCTCGAACAGCGGCCGGTAGCTTCCGGGCAGCTCGGCATCGGCGGTGCCGTAGTCGCAGGAGCCGATATCGAGGATCTCGAGCCGGCGGCTCCTGTCGAGATAGCGGCCAACCAGGTCCTGCATGTGCTGATAAGAGCTGAGGTGCATCAGCCGGCAGTCCTCTCGAGCGAGATCTCGTGAATGGGAACGCCGACAAGGCCGGTGGCGGCGCTGGAGGCGTGCGAGGTGAAGGCGAGCGCGTCGTGGATCCAATGGTGCTGGACGTGCTCGGATTCATCGCCGTCGGCGACGGCGACGGCGACGGTATAGGTGCCGACGGCGAGGATCGGCATGCGGAAGCGGAAGCGTGCGCGGAGCCGTTCGCCCGCGCGGACCGGCACCGCGTCGCCCTCGTGGGCGAGATAGGTGTTGTCGCCGAAGAGATGCTGACCGAGCCGGTCCTTGACCAGGAACCCCACGATCGGCCGGGTGATCGGGGCGTGGCCGAGGACGTCGACGGCGAGCGTCACCATCTCGCCGCCGACGCACCAGGCGAAGGGCGAGCCGTCCTCGGCCTCGAGCCGGACTCCGACGATCTCGGCCTGGCCGCGCCCGAAAGAGGCCGCGTCCCGCCGGAAGGTGAAGATCTCGAGGTCGTTGCGATGGCGGCTGGCATTGATCCAGGGAAGGCGGCCGTCGATCGCCGAGGCCGGGCTGCCGGACTCGTCGCTGGCGGCGGGGCGCGTCCGGACGCCGTCTCCGCTATCGCCCTGCGCCGCCCGGGCGGCATCGGCGAGATAGTCCTCGACCACGGGCTTCGCCGGGCCGATGGCGCGGACGCGGCCCTGGTCGAGCCACACCACGCGATTGCAGAAGCCGAGGATGGCAGAGGTGTCGTGGCTGACGAAGAGGATCGAGCCGGTCTCCTGGAATTTGCGGAGGAAGCGCATGCATTTCTGGGCGAAGAAGGCGTCGCCGACCGACAGCGCCTCATCGACGATCAGGAGGTCGGCGTCGACATGGGCCGCGACCGCGAAGGCAAGTCGCATGTACATGCCGCTCGAATATGTGCGCACCGGCCGCTCGATGTGCTCGCCGAGCTCGGCGAAGGCGACGATCGACTCGTAGCGCTCGCCGATCTCACGCGGCGTGAGGCCGAGCAGCGCCGCGTTGAGATGAATGTTCTCGCGGCCGGTGAAGTCCGGATTGAATCCGGCGCCCAGCTCCAGCAGTGCTGCGATCCGACCGCGCACCTCGATCGTGCCCGAGGTCGGCTGTACCGTGCCGGTGACGAGCTGCAGGAACGTCGACTTGCCGGCGCCGTTGCGGCCGATGACCCCGACGGTCTCGCCGCGGTCGATCTCGAGCGAGACGTCGGTGAGCGCCCAGAATTCGTGATGGAGCTTCTTCCGCCCGCGCCACAGGGATTCGACGATGCGGTCGCGGGGATTGCCGTAGAGCCGGTAGCACTTGGAGAGATGGCCGGCGCGGAGGATGGGGTCGCTCGTCATCGGCTACAATACGTCGCTGAAGCCCCGGCGGAGCTTCATGAAGAAGAGATAACCGCCCCAGGTCGCCGCCCAGCCGAGCACGCCGACCCAGGCGAGCTGCCCCCAGTCCGGCCACCGGCCCCAGAGCAGGACGGCACGCGCCTCCTCGACCAGGACGGCCAGCGGATTATAGGTGACGAGCGGCCGGAAGGCCTCCGGCACCGCGCTCGACGGATAGAAGATCGGGATCAGGAAGATCAGCAGGGTCACCACGAGGCCGACCACCTGGCCGAGATCGCGGAAGTAGACGCCCGCCGCTGCCACTGCCCAGGTGACGCCGAGGATGCCGAGGACGAGCGGCAGCACCACCGCCGGAAGCGCCAGCGCCGTCACCCCCGGCACCCTGCCCATGACCAGGCCGATCACGAGCAGCACGCCGACCCCGATGATGAGCTGGAAGAGCGCGCCGCCGAGGATGACGGCCGGCAGGACCTGGACGGGAAAGACAACCTTCTTCACCAGGTTCGCCTGGGAGAGGACGAGGCCGGGCGCCCGCGTCACGCATTCGGCGAAGCAGGAGAAGACGAGCAGGCCGGCGAAGGCGACCAGCGCAAACTCGCCGTGGCCGATCGGGGAGGCGCCCCATTTCACCTGGAAGATGACGCTGAAGACGAAGGTGTAGGCGGCAAGCGTCAGAATCGGAGTTGCCAGCGACCACACCAGCCCGAGAGCCGATCCGCGGTAGCGGCCTTCGATCTCGCGCCGGGTGAGCGCCGTCAGGAGCGCGCGGTTCTGCCAGAGATCGAGGAAGGGGGCGATGGGGCTCGGATCGATCCGCGCACGGGTCTCGTTCGTCGCGACCGGCGGCTGCCTCTCGCGTCCCGCCGGGAGGGCGGTCTCGCTCACGCGGCCGCCGCGGTCGGCGGAGCGAGGAAGGGCTGCCACGGGACCGCTCGCCGCGGCGGGAAGGCCATGACCGGATGCGCGGTCGAGAGCGAGAGGTTGGGGTTGTACAGCGGATCGTTGTCGAGGCGCGCTCCCCAGCGCTGGCGCATGTAGGCGACCTCGCCCTGGAAGCGGGTGAAGTGCTGGGAGGAAAGGTCGTTGCCGCGGCTCTTCGACTCCCAGTGATACAGCGTCGCCTCCGGCGTCCAGATGATGCGGTAGCCCTTCTCGGTGATCTTGAGACAGAAATCGACGTCGTTGAAGGCGACCTTGAGGTTGACCTCGTCGAGGCCGCCGACCTCGTCATAGACCGAGCGCCGGAGCGCCAGGCAGGCCGCCGTGGTGGCGGAGACGTCGTGCGCGATCTTGAGCCAGCCGAAATATCCCGGCGAGTCGGCGGGTACGCCGACATGCAGGTGCCCGGCGACGCCGTTCATGCCCAGCACGACGCCGCCGTGCTGCAGGGTATTGTCCGGGTAGAGGAGCTTGGCGCCGACGGCGCCGACCTCCGGCCTGACCGCATGCTTGACCATCTCCTTGAGCCAGCCGCGGTCGATCATCTCGACGTCGTTGTTCAGCAGCAGCACGATCTCGCCCGTGGACGTGCGGACGGCGGCATTGTTGATGGCCGAGAAGTTGAACGCGCCCGGGCAGTCGAGGATGCGGACCCGCGGATCCGCCTTCAGCCGGTCGAAATAGGCGATCGTCTCCGGCTCCGTGCTGTCGTTATTGGCGATGATCAGCTCGATGTCCGGATAGTCGGTACGTTCGAGCAGGCCTTCGACGCAGGTCTTGAGGACGGAAACATGGTCGCGCGTCGGCACGACCGCCGAGACCCGGGGCCAGGTCGGCAGATCGGCGCGGACGACCTTGTGATAGGCGTGGACCCAGGGCTCGACCGTGGCCTCCACGCCCTTGCCCTGGAGGTGCTCGAGGAGCGCCTTCCGCGCCGATGCCGAGGCCTTCTCGATCTGCGTCGAGGAGAAGGTGCCGGCGCCGGGAAACAGCCGCCAGTGATAGAGAACCCAGGGCAGGTGCACGACCGGCCCCTTGGTCCGGGCGAGGATGCGCAGCACCAGGTCGTAGTCCTGGCTGCCTTCGAAGCCCAGCCGGAAGCCGCCCACGCCCCTGATCGCATCGAGGCGATAGATGCCGAGATGGCTGACGTAGTTCTGGCCGAGCAGTAGGTCGAAGGCGAAGTCCGGCTTGAAGTAGGGCTCGGTGCGCCGGCCCTCGTCGTTGATCTTGTCCTCGTCCGAGTAGAAGACGTCGGCGTCCGGATGCTCGCCGATGGCGACCGCCGCCAGGTAGAGCGCGTGCTCGGCCAGCAGATCGTCGTGGTCGAGGAGGGCGACGTGGCTGCCGGAGGCGAGCTCGAGCGCTGCATTGCTGGCCGCCGAGATGTGGCCGTTCTGCTCGCGGTAGGTCACCTTCACCCGCGCGTCGCGCTTCGCATACTCGTCGAGCACCGAGCGGACATGGGGCGCGGTCGAGGCATCGTCGGCGATGCACAGCTCCCAATGCGGATAGTGCTGGGCCAGGACGGAGTCGAGCATGGCGCGGAGATAGGGCTCCGGCGTGTTGTAGGTCGGCACCACGACCGAGATCAGGGGCGGATCGCGAAGGACCCGGATGTGAGCGGCGATCGCCGCCCGGTCCGCGTCGGTTAGATCGTCGTAGCTGTCGATCCAGCGATGGTAGAGATCGGCGTTCTGCTCGCCATAGGCCTCGGTCGCCCGCGCCACCGTCGCGGTCAAGCCATTGCGCATCAGATAGCGGAGCGCGTTCGGCAGCCGCTGGCGCTGGCGCCACAGCAGGCGGAGCGCCAGCTGGGCCTGGCCGATCTCCCGGAAGATGAGCTCGGGCGCACCGGCGAGCGCGTCCCGCGATCCCTGGACCTTGACCCTGAGCCCGGCGACGCTGTCGGGCAGCCTGAGCAGGTGATTGTCGAGGCGGCCCTTGATCGAAGGCAGGCCGAGCGGCTGCCAGCGGCCGTCGCCATGGTCGACATAGAGGGTGAGGAAGACCGTGCCGTCGTAGCTCGGCCCGGCATAGGTGAAGGAGACCCAGCGGGTCGGCGGGCGCCCCCTGGAGGAGACGATCTCGTACCAGTCGGCGTGTCCGGTCGGCGTGTCGGTCAGCTCGACCGGCGGACAGCGGACGAGTTCGGCCTGATGGCGCGCCGATCTGAGGAGATGACGGGCACGGCCGAGCACCCGCCCCAAGGCGCGGACCGGCCTGGTCAGCCGCCATGAGGTCGAGGTCTCGAAGCCGCGGATGCGGTGCTCGAGGAAACGAACCTGCGCCAGCAGCGGCTCGCGCGTGGCGTGGAGCTG
>SXGU01280321.1_pt1 | contig 14897 bp, 20 predicted proteins | sample 3174531 | NCBI WGS metagenome assembly SXGU01 (sample SAMN11356863, study PRJNA531348) | freshwater metagenome | isolation source: freshwater sample F1-140 | place: China: Fuxian Lake, Yuxi | collected 2017-12-25
CAGGAACCGGAATGATGCCGGAGGAAGATGCCGGCCTTGGCGCGCACGTCGGTGGGCCAGTCGGTGATGTCGTCACCCTGGAACAGGATGCGGCCGTCGGTGATCTCGTACTCGGGGCTGGCCAGCAGCGTGCTGGCCAGGGTGCTCTTGCCCGACCCGGTGGGGCCCAGGATGGCGTGCACCTCGCCCTCGGCCACCGACAGCGACAGGCCGCGGAGGATGTCGGCGGCGCCGCCCTCGTCGGTGACGGGTCGGGCGTGCAGGTTGTCGATGCGGAAGAGCTCGCTCACGGCCGCCAGTGTATTTCCACTACGGCCATAGTGGAAACCCTGATCACCAGGATGTTCCGGCGAGATCGTCGAGCAGTGCGGTCACGTCGGCCAGGCGCGTACGCGGGTCGACGAGGCACAACCGCAGGCAGGGGGCGCCGCGCCACGACGTCGGCACCACTAGGGCCACGCCGGCCCGGGCCCGTTCGCGGCTCCAGGCCAGGTACTGCTCGCGGGTCCACCCGTCGACGGTGAACAGCAGCACCGACAGCTCGGGGCGCAGCAGCAACTCGAACCGCGGCCTGGCGGCGATGTCGTCGGCGAGGGCGCGGGTGGTGCGGATGGAGGCGTCGACCGCCTCGGTGTACGCCGCAGTGCCGTAGGTGGCGAGGCTGAACCACAGCGGCAGGCCGCGAGCGCGACGCGAGAGGTGGTAGGCGTAGTCGCTGGGGTTCCACTCGCCCCGGTCCACGTGGTCGAGGTAGCTGCCGTGCTGCGCGTGTGCCGCGGCGGCCGGGGCCGGGTCGCGGTACACCAGCGCCGCGCAGTCGTACGGTGCGAACAGCCACTTGTGCGGATCGACGCCGAAGCTGTCGGCGCGCTCGATGCCGCGGAACTGGTGGCGGGCGATGTCGCTGCACAGCGCAGCCAGCCCGTACGCGCCGTCGACGTGCAGCCACAGGTCGCGGGCGGCGCACACGTCGGCGATGGCGTCGAGCTCGTCGATCGCGCCGGCGTTCGTGGTGCCGCCCGTGGCCACCACGGCGAACACGCCGTCGCCGTCGTGGTCGCGCAACGCCTGCTCGAGCGCTGCGCCCGTGAGCCGACCGAACTCGTCGGTGGGCACCCCGACGACATCGACGTCCATCACCCGCGCTGCGGCGCGCACCGAGGCGTGCACCTCGTCGGTGGCAGCGATGGCCCAGCGCGCCGGGCGGCCGTGTCGTTGCTCGTGGGCGTGTCGTGCCGCCACGAGCGCGCTGAGGTTCGCGGCCGACCCACCGCTGACGAACACCCCGCCCGCAGTGGCCGGGAACCCGGCCAGGTCGGCCAGCCACCGGATGGCCTGGTTCTCGGCGGCGATCGCGCCGGCGCCTGCCTCCCACGCGCCACCGAAGATGGACGACGCGCTGACCACCAGGTCGAACATGGTGGCCGCGATCGACGGTGCGGTGGGCACGTAGGCGAGGTTCATCGGCGAGTCCATCGGTCGACACGCAGGCATCAACGTGTCGCGGAACACGCGGAGCGCCTCGAGTGCGCCCACGCCGTCGGCCGAGATGGTGGGTGCCAGCACGGCGGCCAGTTCGTCGGCCGGCTGCGCACCCCAGCGGGTGTCCTTCGGCAGTTGCAGCCGTTCGATCGCGTACCCGATGACGGAGTGCGCGAACAGGTTCGTGTCGGCATCCCACTCGTGCATGGTCGGGGCCATCGCGTCGCTCCTCGGAATTGCTTCGGAACCGAAAGATTACGCCGCGGCAGGTGCGGTGCGCAGCGCCCGCCAGATGGCAGGGTACGACGCGTATTCGATCGTGTCGTCCACGTAGCCGGCCTCGCGCAACGCCTCGTGCAACATCGGCAGGTGGCGGAACGGCACCCCGGCATCGACGTGATGTGCGAGGTGCCACCCGATGCGATAGGGCACCAGCAGGAACCGGGCCACCAGGTGCTGGCGCACCGTGTGCGTGCTCTCGCGGCGATCGGGGGACCGCTGCATGCCGCCGTGCTCGGCCACGGAGCGCAACCGGTTGATGACCCGCCACGCCGTGAGGTACGGGGCGAGCCAGAACAGCGGGTAGAGCCACCAGTGGCCGACCGCGACGGCAGCGACCAGCAGCACGGCCTGCACGGCCATGATCTTCCAGAACGTGTGTCGCACCCGCGGGTCCTTCGACCGCGCGTTGGACAGCAGGCCCTTCATCAACTTGATGCCGGTGCGACCCGTGGCGTCGCGCACCAGCTTGCGGCGGAAGCTGTCGGGCGCGATGGGATAGCCGATGTAGAGCGGGATGTCGGGCTCGTCGGGGCCGAACTCGTCGCGGTGGTGCGCCATGTGCACGCGTCGGTACGCATCGGTGGAGGTGAACGTGGGGAAGCCGAGCAGCCAACGACCCACCAGGTCGTTGGCCCGCTTGTCGGTGAACAGCAGTCGGTGCGCCGCCTCGTGCATCAACGAGGCGAACTGGGCGAACGCCCGGCCCATCAACACGAACGTGATCGGCCAGCTCCACGGACCCCACGCGACGGTGGCCCACAGCACCGCACCCGTCTGCACGTACAGCCACACGACCGAGCCGAGATTCCGCCACGACGGGATGCGCCGCAGTTGCTCGCGGAACGCAGCAGTGGGGCGGCCGTCGGGCCGAATGCGAGCGGTTTCGCGGCAGGCCGGCAGTTGCCTGGGCACCATTCCTCCGAGCGCGGCCGCCATCACGTCCACGCTATCCGCGGGTCAGCGGTGGGCGAGGAGGTCTTCCTTCCACGCGCGGAACCGATGCGCGACACTGCCGCTCGGACCCACACCCTCGCCGTTGGTGGCGTGGTCGCCCTCGCCGGTCTCCGGGCGCAGGCGGAACGTGTGCTGCACGGTCAGGTCGTCGGCGTCGCACGCCCAGTACCACGCGTCGCCGACCGCGGGCCCGGCACGCCAGAGCAACCATCGGCCGATGCGTCGCTTGTACTCCGCCTCCGGCTGACCTTCGAGGTCGTCGCCCAGTCGGCGAAGGGTGTCGGGTGCCTCCAGCCATGCCGATGCCACGATGTTGCGGTCGCGCACCGGTGTGGCGGGCAGGTCGGCGGTGTGGACCGGGGTGTGGTCGGCGGGGCGCTCGTGATAGGGGAGCGCGTCACCAGCCACGGTCGACCCACTCCTGGAGGTGGGGTCGCTCGTGGCCGATGGTGGTGCTCACGCCGTGCCCGGGCATCACGATGGTGTGCGCCGGCAGCGTGAACAACTTGTTGTCGATGGAGTCGATGATCGTCGCGAAGTCGCCGCCCTCGAACTTCGTGGCGCCGGGTCCGCCAGGGAACAGCGTGTCGCCGCTGAACAGCAACGGTGCGCCCTCGACGCGGAAGCTCACCGAGCCGGGGGTGTGCCCGGGATTGTGGATGGCGTGCAATCGCAACCGGCCGACCTCGATGACCTCGGCGTCGTCGATGAACACGTCGTAACCGACGTCCTTCAACATCGGTGCGTCACTGCTGTTGACACCCACCTCGTAACCGGCATCACGGATCTCGGCGACCGCGCCGATGTGGTCCCAGTGGCCGTGCGTCTCGAGCACCCGGCGCACCCCGGTGCGACGGCACAGCTCGAGCAGCTTCTCGTGTTCGTTCGCGGCATCGATGAGCACCGCCTCACCGGTGTCGCGGCACCGCAGCACGAACACGTTGTTGTCGTAGGAACCCACCACGAGGCGATGGATCTCCAGGCGGCTGTCGGCCCAGTGCAAGGTGGTCATGTGGCCACGCTACTGCGCCGTCGTCCGACGGCGCGGTGGCACCTACGCTGCGATCGTGCGCATCGCGAGGGTCACCTGCTTCCGTCAACTCCAGCCGGTCGCCGACGGCCCGTACGTGCTGTCGGGCGGCCGTGTGGACCTCGGGTTCGACAGTCTCGTGGTGCGGCTGGTCACCGACGCCGGCGTCGAGGGATGGGGCGAGATGAGTCCGCTCGGCACGATGTACGACCCTGCGTTCGCCGAGGGTGCGTTCGCTGCCGCGCCGATCCTGTCGGCCGCGCTGCTGGGTTCGCCGGTCGCCGCCGTGGCCCGCACCCTCGACGCCACGCTGAAGGGCCACCCGTACGCGAAGTCGGCGTTCGACATGGCCGCCTGGGACGCGTTGGGGCGTGCCGCTGGGCTGCCATTGCACGATCTGCTCGGCGGTGCCGACGGTCAGGGCACCACCCTGTACCGCTCGATCGGCCGCGCCGAACCCGAGGCGATGGCGGCGAAGGCGGCGGAGTACCGGGCGCGCGGGTACCGGCGGCTGCAGGTGAAGGTGGGCGGCGACCCCGGCGCCGACGAGGCCGGGTTGCGTGCCGTGCTGGCCGCAGTGCCCGACGCGCAGCTCTACTGCGACGCGAACGGCGGCTGGCAGACCGGCGATGCTCGCCGTTTCCTCGCCGCGACCGCCGCGCTGCCGTACGTGCTGGAGCAGCCGTGCGCCACGATGCGCGAGAACCTGCTGTTGCGTGCGCACGCGGCACGGCCGATGGTGCTCGACGAGTCGATCGCCACGCTGGCCGATGCGGTGGCGGCCGCCGATGCGGGCATCGACGGCATCACCATCAAGATCGCCCGGGTCGGCGGGATCACGCCCACGCGCGTCATCCGCGACGCGGCGGTGGCACTGGGCATGATGGTGACGGTCGAGGACACGGGAGGTGCCGACATCGACACCGCGGCGATGGCCCACCTGTCCATCAGCACGCCGTCGGCGAGGCGCGCCCACACCGTCGACTTCCACCACTGGGTCACGGTCGCCAACGGCGTCGGGTTGCCCGACACCGACGGCGGCATGTTGCGCCCACCGCGCGGGCACGGCTTGGGCATCGACGTGTTCGTCGACGCGCTCGGCGACCCCGTCCACGACGAAGGAGCATCATCATGAGCGCCACCGATCCCACCCTGTGGACGGCCACCGAGCAGGCGGCCGCCATCGCATCCCGGCGGCTCGGCAGCGAGGAACTGCTCGACCTGTTCCTCGACCGCATCGAGACCACCGACCGTCGCGTGCACGCCGTGTGCACGCTCGACGCGCACCGGGCTCGACGTCGCGCGCAGGAAGCCGACGAGGCCGTGGTTCGTGGCGAGTCGTGGGGTCCGCTGCACGGCCTGCCCATCACGGTGAAGGACGCCATCGCCACCGAGGGGCTGCGATCCACGGGAGGTGCCTCGGCGCTGCACGACCACGTGCCCACCGCCGACGCACCGGCGGTCGCGTCGTTGAAGGCAGCGGGCGCGATCGTGTTCGGCAAGACCAACCTGCCGGAGTGGTCGGGCGACTGGCAGAGCTTCAACGAGATGTTCGGCACCACCAACACTCCGTGGGCGCTGGACCGCACGGCCGGTGGCTCGTCGGGCGGTGCCGCGGCGGCGGTGGCCTGTGGCATGACCAGCTTCGAGCTGGGTACCGACATCGGTGGCTCGGTGCGCGTGCCGTCGGCGTTCTGTGGGGTGTTCGGCCACAAGCCGAGCTTCGGCATCATCCCGACGCTCGGCTACCTCGACTCGGTGGGTGCCACCGACGGCCGCTCGATGGTGGAGAGCGACGTGAACACGTTCGGCCCGATCGCTCGCAGCGCCGACGATCTCCGCCTGCTGCTCGACGTGCTGGCCCGCCCGACGCCCGACCGGGCGACGGCGTGGCGCCTCGACCTGCCCGAGTCGTCGGTGGACTCACTGCGTGGCCTCCGCGTCGCCGCGTGGATCGACGAGCCCGAACTGGAGATCGACGCCGTGATGGCGCGGGTGCTGCACGACGCGGTCGACGCCGTGGAGGCGGCGGGCGCGCGGGTGGACCGCGCCGCGCGCCCTGCCGTCGACGTCGGCGCTGCATGGCGCGACGGCGCTCGGCTCATCGGCGCCGCCGTGTCCGTGAGCGACGAGGTCGACCACACGTTCTCGCACCGCGAGTGGCTGCTGGCACATCGGCGCCGAGCAGCACTGCGCACGGCCTGGGCCGAACTGTTCGAACGGTTCGACGTGGTGCTGTGCCCGGTCACCCTGCTCCCGGCGTTCCCGCACCTGCAGACGGGCATCTGGAGCGACCGCACCATCCGCGTGAACGGCGTCGATCGCCGGTACGTGGAACTGGAGGGGTGGCCTGCGCTCGTGGGCGCCGCGTACCTGCCGAGCACCGCCACGCCGGTGGGTGTCACCGACGAAGGGTTGCCGGTCGGGATGCAGGTGGTGGCGCCGTTCCTGCACGATCGGCGTGCCGTCCGGGTGGCCGGACTGATCGCCGACGCATGCCGTGACCTGGGCGGGGGTCACCGAACACCACCAACGGCGATCTGAACTGTTACGGTTCTGTTGCGATCGAGCAGGACGGGGCACGATCGACCGATAACCACCGAGCGGGCTCGGACAGAAACGGGACAACCAAATGCGATTCCCTCGGTCCTTCGGGGCATACGGCGTGACAGTGGTGTTGGGGCTCTTCGGCGCCTCCGGGTTCGTGCGCGCGTGCGCCACCCCCGCACCCGCACCGGCACCGGCGCCCGTCACCGCCACGAACGACGTGATGAAGGTGGCCAACGCCTGCACCACGCTCGTCAACCAGCAGCGCGCCGCCGCCGGCATCAAGGCCGTGGCGCTCGAGGTGCGCGTGCAGAACGCCGCGCAGAAGCACTCGAACTACCAGGCGAGCATCCGCACGATGACGCACAAGAGCGCCAACGGCACCGACGCCGGTGTGCGCATCAAGGCCGAAGGCTACGGCTGGCGCACCTGGGCCGAGAACGTGGCTGCCGGGCAGGTGGACTGCACCCAGGTGATGAGCGCCTGGATGAACAGCGCCGGCCACAAGAAGAACATCCTCAACCCTGCGATGGTGCACATCGGTGTCGCCGCCGCCAAGGGCTCGAACGGTGTCGTCTACTGGACGATGGACCTCGCCGCACCCTGATCGGGACCGATCTGCAGCAACCTCGTCTTCGGGCAGCTCACCTTGCGGCCCGCATCGCACTTCGGACACGACCAGTCGTGCTCGGCGCGCTCACGCCACATGGTGGTGCCGCACGACGGACACGTCTGCTGCCAGATCGCGCAGGCGGTGTCGGCCAGCCGCTGTGACTGCAGCGGGCAGCCGTGCCCGTGGCACACCGGGAAGCGTTCATCGACGACGATCGCGTTCTCCGGACACTTGGTGACGCACACCCCGCAGTCGTCGCACGTGAACGGATCGATCTCGAAGAGCCCGAGGAACTCGTCGGTCTTGGTGAGTGCCTGCGAATGACACGAGTAGTCGCAGGCGCCGCAACCGATGCAGCGGTCCTGGCGCACCATCAGGCTCATCGGTGGGACCTCATGCGTTCGTCGCCTCCGGTGTGACCGGGTTCTGCGGGTGGAACTTGCGCAGCTCGCCCATGCAACCGATGTGCACCCATGGTGCGACATCGACACGGGTGGCAGCGGTCGTCAGCACGTACGTGGTGCCGTTCCACTCCCACCAGCCGTAGGGCACGTCGACCACCTTGTCGATCGGTTCCCCGCAGTTCGGGCAGGTCGGTGCGTTCATGATCTGTTCCTCCGGTCTCACGCCGCCGCGGCGATGCGCGCCGCGCCGTCGAGGTATTCCTGCAGGGTCTGGTTGAACCGCGAGAACTTGTCGACGCCCATGGGGTCGGCACCGCGCAGGCGGATGTCGGTGCCCAGCAACGCCAGGCTGTTGATGGTGAGGCGACCGCTCGCCGTGCCGTGCTCGAGGATGTCGTCGAACATCGCGCGCCACATCTCGTCGGGGCCATCGAGATAGAAGTCGGCGAGTGCGGCGTCGGCGGCGGGGATCTCGACGGCCTCGGCGCAGCGCAGCTCCTCGAAGGTGATGCGCACGGCGAAGTCGCCCTCGGCGCGACGCATCACGAGTGCGGCGACCATGTCGCAGTCGCCCAGCACACGGAACTCCTCCGGGTGGGCGTTCATCTCGTCGGCCAACCCGACGAAGAAGGTCTCGGTGTCGATTCGCATGGTCGGTTCCTCAGTTCGCGAGCACGGTGTCGGGATCGATGCCCATCAGCTCCAGGGGGAGCGTGGTGCGGTGCAGGCGGCTGATGCCGGCCCGCTCGCAACGGGCGAGGTACGAGGTGAACTGCTTCTTCTGCAGTTCCATCTGCAACGGGAAGCCCTTGTCCTCCACGTGGTCGACACCACCACCGAGCAGCACGGCGAGCGCCGAGCCGAAGTCCTGGTTCGTGCCGAACGCGGTGAGCACTGCCTCGCCGTGATCGAGTGCCTCGTGGATCTCCTCCACGACGTCGGGGTCCTGCTCCACCGCGTAGCGGATGTGCATCGTGCCGTACGCGACGTGGCGTGCCTCGTCCTGCATGGCCATGCGGAACATGCGCTTCTCCACCGGCGACGGGGCGATGAGCTCGCCCATGCGGAAGATGTCGAGGATGAACCCCTCGCCGAGCAGGTGCATCAGCGCCGTCGCCTGGGTGTAGGTCTTGGCCTCGATGATCGTGCGCAGCAGACCTTCACTGGACCCACGCGACATCAGCAGGCCGCCACCGTTGGCGAGCGCCCGCTTGCGGAACACCTCGGCGTGGCGTGCCTCGTCCATGATCTGGGTGCAGAGGAACATCTTCGCTTCGATGAAGTCGTGGTTCATCCGCCACATCCACTTCGCCGGCAGGTCGGCGGCGATCATCTCCACCTCGGTGAGCGTGGTGCACACCTGGCACATCGCATGCTCGATGTCGCTGGGCAACTCGGGCAGCTCGCCCCACGGGATGTCGCGGGTGGCGCTCCACTGGCGGGCGACGGCCTCCTCGTACAGCTCGGTGACGTTCTCGGCCCACACATCGCTCTTCTTGTTGAGGATGTAGCCCATGTCGGGCGTGTCGGGGTCGACGTCGGCGCCGCGCGGCGCCATCGACCGGTGCGTCGGGTGGTCGGGCACGTCGCCGTAGCTGCCGACGGCGATGTCCATCATCGTGAGGCCGCGCGGCCCGGGGGTGGGCTTCACGCCCCACTCGCTCTTCGCGCCGCGCAACCACTTCCAGTCGAGCGGTGCACCGATGGGCGAGACGTCGGGCAGGTCCTCGTAGCGGCCTGCGTCGGCGGGTGACTGGTCCATGATCGTCATTGCGGATCCCCTCCGTCCTCGGCCCCCGCCGAGGTAGTGAGACGATCAGATCAAATTCGTCTCAACGTCTCTCACCGTCCAGGGTCACCCCGCGAAGTGACCTTCGGCCCTAGCCGCCCTAGGGTGCGGCGATGCCGTCCTCGTCCGTCACGCCTGCCGAGGACCGGCCGTCGTGGCGTGGATGGCTGCATGTCGTGGCGTTCGTCCTGGCCATCCCGGGTGGCATCCTGCTCATCGTGCTCGGCGAGTCGGCCGAGGCGAAGGTGGGGGCGTCGATCTACATGGCCAGCCTGCTGCTCGGCTTCGGCACCTCGGCCGGCTACCACCGCCTGGCCCGCAAGGAACGCACCAGGGAGTTGATGCAGCGCCTCGACCATTCGATGATCTTCGTGCTCATCGCCGGCAGCTACACGCCCATCTGTCTGCTCGGCATGTCGCCGGCCTGGGGTATCCCCATCCTGTGCGTCGTGTGGGTGGGTGCGGCGCTCGGTGTGGTGCTGAAGCAGGTGGCGTTCGACCGCCTGCGGTGGCTGGAGATCGCGTTGTACCCCATTCTCGGCTGGATCGTGGTGGTGGCCACGCCTGCGCTGTTCGAGGGCCTCACGACCACGGAGTTGTCGTTGCTGGTGGCGGGCGGCCTGCTGTACACCGTGGGCATTCCGGTGTTGGTGCTCGAGAAACCCGACCCGTGGCCGCGGACATTCGGTTACCACGAGGTGTGGCACACGTTCACCGTGGCGGCCGCGGCCTGCCACTTCGCCACCATCTCCCTGCTGGTGGTGTAGGTCCGACCGTTCCGCCCTGCTCGCGGCGCGTTGTACAGTCCGTCACGACGGAGCCATCGAGGGAGCGAGCATGGACGAGATCATCGTGGGTGTGGACGAGAGCGACACGGCGCGCGTGGCCGCCCGGGAGGCGGCGCAGCTCGCGCAGCAGATGGGACGTCCGCTCCACCTCGTGATGGCGCTCAAGCGGGCCAAGGGGCAGTCGGTCCAGGCCGGCGCCGAGAGCATGGTGCTCGACCCGCTCTCGATGGCCGAGGACTTCCTGCGCTCGCTGAAGGGTTCGCTCCACGGCGGTATCGAGGCCACGCACGCCGTGGTGGTGGCCGAACCGGCCGATGCCCTGTGCCAGGAGGCCGAACGCCTCGGTGCATCCATCATCGTGGTGGGCAACAAGCGCGTGCAGAGCGCCGCTCGCGTGCTCGGCAGCATCCCGCTCGACGTGGCGAAGCAGGCACCCTGCAACGTCTACATCGTGCACACCACTGGCTGAGTTCGGCCGCGGGGCGGGGCTACGACGACACGACGTCGAAGCCCATGCTGAGGGCGACGGGGATCTGGCCGGGGTCGAACGTGACGAACGTGACGGGGCGGGGGAGTCGATCGGCTGCGGCGAGGTGGATGGCGTCGGCGAGGCGCAGCGGTTGGTCGCGCAGCAACTGGGCGGCCCGGTCGAGGCAGTGCTGGTCGACCGGCACCACGGCGTAGCGGTCCCACTGCAGACGCAGCACGTCCTCGAGATCGGCCTGCAGCACCGGTTCGTCGGTCAGTTTCGCGATGAGCGCGAGCGCCTCGGTGAGGGCGATGGCGCTCACGCACGTGGACGGTGCGAGTTCGGCCGCGGCGAGGGCGCGCAGTGGCGACTCGATGTGCAGGGCCATCACCGCGCTGGTGTCGAAGAACACGGTCACCCGCGCAGCTCCTTCAGCGCGCGGTCGAGGCGCACACCGCTCCACACCGGGATGGCCGTGGCCGGCCGGGCGACGTCGTTGCGGCGCGGGGCGATGACCAGTCCGGCGGTGACCAGGTCGGCCAGCACCGTCTGTCCGTCGGTTGCCTGCACGGGTCCGAGCTGGGCCACGTCGCGGCCGCCGACGCTGATGACGACGCGTTGACCCGCGCCGGCACGACGCAGGTGTGCGGCCAGATCGGCTCGGAGCTCGCGGACACCCACCATGTGTACGCAAGTGTACACGCTTCGAGTGGCGAGCGCCCCGTGGGGTGCGCCACGATCACCGTCATGAACTTTGCCTTCACCGAAGAACAGGAAGAACTCCGCAAGACCGTGCGTCAGTTCCTCGAGGCCAAGAGCGCCGAGGAAGCCGTGCGCGAGCAGATGGAGACCGAGGCCGGCTTCGACGCCGCCGTCTGGAGCCAGATGGGTGAGCAGATGGGCCTGCAGGGCCTCATCGTCCCCGAGGAGTTCGGCGGCAGTGGCTACAGCTACGTCGAGCTCGGCATCGTGCTCGAGGAGATGGGCCGCTCGCTGCTGTGCGCCCCGTTCTTCAGCACGGTGGTCCTCGCGGCGAACACGCTCATCCACTCGGGTGACGACGCCGCCAAGGCCGCGCACCTGCCCGGCATCGCCGCCGGCGAGACCATCGCCACGGTCGCCTTCACCGAGCCGAGCGGCAAGTGGGACGAAGCCGGCATCACCATGGAGGCCTCGGGCTCGGGCAGCGACTGGACCCTGAACGGCACGAAGATGTTCGTGCTCGACGGCCACACTGCGAACCTCATCATCGTCGCCGCCCGCACCGGCAAGGGCGTCAGCCTGTTCACCGTCGCCGGTGACGCTGCTGGCCTCACCCGCACTGCGCTCAGCACGATGGACCAGACCCGCAAGCAGGCCAAGCTCGAGTTCTCGAACACGCCGGCCACGCTCCTCGGTGCCGAGGGCGAAGGCTGGACCATCCTCAACAGCGTGCTCGACCTCGCTGCCGTCGGCCTCGCCGCCGAGCAGGTCGGTGGCGCCCAGAAGGTGCTCGAGATGGCCGTCGAGTACGCCAAGGTGCGCGTGCAGTTCGGCCGCCCGATCGGTTCGTTCCAGGCCATCAAGCACAAGTGCGCCGACATGCTGCTCGAGGTCGAGTCGGCCAAGAGCGCGGCGTACTACGGCATGTGGTGCGCGGCCGAGATGAACGACGAGCTGCCGTCGGTAGCGTCGCTCGCCAAGGCCTACTGCAGCGAGGCGTACTTCCACGCCACGGCCGAGAACATCCAGATCCACGGTGGCATCGGCTTCACCTGGGAGCACCCGGCGCACCTGTACTTCAAGCGTGCCAAGAGCAGCGAGCTGCTGTTCGGTGACCCCACCTACCACCGCGAGCTGCTCGCGCAGCGCATCGGCATCTGACCGATCCTCGCATCATCGCGACGAGCGATGCGGTGCCTTCGGGCCCGCATCGCTCTTCGCGTTTTGAGCCCCGGTAGGGTGGCGGGCGTGTCCTCCACGGTGCTCGTGTACCTGCTCGTCGCAGCAGTGCTGGTGTTCGTCCTCGCCGCGGTCGTCGTCGGCCGCGAAGCGCATCGCCTCGATGCGGTCGCGCCGCGATCGGTGTACATCCCCGAGGAGGCGATGGAGTTCGTCGCCGAGTACCTGCCGCCGTCCACCCAGGCGCGGCTCACCCCCGACGAGCTCGAGTTGCTGCTTGCGTTCCACATGCGTTGGCTGCACGCGAAGGGGCTGCAGCCCACCAACGTGATCGACCGCCGGCAGGACATCACCGATCCCGTGGTCATCAGCGAGGACAACCTCACCGCCTATCTGCTCGGCGAGGCCGAGGCCCACGGTGTGCAGATCCTCGACGACGTCGACGCCGTCAACGTGGTCACCGCGCACCTCGCCTACTTCGAGGCCATCGGCGCGGTCGGCCCGATGGCGCCGCCCGACGACGCGCCGGTCTTCCCGCCGTCGGCATCGGGCGAGTAGCGTCGTCTGCCATGGAACGGCCCTCCCGCTTCGAACACTCCCGCTTCATCGGCGACAAGCGCACGCAGCTGGTCTACGACCTCGACACCTGGACCGACGAGGCCGTCATCGACGAGATCGTGGGTGCCGACGTGGGGCTGTGCTTCGGGCCCGACACGCTGGCCGAGGCCCGCAACCGCGGCTACACGCTCGCCCAGCCGGGCATGCAGCGTCGCCATCGCAAGCCGCGGGCCTGATCCCGCGCATGGCGGTCGCGCCGTGAACGGCAGCTTCCAGTCGCAGGGATTGCGGCTCGCTCGGTACCTGTCGGTGCCGTCGGGTCACGTCGGGCCACTGCCGGGGCTCATCCTGTGTCACGGCTTCCCCATCGGACCGCTCGACGCACGGCAGAGCGCCGGCACGTTCCCCGAACTGATCGATCGCGTGGCCAACGAGCTCGGGTGGGTGGCCATGACGTTCACGTTCCGCGGGTGTGGCACCAGCGAAGGTGACTTCTCGCTGCAGGGCTGGGTCGACGACCTGCGCGCCGCGATCGATCACCTGATCGAGGAGACCTCGCCGGCCAGCATCTGGCTGGTGGGTACGAACACCGGTGGCTCCATCGCCACCTGCGTGGCCGCCGACGATCCGCGGGTGCGTGGTGCAGCGTTGCTGAGCCCGCGTGCCGACTTCGACGACTGGGCGGCGCAGCCGCGCCGGTTCCTCGAGCACGCCAGGGAGATCGGGGCCATCCGGACGCCCGGGTTCCCGCGCAGCTTCGACGAATGGGCACGGGAGTTCCGGCGGTTCCGTCCGGCCGACGCCGCACGCCGGTTCGCCCCCCGGCCGTTGCTGGTGATGCACGGCGACGACGACGAGAGCGTGCCGACGGCCGACGCACGGCAGTTGGCCGAAGCACACGGGTCGGCCGAGCTGCGGGTGATCAACGGTGCGGGCCACCGGCTGCGCCACGACCCGCGGGCCACCGCGGTGCTGCTGGGCTGGCTGGACCGTCAGCGCGTGCAACAGCCCTGACGTGGCTCAGGAGGCGTAGCCCTCCGGATGGGCGGAGTGCCACTGCCAGGCGCTGGCGATGATGTCGTCGAGCGTGCGCGTGGCGTTCCAGCCGAGCACGCGCTGCACCATGGCGGGGTCGGCGTAGGTACTGACCGGGTCGCCCGCGCGCCGGTCGGTGAACACCTTCGGCACCTCGACCCCGGCGATGCGTTCGGTGGCCTCGATGACCTGCAGCACGCTGCTGCCCACGCCCGTGCCGACGTTGAGTGCCGTCGTGGGACCGCCGGCGGCGAGATGGTCGAGCGACTTCAGATGTGCCGCTGCGAGGTCTTCGATGTGGATGTAGTCGCGGATGCAGGTGCCGTCGGGGGTGGGGGAGTCGGTGCCGAACACCTGCACCGCGGGTGCCTTCCCGAGTGCGGCCTTCATCACCAGCGGCACCAGGTTCTGCGAACGGCTCCAGTCCTCGCCGATGACGCCGTCGGTGCTGGCACCGGCGGCGTTGAAGTAGCGCAGGCTCACCGAACGCAGCCCCTTGGTCTGCCCGTACCAGAACAGAATGCGCTCGACCATCGCCTTGGTCTCGGCGTACACGCTCTCGGGGCCGATCGGGGCGGTCTCGTCGACCGGCACCACTCGCGGTGTGCCGTACACCGAGCACGACGACGAGAACACCATCTCGCGTACGTCGGCGGCGAGCATCGCCTCCACGAGTGCGACCGTGCCGCTGACGTTGTTGTGCCAGTAGCGGCCGGGCTGCTCCATCGACTCACCGACGGCCTTGTACGCCGCGAAGTGCACCACCTGGGTGACGCCGCGGCGTCGGCACAGCTCGGTGACCAGCGCCTGGTCGGCGATGTCGCCCACCACGAGTTCGGCGTCGAGCACGGCCGCACGGTTGCCGTACTCCATCGAGTCGAGCACCACCACGTCGGCGCCGGTGGCGACCAGTTGGCGCACCGTGTAGATGCTGATGTACTAGCATTAGTTTCAGATGCACTAGCGGCACTAGCGGATGTTGCCGCAGCATTGACGCTACTTTCTACATTAGACGCAAAGGTAGCAGCGTATGCTGCGCTGTTAGCTGCATTAGATGCTGATGTA
>SXGU01411446.1_pt1 | contig 14888 bp, 10 predicted proteins | sample 3174531 | NCBI WGS metagenome assembly SXGU01 (sample SAMN11356863, study PRJNA531348) | freshwater metagenome | isolation source: freshwater sample F1-140 | place: China: Fuxian Lake, Yuxi | collected 2017-12-25
CTGCGACGTGGTGAGGATCGTCGGGATAGTCTACTCGTTGTCCTGAAAATCGCGCAACCACTGCTCGCCGCGTTCGCCGTCATCCGCCGTGACGCGCTGGCAGTAATTCGGGTCTTTGCTCGTCTTGAGCTGGTTGATGAGGTCGCGCACCAGCAGCGCGTGGGCCTGGTTCGCCAAAATGTTCCGGTCGGCGAGGAATAGGATGCGCGGGCGGCGCGTCGACTGGCCGCTCAAGTTCCAGCGCGCGTGAAAAAGTTTCCACGCAATTTGAAACGCGATGAAGGTTTTCCCCGTGCCCGTCGCGAGCGTGAGCAAAATACGTTGCTTCTCGTCCGCGATGGCCTGCATCACGCGCTCCACGGCGGTGTCCTGTTAGTAGCGGCTGGGATGCGATCCGCCCTTGTCCTCGAACGGCACGGCGGCGAAGCGGTCGTGCCACAGTTCGGCAAGCTCACTGGCCTTGTCGGCCGCGTCTCCGGTCCCAGAGCGTGTCGAAGGGAAGGTCATGGCCCACAGGGTGTCCGGCGTGGGGTAGTCGTCGACTTCGCCTTCCTTACCCGTCTGCATGTCGATGGCGTAGATGCCCTGGCCGTTGGTGGCGTAGGCGAAGCGCACGGCCATTTTGCCCGTGTAATCCTTGGCCTGCGCCACGCCTTCCGTGAGCGGCTTGGCCCACGCCTTGGCTTCGTCCACGGCCAGCTTGCGGTTGCGATAGACCAGCACGTAATCGGCGGTGAGCGCCTTGCCGCGTTTGCCGTGGCTCTCGATGCGGCCCGGCGTGATGGGATATTCGCGGAGGATTTTGCTACCCTCGACCACGCCCCAGCCCGCGGCTTTCAATGCGGGATCAATGTGCTCGGCTCTGGTCTCGGCTTCGTTCATGCGTAGAGCGCAAAATCATTTGGCTCGCGGGTGAGCAATCGCATCAACTTGGGATGAATGAAAAGTTTTTCGCGGCCCACCAGCTTTTCTTCCAGCACGCCGAGTTTCACCAATTCCTTCAGGTAAACCGATGCGGTTTGGCGGACGGCGATGCCTTGCTGCGTCAGATTTTGGATGCGGCAATACGGCAGTTCAAAAATCAAATTCACCAGCTCATGGCTGTAAATCTTTGGGGCGGCTTTCCGCACCTGCGCCACCGTGTGCGCCTGCAACTTCCGGATCGCCCCGATCTTCGCCACCGTCCAATGCGCGGTTTCCTCCACGCCCTTGAGCATGAACAGCACCCACTCATCCCATTTGTCCGTCTGCGTCACCTCGCGCAGCAGCCGGTAATAATCCGCCTTGTGCTGGATGATGTAGCGGCTCAAGTAAAGAATCGGCAGCGTCAACAGACCCTCGCTGATGAAAAACAAACTGTGCAACACGCGCCCCGTGCGCCCGTTGCCATCCGTGAACGGATGAATCGCCTCAAACTGATAATGCGCCACCGCCATGCGGATGAGCGGGTCAATCTCCCTCGCCTCATGCAGAAACCGCTCCCAGTTCGCCAGCAGCGAACGCAGCAAATCCTCCCCCACCGGCGGCGTATAGACAATCTCACCGTTCGCCCGCGCCAGCGCCGTGCCGGGAATTTTCCGCACCCGCATCTCGCGTCCCTTGATCAAACTGCAAATTTCCTCCGCCGTGCGCGTGACCAGCGGACGTTCCCGCAAGGTTTGAAATCCCTCCAGCAAAGCCCGGCTGTAGCGCAACGCCTCCTTCGTCGGCGCATCCGCCGCGTCATCCATTTCGCGGTATTGAAACAGCCGATCCGTCGTCGTGATGATGTTCTCGATCTCCGAGCTGGCCTGCGCTTCCAACAGCGGCAGCGTATTGATGAGCACTGCCGGATTCGGGATGTGTTCCGCCGCCTGCTTCAGTTCCGCCAGCGCGGCGCGCGCGGCGATGCAGCGTTTGAGAATGGCCTTGTTCTCCAGCTCCGCCTTGGGCGGCAGCAGCGGCAGCGCGTTGAACGGCTCGGCGGGACGCCAGGGGCGCGACGCTTTTGAAGATTTCCGGCTGCCAGCCACGCCCGCAGCCTATGTCGTCCCTTTTAACCCGTCAAAGAAATGTGTTAAAAAGAGATGAGATTTTTAACACGTTTCCGCAACGTGTTAAAACCGGCGACACGTCGGAATGGGTCAAGCGTGGGTCAAGTGATCAGTCAAGCCGGTGGCGGCGGCGAATTCCCAGCGCCAGCGGCGCGACATAGTTGTAGAAACCCGGCCCAACCAGAATCCAAGCTCCGTCAGGAGCGGCATCGCCCGAATATGTCGCCCCTGACGGGGCTTTGGCATTTTATGGTTCATGTTCTACAACGATTTCGCACCTACGGTGCTGCTACAGTGCTCCGGTGAAGGCTTGGTGCAGCAGCGACTTCTTCAACGACTCCATCGCGGCAATCTTCCGCTCGTAGAGGCGGGCGAGGCGTTGGGCGGCGGTGGTGGCGAATTCCCAGCGCCAGCGGCGCGACATAGTTGTAGAAACCCGGCCCAACCAGAACCCAAGCTCCTTCATCAACGGCCCGCCGGAATCCTCGGTGGCCGAATGAGCAGGCTTCAGTGTCGTCGTTTTGCAGCCGGCCAGCAGCAGGCTGATCAGGATTACCGTCAGCCAGCTGAAACGTTGTTTTCCGGAGGGAATCATGCCGGCGAGGGTGACGATCCGCCATCGACACGTCAACGCTCCGGCCCGACGCGTCGGGCAACGGAACTGCTTCGAGATGGCCCGCCGGTGGATCAGCAGCACGGACCGGCGTCGAGACGGAGATTGCCGCGAAAATCAGAATCCCTCACTCTGATCCGACGCATGAACCGTTTGCGCTTACTTCTCGTCCTGCTCCTGTTCATCAGCAACGGGGTGTTGCACAGCGCCGCGCTTGATCCCGCCGACCAGAACGCGCCCAAAAAGAACCTGCCTCGGCCGAGCGAAGTGTTCCTCGTCGAGGGCCACACTGCTTTCATCATCCCGGCGAAAACCAACTCCGCTCGCGCAGCCAAGCCTTGGGTCTGGTACGCGCCGACCTTGCCGGGCCTGCCTGGAAGCGAGGAGCTTTGGATGTTTGACCGGTTCCTTGAAGCGGGCATCGCCATTGCCGGCCTCGACGTGGGTGAATCGTACGGCAGCCCAGCGGGACGCAAACTCTTCACCGTGTTTCATGCCGAGATGACCGGCGTGCGCGGGTACTCGGCGAAACCGGTGCTGCTCGGCCGCAGCCGCGGCGGATTGATGACGCTGGCGTGGGCCGCTGAGAATCCCGACAAGGTCGCGGGCTTCGCCGGCATTTATCCCGTTTGCAATGTCGCGAGCTATCCCGGCGTCGCGAAGGCGGCGGGCGCCTACCAGTTGACGCCGGAAGAATTGACCGCGCGGCTCGCGGAGCACAATCCCATCGACCGCCTCGCGCCGCTGGCCCGCGCGGGAGTGCCGCTCTTCGCCATTCACGGGGATGTGGACACCGTCGTGCCGCTGGAAGCGAACTCCGGTCTGGTGAAGGACCGTTACACGGCGCTCGGCGGCTCGATGCAATTGATCATCCCGCCCGGTCAAGGGCACAACATGTGGGCTGGCTTTTTCCAGTGCGCGGAACTGGTGACCTTCGTGAAGGCGCACGCCGGGCCGAACCTCACGGTGCAATCGCCGCTCGATCATCAGGTGATTCAACGCAGCTCGAAGAGGCAAGGCCCGCTGCACATTCGCGGCGAGTTGGCCGGTTTCTCCGCCAAATCCCCGACCGTCGAAACGCGCCTCATCGTCAACGACCAGCCGGGGAAATGGCGGCGGCTGTCCGTGAATCAAAAGCAACGCACCTTCGAGGCGCGCTGGGAAGCGCCCGCCGGTGGCTGGCATCGCCTGGAAGTACGCGCCCGCGCCGAGGCCTACGTGCTGGCTGAATCAGCGGTCGAGCACGTCGGCGTGGGCGAGGTGTTCGTCATCGCCGGACAGTCGAACTCCGCCAATCACGGCGAGGAAAAACAGCAGACGCGGACCGGCCTCGTCGCAGCCTTCGACGGGCAACGCTGGCAACCCGCGAACGATCCGCAACCTGGAGCCAGCGGCGGCGGCGGCAGTTTCATCCCGCCGTTCGGCGACGCTCTCGCGGAGAAATTTCGCGTCCCGGTCGGCATCGTGGCCTGCGGCGTGGGCGCGACCAGCGTCCGCGAATGGCTGCCCAAGGGCGCGGAGTTTCCCAATCCGCCCACGCTCACCGGCCAGGTGCGACAACTCCCCGGCGGCGACTGGGAGAGCAAGGGCACTCTCTTCACCACGTTCACCGAACGGATGAAGCCCTTCGGCCCGCGCGGCTTTCGCGCGGTGCTCTGGCATCAGGGCGAGAGCGACGCCAACCAGGCCGACCCCACGCGCACGCTGCCCGGCGATCTCTACCGCGATTACCTGACGGAACTAATCCGTGCCTCGCGCCGTGAGATTGGCTGGACCGCGCCGTGGTTCGTCGCGCAAGCCACTTACCATGTGCCCGGCGATGAAGCGTCTCCGGACATCCGCGAGGCGCAGGCTGCGCTGTGGAAACAGGGCCTCGCCCTCGAAGGCCCCGACACTGACGCGCTCAAAGGCGACATGCGCGACAGCGGCGGCAAGGGCGTCCACTTCAGCGGCCCCGGCCTCCGCGAACACGCCGCGCGCTGGACGGAGAAAGTTGCGCCGTGGTTGGAGAAGCAATGAGATGAACCCCAAGCTCCCGGCTCACGAATTCGCCGCACGACTGCTCAGCACGGCAACGCCTCGTGTGGCGGAAATCCTCCCGTTGATCACACTCGGCACCATGCTCCTATTCAGCACCGTTCCGATGGCATTCGGGGAGGCAGTTGTTCCAAGACTGTCTTCCAGCCAGCTCGATCCAGAGCTGAAGGGACAGGTGTTGATCGAGGAGTTGAACTGTGTGGCTTGTCATGCTGGCGACGCTTCCCTCAAAGCCCGCTCGAGGAAGGCACCACGGCTCTCCGAGGTTGGTTCGCGGGTGAACCCGGGCTATCTCGAGTCTTTCATTCTCAATCCGCATGGAACCAAACCCGACACCACGATGCCGGACGTGCTGGCCTCGCTGGGCGCGGCCGCGAAGAAGCAGGCAGCCACGGAGCTCACGCACTTCCTGATGTCGCTGAAGCCGAACAACTTTTCGTTGCAGCCGCCCGATGCCGTGGCCGCGCAGCACGGGAAGCAGTTGTTTCATTCCCGCGGATGCGCGGCGTGCCATTCGCCTCGCGATGACAAGGGAACGGAGTTGCTCGCCAAAAATTCCATCCCGCTCGGAGCGTTGGACAAGAAATACAGCTTCAAAAGCCTGGTCGAATTTCTGCGCCAGCCGCACGCCAGCCGGCCTTCGGGGCGCATGCCGGACCTGCGTCTGCCCGGCCGGGAACTCGAACGCATCGCCCACTATTTGCTACAGGACACGCGGGTGCCGGGAAACCTGAACTACACGCTGTATCGCGGCGACGTGTGGGAGGGACTGGGGAGCGACAAAGTCACCGCCGAGCGAGCCGGGCATGTGAAGGATTTCGACCCCGCGCATTTCGGCAAGCTATCGCAGCACACGGCGCTGCTGTATGAGGGATGGCTCACCGTGGAAATCGCCGGCACTTACAAATTCTTCCTCACGCTGAACGGGGGCTCGCTCGAAATCGGCGGCAGGACGGTGGCAAAGGAGACCCCGAGCGACCGGCGCGGGGTGAAGTCACTGGAGGCAGTGGTGGAGCTCGATGCAGAACCGCAGCCATTGCGGTTCACCTATTTCCACACCGGACGTGAAGCAAGGCTGAAGCTTGAAGTGGAGGGGCCGGGTCTGCCGAGAGGGCCGATTCCCGCTGACATGCTTTCGGTGGCGAAGGAACCCATCGCGTTGTTTAGGCCGCTCGTGGTGGATGCGACGCTGGCAGCGCGCGGCCGCGAACGATTCGGGAATCTCGGCTGCGTGAATTGCCACGATGACCTCAAGGTGCCGTCCAAATCCTTCACCGCTCTGGCGAAGCTCGATTCCAGCCGGGGATGCTTGAGCATGGCCGCCGGCCCATGGCCGCGCTTCGATCTGAATGCAGAACAGCGCGGATGGATCACCAAGGCGCTGCCTCGAGCCGGGCAACCGCAGCTCGACGATCGACAGTTGCTCAACAAAACGCTCGTGACGTTCAACTGCATCGCCTGCCATGAACGCGCCGGCCTTGGAGGGATTGCTCCCGAGCGCGATGCCCTCTTCACCGGCACGCAGCCGTCGCTCGGCGACCAAGGGCGTCTGCCGCCGCCGTTGACTCACGTTGGAGCGAAGCTGACGACGAATTGGATCGCCGAAGTGCTGCTGCGCGAGAAACGACAGCGCGGTTACGTAGACGCCTCCATGCCGCAGTTCGGCGAGGCGAACGTCGGCCATCTCGTGGAGCTGTTCGGCAAGGTCGATGCGCTGGAGCCGGCGGTCATTCCCAAAGTGGCGAACGTGCAAGAGTCCAAGAAGGCCGGTCACGAGATGATTGGCGCCACGGGGCTGAGTTGCATTGCCTGCCACGAATTCAACGGACAAAAATCCGGCGAAGTGAGTGCGGTCGACCTCGCGCAGGTGACCGGCCGCCTGAAGAAGAACTGGTTTCACCTCTACCTCCGGCAACCCTCCCGCTTCCATCCGAATGTGATCATGCCGACGTACTGGCCGGATGGTGAGTCTGCGCTCAAGAAGATCCTCGCCGGCGACGCCGGGCAGCAGATCGAAGCGCTCTGGACTTATCTGGAAGACGGACCGCGCACGAAGAAACCGCTCGGTTTGTCGCGGGAGTCGAACGAACTGCGCGTCGGCGATGTGACCGAGATTTGCCGGGGGCAGAGTCCCGTGGGCTATCGCGGAATTGGCGTGGGCTATCCCGAGCGCATCAACCTCGCGTTCGATGCCGGCGAGATGGCGCTGCGCCAGCTCTGGAAAGGCGAGTTCGCGAGTGTGGACTCAGGCCATTTTCGTCCGCGCGGAACAGACTCCATTTCGTTTCCGGCGGGCATCCCGTTTCATCGCCTGAAATCCATGGACGACAACTGGCCCTACAAAGGAAAGGCCAACCATGCATTCCCGCAGGACCACGGCTACCAGTTCCGCGGCTATCATCTGGATGCCGCGCGCCGGCCGACGCTGCTCTATCACTACGGCGACATCACGGTGGAAGATTTCTTTGAGGACGTGCGTGACCAGGACGGTAAGGCTTACTTCAAACGCACTCTCCGGTTCGAGACCGCCGCCGGGCAGCCGCAATTCTATTTTCGCGCAGCGGTTGGCAAAAAACTCGTCACTCAATCTGAGCGCCAATTCGCAGTCGATAAACTTCAACTGCGGATCACCAGCGACCACAAAGGAATCGTCCGCGAAGGCGACAACGGCGAAGTGTTGATTCCTCTGACCGTGCCGAAAGGTCGCTCCACTCTCACTTTGGAATACCAATGGTGAGAGCCTGTCTGAACAACCCGGAGCGCGGCTGTGTCATCCTCGACCAGCCGCAGCCAAGCACACACGATGAACCTGCGCGAAATGCCCCACTCACTATCCCATGAAATCGAACCTCTCCCCCGTCGTCGGCGGCTGTAGCGGACCATGTTGATCGCCGCGTGCCTGCCGTTGCTCGCAGCGGCTGCAAGGGCGCGACAGCGGCTGCGAACAAAGTGTGGACGCCGGCAACCGCCACGATCGAAACCACCGAGGTGATTACCAGACGCACCCGGCGTTTCGCGTCACGGGTTCTGAAGCAAGGATCCAACATTCCTTGTAACGATGGATTCCTTGACGCCCGGGACGCGGGGGAACTTCAAGCCGTCGAGCTTCAGTTGCTCCACCCGCTCCGCGTGGATCACTGGCCGAAAGTCATCCGAGGCGAGGCTGAAACGAACGTCCTCCAAAGTGAGCGCCTGAACGTGGCGCGCGTAGAGCCCCCACGCCGGGAGCGACCGCGCATCGACGCCCGGGCCTTTGACCGGCTGCTGCGCCTGCGCCGCCGTGCCGCCGCCCGCGAACTCCACGTGCACGTTGCGCAACACGACGTTGGTGATGGGTTCGTCGGTCCAGCTCTCCACAGAAATGGCGGAACGATAAACGCCAGTCGCGTCCAGGCCGCTCACGGTGACTTTGCCGACAGTGTTGCCGGGTTTGGTCCAGAGCGTGACGGGCGACGCGACGTGCTGCATGACATTGTTGGCGAGCAATACGTCGTCGAGCGGGCCGCGAGTGGCATCCCAGGCGCCGGGCTGGAGAATAATTCCCGAAAGCATGTTGGTGCGGCGCTTCTCGCGGGACGTGCGGTGTGGTTGTTCGCCGGGACCGCGGAAGAGATTGTTAGCGATGGTCAGGCGCGTCGCCGGCCCAATGAGCCGGATGCCGTTGCAGGACGAGTTGATCAGGCAATCCTTGATGACCGTGTTGTTCCAGTAGCGACCGGCGATCGCGTCGTCGCCGGTGAAGAACTGGCAGTCGATGATGTTCACGTTCTGGCACCAACGCTCAGGGGCGCCGCGCCAATGGATGCCATCCCAGCCGCCGATGAACTTCACATTGCGGAACTCGACGTCGTCGCTGACCTGGAAGAACACCGCGTAATTCGCCGAGTCGAGGAAGGTCACGTCGCGCACCGTCACGCGGCGGCTGTTCACGAAGACAAGCGTGTGCGGCCCGCGCATCCGCTCCTCGCCGGTCGGGTCGAAGACCTTGTTGCCATCGATTACGCCCGGCCCGGCGAGCGTCACGTCCTCGATGTTCTCGCCGAGCAGCAACGCGCGATGCCACTTGCCCCACTTCGCCTCGGGCATGAAGTCCGGCACGGCCGGCTGGCGGTATTCAGTGAGGTTCGTCGTGCCGACCAACGTCGCGCCGGCTTCGAACCACAGCGCCACCTTGCTGCGCAGATGAATCGTTCCGGACACGTAGCGGCCCGGCGGGAACGTCACCGTGCCCCCACCGCCGGCCGCGCAATCATCCAGCGCCTTCTGAATCGCCGCCGTGTCGAGTGACGATCCGTCGCCCTTGGCACCGCGCTCGCGGATGTCGAATCGACTGGCGGCCAAGGCGGGTTGGGCAAGGGCCAGGAACAGGGCGACGAGCAGGAGGTCGAGTTTCATTTGGAATCCTTTCTTAACGAGAGTGGCGGAACCGAGCAGACTTCGTAGTTGGTGTTGTTCGCCAGGTCGGCACTGGCTTCGTCGATGAGTTTGCCCGGCCTCGCGCCGAGGTGACGGTTGTCCTTCACCACGTGATCCCAGTGCAGCTTGTCCGTCCAGCACAGCCGTAGCGAACGGGTGGGATTCGCGATCGGTGTATTCGCAGCGCGCGCGAAGCCCGGCACCCAAAGCCACGCCGCGCCCAGCACGAAGCCGGACTTGATGAACTGCCGGCGCGCGAGGCACGCCGTTCTGGGGACGAATGCGGCCATAGCGGCGGCAGGTTATGCCAACAACGCCTGAACCACGTGCCCGTGAACATCGGTCAACCGATAGTCGCGGCCGCCGTGGCGGAAGGTGAGCTTCTCGTGGTCCATGCCGAGCAGGTGCAGGATCGTGGCGTGGAAGTCGTGGACGTGGACGCGGTTCTCGGCGACGGCGGCCCCGATGTCGTCGGTGCTGCCGTAGCTGATGCCGCTCTTCACCCCGGCTCCGGCCATCCATGAGGAGAAGCACGCGCTGTGGTGACCACGTCCCTTCTCGCCGTCGACACCGGGCGTGCGGCCGAACTCCGTGGTCCAGACGACCAGCGTGTCTTCCAACATGCCGCGCTGCTTCAAATCCTTGAGCAGGCCGGCGATGGGCTGGTCGATGTTCTTGGCGTGTTTGGCGTGCTCGGCCATGTCGCCGTGCTGATCCCAGTTCTTGCTCGAACTGCCGTCCACCAGTTCGATGAAGCGCACACCACGCTCGGCAAGACGGCGTCCAATGAGGCACGGCCAGCCGAAGCCATCGGTCTGCCCGCGCTTCATCCCGTAGAGCGCGAGCGTGTCGTCGGACTCCTTCGAGAGATCGAAGACCTCGCGCGCCTCCGTCTGCATGTGGAACGCGGTTTCAAAGGTGCGGATGCGCGCGGCGAGCTCGCTGTCGTTCCCGTGCGCCTGGAGATGGCGCTGGTTCAGCGCGCCCGCCAGCCCGAGTTCGAGTTCCTGAATCGAGGACTGCTTCGTGCGCCGGTCCAGATTCGCAATCGGCTCCTTGCCTGGCACCACGCGCACGCCTTGATGATACGCGGGGAGAAAGTCGTTGTTGAAAATCTGCGTACCCGCGTAAGGCGACCCAGCCGAGATGGCGACGAACGATGGCAGGTTCTGGTTCATGGTGCCGAGTCCGTAGCTGATCCACGATCCGATGCTGGGCCGCGAGAAGAAGAACGACCCGGTATGAATGGCGAGCGTGGCCTGGTAATGCTCGTTGTCATCGGACTTCATCGACTTGATCAGGCAGATGTCGTCCATGCGCTCGCGCAGGTGCGGGAAGAGATCGCTGACCATCGTGCCGCATTTGCCGCCAGGCTTGAACTGCCAGCCCGGTTTGAGCAGGCGCCGCTGCTGATTCGAGAGGCCGCCGCCGATGCCCATCGTTTTGCCGTCTGCCGCAAAGAGCTTCGGCTTGTGATCAAACGTGTCCATGTGCGACACACCGCCATTGGAGAAGATGAAAATCACGCGCTTGGCCTTGGCGGGAAAATGCGACGGCTTCGGCGCGAGCGGATCAACGGCAGCGGAATCTGCGAACAGGTTGGAAACAAGACCCGGCAACAACAGCGACGAGCCGACGAGCGAACGGATCACTTCGCGGCGGCGGTAGAGGCGTGGATTTGTTTTCATGATCATGGACGCGCGTTGCGGCAGGCCCGGAGGGCCGGTGAGATATTAGCCGGTGGCGTGAGCCACCGGACTGATGCGGATGACAAGTTCAGCCCCGGCAGGGGCGACAGAATCATTCGGCAACCCGTGCGCGTGGCAGACACGGCGTTTGTGCCGTCCCTTCTGGGGCTAGGAAATTCAACGGCGGCGAACCGGTGGCTTACGCCACCGGCTAATTTCTCGACGCCCCTCCGGGCCTGCCGGATTCGTGCCTCAGTCCACATAGACAAATTCATTCAGGCGAAAGATGACGCGGCTCATCGCGCGCCATGCTTCATTTTCAATCTGGTTCTCGGCCATTCCTTCGCCGCGCAGTTTCTCGCGCACGTTGGCGAGAAATTTTTTTCCGCTCTCAAGCTCGGCGAATTCAGGCGGGCGGGAGAGCCCCAGTTGGTAGGCGCGTTTCAGGCGCGCGGTGTCGTCCTTTGCTTCTCTAAGCACGCGCGCGGCAAACGCCTCGGATTGTTCATGGACGAATTTGTCATTGAGCAGGAAGAGCGATTGCAGCGGCGTCGTGCTGGTCGTGCGTACGGCGGTGCTGGTGCTCGGATCGGCACCGTCGAAGATGGCGAGATACGGATGACGCTGGATGCGCTGGGTCATCAGGTAAACGCTGCGGCGCTTCGACTCGTAGACGGCCTTGAACGGGTTGTGCTGGGTGAACTTCCACTCCGACTGCGGCGGGAACGGATGCGCGCCGGCAGGCGAGGTGTCGAGATTGCCACCGAGGACGAGCAGCGTGTCGCGGATGGACTCGGCGTCCAGCCGACGGCGCGGGAAAGAACTGAGCCACTCATTGTTCACGTCACGAGCGAGGGCGTCGTCGCTACGCGTGCTCGCGAGCTGGTAGGTGTGCGAAAGCATGATGACGCGGTGCATCTCCTTCACCGACCAGCCGCTCGCGATGAACTTTGCGGCCAGCCAGTCGAGAAGTTCCGGATGCGTCGGCGGCTTGCCTTGTTTGCCAAAATCGTTCGGTGTCGGCACGAGGCCCTTGCCAAAATGGTGGAGCCAGATGCGGTTCGCCATCACGCGCGCGGCCAGCGGATTGTTGCGGTCCGCGATCCAGTCCGCGAGCTGGCGACGTCCGCTGGAGGCTTCATTCGGTGGAAGCGTTTGCGCGCCGAGCACGGTCAGAAAGCGGCGCGGGACCACGTCGCCGGGCTTGGCCGGATCGCCCTTGATTTGGATGGGCACATTCTCCGACCTCGTTCCTTCGGCCACGGCGTAGGCGAGATCGAACGGCAGCTCCTTGTTCACGTGGTCCTTCACGGCCTGCTCGGCCTCCTTGATCTTCACTTCGTGAGGCTTCTTGCCGTCGGCGGGGATTTCCTTGAGCTGGTCCTTCAGCTTCTGTACCGCCTTCTCCAGCCGCCTTTTCTCCGCGTCGTATGCTTTCCGCGCCGCCTCGGCTTCGGAAAACTTGCCCGGCTGAACGAGTGGCACGAGGTCGCGCTGCTTCTGTTCCAGCTCAATGCCCGGCCAGGGATAGCGCGTGCTGTTGAAGATGCCGTAGAGCGCGTAGTAATCCGCGGCCGTGATGGGATCGAACTTGTGGTCGTGGCAGCGCGCGCAGTTGATGGTCAGCCCAAGAAAAGCTTTGCCAAGGTTGTCGATGGTGTCCTCGATGGTGAGATGCTGCGGATAATCATCCACGCGCGAGCCGAAGCGCCGGGCGTTCGCGATGTAGCCGGTGGCGATGATGGGGTCCAAGCTCTGGGCTTTGGGGTCTTGGGGCAGCAGGTCGCCTGCGAGTTGCTCGCGCACAAATTGATCGTAAGGAAAATCACGATTGAAGGCGCGGATGACCCAGTCGCGGTAGCGATGCATCTGCGGGATGGGGAAGTCAGAGTTGTCGCCCGCTGTGTCCGCGTAGCGCACCACGTCTAGCCAGTGTCGGCCCCAACGTTCACCGTATTGTGGCGACGCGAGCAGGCGCTCGACGACCTTCGCGAAAGCCTTGGCCGACTTGTCCGCGAGAAAGGACTCAACCTCTTCCGGCGTGGGCGGCAGGCCGATGAGATCAAACGTCGCCCGGCGAATGAGCACGCGCTTCTCCGCGTCGGCGGCAGGCTTGAGATTTTCCTTCTCCAGGCGAGCGAGGATGAAGCGGTCGAGATCATTCGCCGGCCAGCGCTTCTGTTTCACCGCTGGAACCACGGGCGACTGCAGGGGCCGGAATGACCACCACTCGCGCGCCTTGTTCCAGTCGATGGCGGACTTCGCCTGGGCGGATGCGACCGTATTCTCAGTGCGCGGATCGGGCGCGCCCATCTTCACCCACGCTTCCAGATCCGAGATAACTTGCGCCGGAAGTTTCTTCTTCGGCATCACCAGATCGGCGTCGGTGTGGCGAATGGCCTGGATGAGCAGGCTGGCCTCCGGGTCTCCGGGCGTAATGGCCGCGCCGGTGTCGCCGCCCTTGATGACGCCCGCGCGGGAGTCGAGCACCAGGCCGCCCTTGAGCTTCTTCGCGCCGCTGCTGTGGCACTCATAGCAATGCTCGACGAGCACGGGGCGGACGCGCTTCTCGAAGAACTCCGTGTGCTCCAGCGTGAGTGCGGTGACAAACTGCGCGCGCGCCGTCTCGGGAATCGCTCCTTCGCCCGACCATAGTTCGAGGCCGGAGAGATTCGCCGCGCCGTGGCTGGGCGAGCGGGCCGAGATTTTGACTTTTCCATCGCGGCTCTCGCACTTCCACGGGCCGAGCTTCTTCCACGCGCCGGCCGTGCCGCTGTTGAACTTCTCGAAGACGAACTGGTCATTCACGAGCAAGTCGAATTGCTCGTTGATGGTGTCCTCCCAGACGTAGAGAAACACCTGATAGTCGCCGGCGGGCAGGTTGGTCAGTTCCACGCTCACCTTGTCGCCCCACACGCTGCTGCGAATCATCCGCGCGCGCGCCGGGTCGGTGGCCGGCTTGAGCGCGACGGCCTGGTTCTCGAAGCGCTTGCCGGTGATGACGACGTTGGTCGCATTGGTCCCCTCCCACTTGCGTCCATCGATCTCCAGCGCCGGACCGTTGAGATTGACGCCGCGAAAGAATGTCGCCTCCCCCGCCCGCAAGCGGACTGGCAAGGTCAGCAAGCCGATCAACGGCAGCACGCGAAGCATGACATGGCGCAAGAGCGGCATAGGATTGTTCTCTGGTTGGATAGCAAGCCGGCCTGGTCGATTCAACCAAGTTGCGCTATCGATCAGCCGCCTGGTGGAAGTCCGAACTGAGCTTAACCTGCATTCCGCTGATGCGTTCGTTCGATCCCTTGCGGGTGATGAGAACTTTGCCATCCACTTTCTTGCGCTCGAACAGGTCGAGGTTAGTGATCTTGAAACCCTCCTCGGTGCGGCGGACGGCTTCGAGACAGCCCATCTCGTGGTCGCGTTCGGCGGCGGCGCGGTAGAACTCGATGCTCCCGCCCAGCGCGATGTCAGCCATGAAATAGCGGACGTTCGTCTCAGGATAGGGCACGTCGGAGTTCAGGCGGATGTGTGCGCCTTGGGCAACCTGATCGGTGCCCTTGTAAAAGACCCGACGTTCAACCCCGTTCCCACGCATCTCAAACCAGTTTGTGTTCACCACGCGAGCGCCCGCCTTCCAGCGGCGAATGGCTTCGCCTGTGTTCACGTCATGCTTGCGGCCTTCGGACTCCGACAAGGGCTTGCCCAGGGCGAAATGAAGCAACGCGACTCGCATGGCCGAATCTTGAAAACCTAGATCGCTCGTCAGCAGAACCTCCGGGCCGAGGATCGTGCGGTCGGTGCCGCGATGAACGATCCGCATCACGCGGCCGTCCTTGCCATGCTTGTTCGCAATCCACTTCCGCTCGAAGGCATTCGTGTTCACGACCCGCGCTCCGGCATCCCACAGGCGGATGGCCTCGATGGAATCCGGATCGCGCTCCTCCTTCGCGTATTTGCGGTAGAGGTCGGTCTTGCCGCCGTTGAGTGTCAGGTCGGCGAGGAGATAGCGCACTTGCGGATCGCGCCAGACTACTTCGGTCCAGTCGGCGGACTGCGCGCGGGTTTCGTGAGCGAGGCCCAGCGCCAGCATGGTGATGAGGA
>SXGU01264536.1_pt1 | contig 14887 bp, 13 predicted proteins | sample 3174531 | NCBI WGS metagenome assembly SXGU01 (sample SAMN11356863, study PRJNA531348) | freshwater metagenome | isolation source: freshwater sample F1-140 | place: China: Fuxian Lake, Yuxi | collected 2017-12-25
ACCTTGGATTGCGAAAGGTGTAAGGCCTTCAACTGCTGCATTCATTCCGACCTTTAAGGTATCCCGAGTAGAACCAACAGGACCCGAAGCCTCAGTTGTATTAGTCGAATCTGTGACCTCGGTCGAAGTCTCTTCATCGCCTCCGCATGCAGCAAAAACCAATGCTCCAATTGAGGCTCCTGACAACCCAATGAACGCGCGCCGTCCTAAACCCTTTGTGGAAATTTCTTCTACTTTTTCATCTCTTGACTCATTCACGAACTTACCCCCTGACCTTGACTGATTGCCTTTTGCGACCAGAATAGCTACATTATGGCACGCCGTGGAAACGATTGCAAATTTCAACAAATTTAAAGGCCAGGGACGTCAGTCCACAGACCAAACACTTTCGGGATAATTTTACACAAAAAGGTATAAATTGAGCGTTATGGAGACCCCGAGTATTGGAATTGCCCGAGAATTTAAGCTTTCGCCATTCGGCAATCACAGCCCCGAACTCCAGGAGTTGCTGACTTTGATGCGATCTCAACCGATTGCTGGAAAGCATTTTCTATTTATGACCAAAACTCAGAAAGAATGGATTTTAGGACAATTATCAACTAACCCACCAAAATTATATTTCGATAACGAGTTAGTGGTTTTCGATGATCTCAAAGTTGCTGAGTGGCATGTTTTCAAAATTAGATGGCTCAATCTTTTCGGTTCAGAATTGCAGATATGAATCCATTCTCTGCGCCGAGCGTAATCGGCTATGCATCTTCTCGAAGCGTCCGAGTAGGTGAGAGCCTTAATTTTTTTGTAAGTAGTTCTAGCGCGGAGCAATACAAGTCGACTTTAATCAGACTATTTTCTCCCGATATCGGTCCAATAGGTCCACCGTTTAAATTTTCAGAAATCTCGAGTTCGCTTAATGGCAAATTTAGGGGTAAGTACCAAAAAATTTCTCCAGGTTCTTTTGCTTTCATACATGGTCCAGTACCGATTCAAGACGACTTTACAATCAGTCTGTTGGTTTTTCCAACGCTCGTAGGTGTAAACAGTCAGACAATTCTAGAATTAAAGTCTGAGTGCGGATCAATGCTAAAACTCCAAAACTCGCAGAATTCAGGATTGGTTACAGAACTCACAAGATCTGAAACTATGTTGGCCAAAGTCGCACTTCAATCTTTGCCAACAAGAACATGGAGTAAAATTAAAATATCAATAAATGGCTCACACAAATTTATGACAGTCGAATTCGCGCCAATTAGAAAATCATCACACACTCGTCAAAAAACGGATAAGAAAAATAAAACCTGGTTTGAGAAAAATCCAATCAGTTGGATCAATTCGAGTCTTCTTCTTGCGGGTAGCAGAAGTACTGATTCTCCGATACACGATCCCGCCTCTTCATTTAATGGCAAACTTGAAAGTGTAAAAATACAAAATGGCGTTGCCGACTCAGGTGATTTATCAACAATTGCCGAATGGGATTTTTCTATCGGGATACCTACTGACCAGATCACAGATTTGGGACCACATCAGTTAATCGGAACTCTGCATAATATGCCAACACGTGGTGTGCGCGGTAGCAAGTGGAATGGCTCCTCACTCTCATGGATTTCAGAGCCGGAGCAATACGCAGCAATTCACTTTCATGACGATGATCTTGCAGATGCCAAATGGGATATCTCTCACGTGCTTGACGTCACAGATGACTTTGACTCAGGCTGTTACGCACTTCGGCTTAGCCCGGTTGACGAATCAACTCCAGAATTCTTCGTTCCGTTTTTTGTACGCCCAAGGGACGGCTCGCAAAAGTCTAAAGTCGCCTATTTGATTCCGACTACGACCTATGGCGCCTATGCAAATATGCATCTACGGGTCACAGCCCAATTTAACGAGCTTGCGCATGGTCGATTGACGGTTTTAGATAGTACTGACACAATGCTTTTGACTTCGCCAGAGCTTGGCAAGTCAACTTATGACGTGCATAACGATGGAAGTCCGGTCATCTATTCGGGAATGAATCGCCCGGTCACCAATTTTCGACCTAATGGCCGAATGTACAAGTTCTGTCTTGATCTAATGATAGTTGGGTGGCTTGATGCAATGAATATTGAGGTGGACATCGTCACCGATGACGATGTCCACAAAGAAGGGTTAAATTGCATCAAAGATTACTCAGTCCTTATCACTGGATCACATCCCGAATATACGACACATTGTCAGTTTGATGCAATTCAAAACTATGTTGATAACGGCGGAAAACTTATGTACCTGGGTGGCAATGGTTTCTACACGGCTGCCGCAATACCTCAGCTGCACCCAGACATTGTCGAGGTGCGCAGACCTGGTCAAGACAACCTTTGGCGAGTTGACCACACTGAGAGTATTTTTAGTAGTTCTGGGCTTCCTGGTGGTTTATGGAGAAATCTCGGGCGACCAGAAAATGGCTTAACAGGGGTTGGTTTTATTACTCAAGGATTTGATGAATGCACATACTATTCACGAAATCAAAATAGCCAAGACCCACGAGTTTCTTGGATTTTTGAAGGAACAGAAATCGATGAACGCATTGGTGACTTCGGAGTTCTACAAGGCGGTGCCGCTGGATATGAAATTGATCGACATGACTTCGGAAAAGGATCGCCCGAGCACAGCATCGTTGTTGCTTCTTCGGGAGGCCATAGCCCTCTTTACAACTTAATGATTTCGTCGATTTTAGACACGCTTCCTAAAGCTGACTCGTCCGAAGACCCAATTCGTGCAGACATGGTGTTTTTTGAAACCAACGAAGGTGGGGCAGTATTTTCTGTCGGATCAATCGCTTGGTCTGGAAGCCTCAGCCACAACAGCTACAAAAACAATGTCTCAAAAATAACTCTCAATGTTTTGCGGCATTTTTCGGCTTAGGGCTTTAAGTATTTAAACAACTGAACTAGGAAATGCTGGTGCCATCTCTGCAACTGTTACCCAACCAGGGCGGGCAAACAAAATTCGATTGATTGAATTCGCAACCATATTTTGCGAGCCGACTTGAGCCCCAATTCCTGGCCGAAGTTTAATTGACTGTATTGGTCTCTGATTCAGCATCAAATCAATATCATCCCCAGAATCTTTTTTTTCTATGTTCAACATCACATGACCAAAAAAATGCGCGATAAACCAAGGTTTTCCGTCAACGATGCCCGTGTAGGTTTGGTCTACTCCTGCACTCTCGCCTTTTTTAATTGTTAATTTACCTGGCAATTCAATATCTTGATTTGTGATAACTGGCAAAAGAATTTTCTCGATTCGCTCTACTTTCAAACCAAGCGCATTCGCGACTACATGGATCGACTGAGGAAATCCAGCGTGACCAAGAATCTCTTCGCGTTCTACCGCCGTCGCAAAGTCTTTTTGCGATTTTCCGACACCGATACGTCGCAACACCGTCTCACCAAATCCAGAGATATCGACAATTCGACGAACGTGAATTCTGCAACCCCTAGGCGATGCACCTAATAGTGTCAAGACTAAGGCGTCAAAAATTAGTCCCGGATTTACTCCAGTTCCTGCAACTGAGACACCTTTTTTACGCGCAAGTTCGTCAAGACTTTTCGCAACGGTCTCGTCAACAATGAACGGAAAAGCAGCTTCCTCTGCAGATATAAGAACATTTGATCCAGCATTAATTGCTTCTCGTGCATCGTCGGCTATATCGCGAAGTCGAGTAGTAGTCGCGATAACTACGACATCGGAACCTGAACGAAGTGCCTTTTCTCGTTCGCTACGCCCATATGGTCCAAGTACCGTCATCGACGGTATAACCGATAACAGTTTGGCTACATTTGAGCCCAATAATCCAGCGCCATAAATCGCAACAGACGTCATGAAACCGACTACCCCTCGTTCACTTTTTACTAATGATGACAGGAAGTCTTGAAACAAATCTATCGAAGAAACGTGCTTCTGGGTGCACCTCTTCTGTCAATTTTATTTCTGTAGCATTTAACAAAAATTGAGCTGTGGCCATTTCCGCTTCGCGTCTTGCTAATTGATAACCCATACAAAAGTGACTTCCCAGTCCGAATGCCATGTGACCCGAGACGCCATTCTCATGAATACCACCTTTTCTTTCAACTCCCATGAATAGATCTGTTCGATCAGGGTCGAAAGTCTCAGGTGCTGCAAAGACGGATTCGTCGTTGTTGGCAGAACCAAGACAAATCACAACAAGTGAATCTTTAGGAAGCACAACCCCATGCAATTCAACTTCCACGTTAGTCATTCGATCCTCATTAATAATCGGACCATCCCGTCTCAGGGATTCAGAAAAAGACCTCGAGATTCTCTCTGGATTCTCTCGACAGGCCTCCAACTGGGTTGGATCAGAAAGTAGATTCCACCAATAATTTGCTATGCCTGTATCAGTTGTTGGCCCCCCTGCGACCAGCAGGAAACTAATAAATGAAAAAATTTCTTCGTTCGTTAGTGACTGACCATCGGATTCGGCATGAACGATTCGAGAGATCAAATCAGAAGTTGGTATTTTTCGGCGACTGGCAATAATCGGAGTTAAATATTCAGAGAATCTTCGATGAGCGGATGCCCCACGACTAATCATTTCCGCGGAGTTACCAATCGCAGCGAGGATGGTATTTCCAATTTCGAAAACCATGTCATCATTCTCTTCGGGAATCCCAAGTAACGCTGTTATGACTGTTGACGGAAGAATGTTCGTCATGCTCTTGACTAAATCAACATTTTCATGCACCACAATCTTTCTCGAAATTCGGTCAATTGACCGGGATATGAACTTCTCATATCCATCTAGGGTTTTTCCTACAAAAGCTGGTGCAACAATTGTTCTTTCGCGAATATGTTGAGCACCATCAAGCTCTGCTAGCGTCCGACCGAATATAGGTTGAAATCTTTCTATGTACGTTCTTGTTGAGTAGGTTTGATAATCCCTGAGCACAGCCATTACATCTTCATAGCGGGTCAGAATCCACCGGTTTCCAACTGAATCATAAAACAAAGGCTGCTGGTCCCGCATTTGGCGCCAAATTGGAAATGGATTGTGCTTATATTCATTCGAAGCAAAATCTTCAACAACGACTTTTCTCACAACGATTCACCAGTGTCAATGTCCAAGTGCCAAATTAGGTCATAGGTGAAGAGATTTCCTTTATCATCATGCATTTTTGTGATCATCTTCTCCATTTTGATATTCCAACGTGCAATTAATGGTGAATAATTTTCCATCATCTTTTTTTGAGCTTCAAAAATGCTGGGCACACATTCGCACGAGCAGATAACTTCTGTTCCTCTGCGGAATAACGAGTAATTTCGATAACCAGAATCTAGGATTGCTGCTGCAAGTTCGGGCCAAATTTCGACATGAGCCCTATCGTAAGCTTCTTCGGTACCCTTCAAAATAGAAAACTGAAAACAGAAACGCTCCACGGTTAAACACCAACTTTTTCTGGCATCCCCGATTTGATACTTCGATATACGGCTGCCAAAGTCTCAACAGTCCTTGCACCTAACTCGATCGGCGAAAGATTTTTCTCGGACCGACCAAGAATTAAATCAAGTAAAGCTAGTGGCGGTCCCTCACAGTTATACGAACCAGCATCAATGGGTAAGGTCGGCCTTTGCCTTTCTTCGCCGTTTCGCCAAAAAAGGAGTCGATCTCTTTCAAGATCGGCATGTAATTGGCCTTCCGAACCGAACACTCGATATTCCAATTGATGACGTATGCCTTGCGATCCATGAGCTGAAGCACCGCTCACTGATCCGCTAGCCCCACCGACAAATCGGAGAGAGATTGCATCATGCAACTCGACAGTTGCCTCGCTCGGACCGCCGGCAAAACAAAAAGCGTTTTCGGTTCGTAGTCCAGTGATGCCAAGCAGCCAAGCCAAGGCGTGTGAAAGTTGTGCCTGACCATATCCTCCGCCAGAAATTTCAGGATCCGTCCACGTTCGAGTATCTACGATGTCTTTCGGGTCACCTGTTGAACTTAATGATGTTCCTAATAAGAGTTCTCTAATCCCAGAACACATGTGAAGCATTACATGCTCAATTTTCCCAACTCCAGATTTTCCCCAAAGTTCTTGAGCCTTGCGATAAGTCGGAAGATAATTCCAACCAAAAGCAACAACTACGTGACGATTCACTGTCTTAGCGATTTCGACTAGATCCCAAGCATCCTTAGGCTTAATAGTCACAGGTTTCTCAATTAGAACGTGTGCACCCGACTCAAGCGCAGCTTTGGCATGCTCATAATGAAAACCTACCGGACTGGCAACTATGCACAAATCAATCGACTCATTTAAAATATCAACATAATTTTCGCTTGCAACTTTAAAATCAAATTGATTTGCAACTTTCTGCAATTCTGCCTTACCCTTTCTACAAACTCCAATCATCTCGATTTCACTCTTACGCTTCATTAAGGTCGGCAAGTGAGAAGTAGACGCCCAAACTCCTGCGCCAATCACTCCAATTCGAACTTTCTTCATTTAAACAGTTCTTTTGAAAGATCTGTGAGATTAGAAATAATGATTTCTTCACACTCGGGACCAACAGTTTCTAGACGATTCCCGTTGTGATAAGAGTGGCCGGGTTCATACCCACCGAATGGATACTCGGCGGCAGTCGGAAAATAAGCAATGTATTCGTTTGAATAACCACAAAAAAACGTATAGCCAGCCGCAGATCGGTTTTTCACAGAAATACCAATTTCATTAAATGGCTCGCCTGGAACTGCACTAAATGCAATGTCTCCAACGCGTATGACCTGCAAATAACCATCAACTGATGTTTCCGCATTGCCTGCTTGAGCTTTTTTCACTGCCTTTTCGGCCCAGATTTTGTAATACTCAAGAGGATTAAGCCGACCACGCATTTCTCGCCAGTTCAGGAAATCTGTTTCTTTATTAATCCCCTTTAAGGCATCAGCTCCTTTTTGATAATTAATCGAATACTGTTCGAGTTTTTCCTCGACTTGTTCAACCGTTGGCAACGGTTTCAGCGGAAATGTCACGTACCGACCCATTCCACCAACTCTTTGCACTGACTGATCCGTCTTTGCTACACGTCTGAACAAGTTAATTGGAGTTGCTGACCCATAGTCAATTTGCTCAATCGTTGTATCTACCGTACTGATTCGACTAAATGCAGAAAGAGCCTCGAACCCTAGTCTTTCTCCAAACTTTTGTTCAGGACCTTCTTCAGCATAGAAACCCTCAAGCGGAAGGACATTGCCCGCTGCGCCCTGCAAAAAGATGCAAGTTGCGTCAGTCGCTTTTTCAACCACTTCGCGCACAACACCTGGATAATCCGGCCCTATATGCCTATTCTCTCCGCCTAAAACCACCGGATGACATGCAAAACCTACAAGCACAACTTTTGCGGAACCGTCTGGTCGGTCAAACCTCACTACCTGTACATCAGTATCAAGTATTCCTTCGCGATTCCAACCAAGAATTACACGTCCATCTTTTGTGCGTTCACGCCTGTTCACAGAAATTCCATCTGCTTTACCAGTCCCTGCTCCAACTCTTACTGGTTCCATATTCTGAGCCGCAAGATACGCGACCGTCTTCAGTCGATCAGGAATTGTACTAATGTAATTCTGATTATCGTCTGTAACTTTTCCCAAATCGCCCCCAAGCTTATGCAGTGTCATGTCATCAAACGGATGGGGTGCAGCATGAGTGTGTGAGTAATTGAGCAAAACTGAGTCGGGGGAACAACCGACTGTTTCTCCAACAATCTCTCTAATACGTTTCCCTTGTTCAATGCCAATGGCAACTAAATCGAACCCAATTATCACAACGCGATTTCCACTTATTTCATCCTCAACCACCAAAGCAGTTGCAGTCAGGGGCGCCAATACTCCAACAACAGGTTCAAATCGGCGGATAAATCCAACACAATCAATTGGTACAGGCGGGGTAATATCAAGTCTTGCAACACCAGCTTTTAGATTTGTTTTTGTAGACATAGTTATTTTTCCTTAAATTATTAATAGGATTATTCGGTTGATAATAATTTCTGTAAATATGACCTAAGAAAAAAACTCTCAGTCGTATTATCCACGCGGTCGCACTTCCACTTCTCCATCCATACGAATTCACTCGCAATCCAACCCGAGTATTTATTTCTTAACAACTCTTTGATCAGTAGGCCGAGATCAAGCTGATTATCACAGAGACGAGTCTGCATTATCCCGGGTCCAGCGGGTCGTATCTGCACGTGACGAGTTCGCGGAACCAACGGCAACATATCTTGCACCGCAAATCCAAGATAGCCAAAATGCGAGGGGTCAAGAGTCAAACTTAAATCGGGACACAACTCAAGTAGTTTTAAAGTTGATGTCGGATCTTCAATCAAAGATCCAACGTGTGGCTCAACTGAAGTTGCAAGATTCTCGCGTGATGCAATTGATGCCAGCACAGTCAGCCTTTCGGCGGATAAACGCATTGCTGCCTCATGACTTTGACCGGGCTCTACTACCCCTGGAAGAAGTGTTATGCCTCTTGCGCCGACTATTTTCGTGAAGTGAACTACGCACGAAAAAATCTCTTGTAGTTTCTCCCAATCACCACTAGTTCTACTTGTCGGTGATATTTCTTCAAGTGTTACACCGGATGTGAGAAATACATCAGCTACTACAAGACCCTCACGGCGAGCATATTCCAAAACCCGATTTGCAGCGAAAGCCGTGTCTTTTAAAATTTCGGGAACTGTCACATGGGTTTGAGTATTAAAAATCCCGATGTCTATTGCTTGAAAACCCAAGTTTGATACAACTTTCATAACAGTTTCGTGGCTCAATTTCGGCCAAGAGTAATCACTGCAAGTCAAACCTATTTTCATATTAAAAGCTCTGATTCATCGCATACGATACTTTTGAACGACCGAATCTTTTACTTCGACGCCAAGACCAGGCCTATCGGGTGCAGAAATAAATCCGTTGCTGTGCCAAAATGGATCTTCAACTAGCTCGTTCTGCATAGGATTTTCGATCGGCTTTAGTTCAAAAAGAAGGCAACGGCTCGAGGATGCAGACAATGCCAAACTGGCTGCAGTGACAATTGCGCTGCTCCAGGCGTGAGCATTAAACCAGAGTTGCGATTGCTCCACCAACCCAATTAACTCTCTAAAGCCTGTGATACCACCGATACGGCCTGGATCACAGCCAACGACGTCAACAATTCCAGTTTCAATCAACCTTCGATATTCATCTGTTGACCAACAGCGTTCACCCGTAGCAACTAATGTGGTGCAATGTGCTCGTAGGTGTTTAAAGCCCTGAATATCCCACGGCTCTAGGGGCTCCTCAATCCAACGAAGACCTGACTCTTCAAAAGCAGAAGTCAATCTTGTTGCGTATGACGCATCCCACCGAAGGTGCTGACCACGGTCAAACATGATGTCTGGCTTCGAACCGAAACTTTCGCGTAGCATCTTCATAAAATTCACGTCGCGATCAAACTCGTAGCCAAGACGAGCATCGCCCCGTTTACCTAAACCAATTTTTACCCCACTAAAACCTTGTTCTATATATTTGGTGTGCTTCTTTACTTCTTTTTCTAAAGATGCATCGAAAGCATGGGTCGATGCAATCACTGGAAGTTTACTCTGCACTGCGCCACCAAGCATCGTCACCAATGACTGTCCTGAGATCTTTCCACGAAGATCCCACAAAGCAATATCAATCGCACTACGTGCAAAAGCAGCGATTCCCGCTGGACCATACCACCAAGAGCGAGCCGCAATTTCACGATAAATCACGGCATTATCAAGTGGGTCACGACCAATCAACAAATCACTCAGACCACTTATTAAAATTTCTGTTGCACGACAGGCCTCGGGCCACATCGAAATAGCCTCACCCCAACCAACTACCCCATCTTCAGTTTCAATTCGACAAAACGTCAAGTTCCGGATTGACCCATTATCATTCGGTTCTGGATAGGAGACCGATATCGGCTCAACCTTTGAGATCTTCGACACGCCCACACTCCTGTATCACTTTTAAAACAGAGCCTTAAACACTGGTAACGATTCCAAAGTTAGGTGCTGTGCCTTCTATTGTCAATTCTGTGGAAATAACGCTTCGGAACCCTTAGTTTAATTCGGCGGGGTTGATGTTGCTCTCGCAATGTACTTGGTTGGCAAGACTCTTATCTGTGGTGGACCACCATTAATAATGTCAAGGAGCACCTGAGCGCTTGTCTGACCGAAATTGTAAGGATCTCGAGAAACAACACTTATTGGAGGATTCGATAGTTCGAGAAATGGTGTTTCGTCGCATGCAACAAACGCAACCTCGTGCCCGACATGCAACCCGAGTGCCCTGAGAGACTTTAATGCGCCCTCCGTTGATTGAATGCCACCAGCTAAGACTGCTGTTGGTTTTTGATCACCAGCAAATAACTCAAACAACGCTTTTTCGGCAAAGTCAGAATCGTAACTTTTTGATCTTAGAAATTCGCGTGGGAATATCAACCCAATTTCTTTATAAGCATCTTCGATTCCCCCGAGTCTTTCGCGACCGACTCGAACACTTATTGGACCATGGACCATAGCAATTTTTCGATGACCTAGTTGCAGCAAATGACGAACTGCGTCACGAACCCCTGAACGATGATCAATTTGTACGAATGAAAAGCTATCGGTATCTAATTCTCTATCAAGGACAACAACTTTTCCTTTAAATTGATTCAATCCATGATTAATTTCAATTTCTTCCTCAGAAACCAGAGAGACAATAACTCCATCTACTCTGCGTTGTCTGAGAACATTTAAGTGACTTAATTCAATATTTGTATCACCATCTGAATTAGTCAATAAAAGAAGGTAGCCGTGCCCGCGAAGGATGTCATCAGCGCCTTTGGCAATCAAAGAGAATAATGGACTTGAAATATCTCTGACGATAAAGCCGACAGTCTGCGTGAGTCCACTTCGCAAGCTTGAAGCCAATAAGTTGGGCTCAAAACCAAGTGCTTTTGATGCACGCTCGACTTTATTTTTCAAAGAGATACTTACATCAGGGTGACCACTTAGTGCGCGCGAGACACTAGAAACCGCCACACCAGCTTTTTTAGCGACGTCTTCCATGGTGACAATACGCTCACTATTTTTTTTAGAGACCATTAACACCCTCGACATTCAAGTCTTCTTCAATGCCCAGATCAATTGCCATCCTCGAACGCCGCACTTTATCGAGCGCTGATCGCGGGATGCTTTGCACAAAGAAGTACTCCTTCGGTCTTTTGAATGAAGCCAGATTTTCTTTCAAGAAACGATCTATTTGTTGAAGTGACACTTTACCAACAACTGCTGCGCATAACTTCTGTCCCCACTTTTCGTCATTGACTCCAAACACCACAACGTCTTTGATTCCTTCAATTTTTTGCAACACTGCTTCAATTTCAACTGGATACAAATTAACTCCCCCAGAGATAACTAAATCATCTCGCCTGCCGAACAAATACAGATAACCATCTGCGTCCAAATGACCAAGGTCACCAACCGTGAAGTACTCACCCATCCATGCCTTTGATGTTTTAACCGAGTCATTCCAGTATTCCCACCGCGCGTATCGAGGGCAGGCAGTCCAAATGACCTGATCTGATCCAACAAAAAGCTTCCGATTCTTTCTCGCTCTACCAACTGTTCCAGGCTTCTCGAGCCACTCAGACGAAGAGCATACCGAAAACTGTCCCTCAGTTGAACCATAAAACTCCCAAACTTTGTCAGCACCAACTTCGTTGATAACAGTATGTTTTAATTTTTCATCACACTTGGCACCAGCGTGAAGTACTAGTCTCAGAGAACTCAATTCACTGATACCACCTGATGCGACCAATCTTTGGAGATGAGCTGGTGTACAAAATGTCGTGGTTGGGTTCGTAGACTTTATCGCACTGACAATCTTATTGGCTTCAAACTTTCCAGGTATAACGACTGACCCACCGACCAACAATGTGCTCAAAGCAAACCGAATTGGGGCTGAGTGATACAACGGAGAGCAAACAAGATGAACGTCTTCCTGAGAAAACGACCACTGCTCAATTTCCTCAAGCCATAGTTTTTTTGCTTCAGACTCTTCAATGATCGGCGAAAAAACACCTTTTGGTGTGCCTGATGTACCAGAAGTATATAACATCGGCCGAGTTAATGGAAATTTTGATAGTTCTTCTGCTGCAGTTCCAAATAAATCTTGGAGTTCTGCAGATGAGTCAATCACTGCAACCGCGTCACAATCCTTAATTATCGTATTCCGCTCACTTTCAACGAGTTGAGGATTGACAACCACCGGAGTAATCCCGCTTCGTAAAGACCCACCAATAGCAAACAATAGTTCCGGGCTACTTTCAGCACACAACACAACTCGATCTCCCGACAAAATACCCAGTCTTTTTAAGCCTGCGGCAGCTTGTGCCTGCAGTTTCTCAGAATTTTCATAAGAAATCACGATGTCGGATTGATTCATATGCAAGCCATGAAATCAGGACAAACTAATTCTCAAAGATCACTTCTGGACTCTTCGGAATTCGCTTGGTGTCAGCCACCCCAACGATCAACTCTGAAATCGCATCAGTTGGTTGGCGAGAAAACAATGAACTTCTCATTGTTTTCAAGTGGGTGAAATCAATATTATGGCCCCGATGAGCGACAAACTCAACCTTTGAAATTCTTTCAATATTCTCAATTGGGTTTCCAGAGACTGCGACAAGATTAGCTAATGCCCCAGATTGAATTGTGCCAACTTCTCCTGAGAGCCCCAAAACATCGGCAGCATCAGAAGTCGCCATTCTTATCGCATCCTTTGGCTGAATTCCAGAATCAACGAACATCGCTAACTCATCATGTACTCCAAAACCTGGGATTACGTTTGGCCAAGGCGAATCGGTGCCAACAATTATCCGACATCCACGCCTAGACATCTCGCGCAATGCTCGCTTCATTGTGATGTGACTTGACTGCCTCTTCAGTCTGACTTCAGGATCGAATTCAGCATGCGGAAATCGTTTCCAGGCCGACCTAATGTATGGATGAACCCACTCGTTTCTTTCGTCGTGTAAAAAAACTGTCTCATTTATCCTGCTAAGCCTGTCCCACACCATTAATGTCGGGCACATCACTGTTTCATTTTGCAAAAATTTATTTATGCAATCATTCAAATATTCAGGATCAGAATAAGGACTCTCGCCACCATGCTCGTGATGCACACAGCCTGTCAGGTGTTCAATTTCATTGACTCCGATGCTGGAAGCAACCAAAGCGTTAACACCACCCAAGTGAGCGAGAACATACTTTGAGTTACGATGAGCGATTTCAACCGCTTCGGACATGAGTGATTCGTCTAAATTTACATAAAGTTTGATGGCATCAACACCAGCACTTGACAGTTTTTTGACGTTTTTCATAACGTCTACCCGAGTTTTGTTTGCAAGACTGATATTTGGCCAATTAACTAGACCACCATCTAAAGTCGGTCCACAACACTGAATCGTCGGACCCGAGAGTGGATCTAGTCTTGTTCGTTCACGAGTACTAAGTATCCAGTCAAGATTATTGCCAGTGTCTCTGACTGTGGTTACGCCAGCGGCCAAAAAACTTGGCAACATCCAATCACTTAAGTGCACATGGGCATCAATAAGCCCAGGCAACAAAGTCGTACCAGGCAGATCGATTTTCAAAATATTTGTCAAAGATTTAGCATCAACAATTGCGGCAATGTGCTCACCGTCGACGACCACAGCTTTATCAATTAGCAAAGATTGCCCATCCCAAATAGCTGACGGGATAACTCCCCATTTATCAGTTTTCGATATCAAACTAGACCCCCCAAGCGAAATTAAAAACTCAAGGATCCAAGGATATCCTGACCCCGTGAGTTACTTTTCCTTCGAAAAACAAAAAGGTCACTACTTTAATCGACCTCTTTCAACAGTGCCAAGATTCCAAATCGGAGGGAAAGCATGTTGGCGAGCACGCGACTTGCGAAACGACTCATCTTGGAACAAAAGTTTAGAGCCAAAGCTCACCGCAGAAATTTCAAAGCAAGTTGACCATATTATTTCAAAAAATATTTCTATTCAGGACATTAGATTACAAGATTTAGACATGCCAAACTTTCTGTCCAAAGTTCAGTCGTGGAAAGATCAACTCATAAATGGACTTGGCGTCTTACTGATTCGTGGTTTCCCAATAGACAAGTGGCAGACCGTCGAAGCCGAAATTGCGACTTGGTGCATGGGCTTAATGCTAGGAGTTCCTGGTGGGCAAAACCTCAGTGAGGACCTGCTTGGTCATGTAACCAATAATCAATCTTTAGGCGGCGAAAGCAATAGCCGTCTCTACAAAACTAATCAACATATTTCTTATCACTGCGATTATGCAGATGTGGTTGGCTTGATGTGTTTAAGCCAAGCCACTACGGGTGGTGCGAGCCGCATAGCCAGTTCAGTATCTGTGCACGACATGATTCTCGACGCCAACTATTCACTGCTCGAAAGACTATATAAACCAATTTGGCTTGATACCAGAGATGAATCCGACGAGCCTGCTGTGTCCGTTCTGCCGTGCACTTACGACGGTCAGGTTGTTAGAACTTTTTACCATAGCGACTATATGAGATCGGTAAATAGGCATGGTGGCAAGTATCAACTAGACGATATTACAAAGCAACTGTTGGATACTTACGATGAGATCGCAAACGATCCAAGATTTGGGTTCGACATGCGTCTCGAACCCGGAGATTTTCAACTATTGTCTAACCACTTTACAATACACTCGCGTACTGGCTATGTAGATCACCCAAATCGCCCGAGACATTTACTCAGGCTTTGGTTATCTATGTATCGATAAGTCGCAACGCGACTTCGTTGGCCAGCAA
>SXGU01139918.1_pt1 | contig 14884 bp, 15 predicted proteins | sample 3174531 | NCBI WGS metagenome assembly SXGU01 (sample SAMN11356863, study PRJNA531348) | freshwater metagenome | isolation source: freshwater sample F1-140 | place: China: Fuxian Lake, Yuxi | collected 2017-12-25
CATCAAAAACGCGTTACGAACCATCAGACGGTAAGACCCTTAGTGCGCACCAATAGTGTTTATCGCAGCTGTGCCGTAGTGGGTAACCCTACGCGATGTTTGGGCTAACAGAGATACTATCAATTGTACTGATCCTGATCATATTACTTGGGTGGGCATAACTTCCAGCCAAGCTCTATGACATAAATGCCTCACTAAAATAAGTCTGTTCTTTCTAAGTAATTTTTAATTAAAATACATTAAAATAGCTATTTACTTAGTTCTATACTTTTACGTGGTTTAAAACTAGCTTATAATCCATCAGTAGTCATAAATTTACGACTATTGATGGATTATGATTCGGTTAAATCACACCTGTTAGTCGTAACGATAACTTGAACCTGGCTTTTTGGGGAAAATGAAACCACCCAGAAATTAACATGGAGCCCACCCTACATTATCCGATTTCCAGGAAATTCCCATTTGATGAAGTTTGTGAGAAAATTGTGTGCGCGAGCTAAAGCTTCGGCACTTCAAAGTGCCTGGTCTTAAAATAGAGTTGAGCACTTCAGGTACAGGCTATGATAAGCATCAACATGTGCAGACCATTGATGGAGAGGACTGCCATATATTTTTTGCCGTATTCAAGGGCAAATAACTCCATATCTGAATGATATTGCTGCTGTGAATACGATTGGTATTCCAGAGCAAGAAATATCTGTACATAACGACGAGTCAGGTCCCACCTACTATCGATATGTGGGGAGTGATTGGCAGTCTGACAGGAAGGAGTTCCTAGTTGGCTCTAAGTGTAACAGTTAGCTGCGTGGCCGGCCACGCAGCTATCTTCGTTATCATGGCAGTGATAATCAATTCTCATACCAGTGTCGTAGTAGGCTCCGACCACAGTATCTCATCTCTGACAATGATCTAGATAGAGAATACTCGCCTAACCCTGGGGAGACTACACGGTTCAGTACAGACTCGGTTATGAGTGAAATAACGCATTGGCTAAAGACCGTTTTGCTGGGGAGAATTATAGCTGTTCCTATCATGGCACCGGAGCCTGTCGCACCGCTACCAAATTGGCCGGATGGAATGGTACTGTACGCTGAATGTGGGGAAAAAGATGCTGAAAGATCCTGCAACTATGAAGCCACATGAGCATTACAGTACAGCTGCACCATGGCTACCCATAAGCTTGGAAAATGGCAGCACTATCCTATGTGATCACTACAAGCAGTTCTTGCTCTCTCCCCCAACTGGCCAGGCACGTTATCTCATGGTTAACCCTGCTCATGCTGATCAGATTTATATTTTTGATCAAGATCCAGCTGAAATTTATCGCCAGGAGTGTTTTCTAAAGGTGACTTATCTGACGGATGAGCAGTATAACACCTATCGAGCAATGCCATCAAGTACACTTATACCTATATCTGACTATCGCGGCGGCTACAAGAGTCCTCAGGTTCTTGTAGGTAGAGAACTCTCACTCTCAGAAGTGAGTGTTGTTGTAAGAGCCTAAATCTACATATATAGTGTAGTCTTATTTATCGTTACTTTGTTGAATTTATATTTTTATAGCAGTATAATCACAATGAATGCGTTCTTGACAACTACCGCTGACAGTATATTACACTTACCTGCGGGCACTAGTACAATTCGTCCATTAGGCGGCATTAAAAGGTTTGTTGTTGATGTGCCTGAGGGAACCTTGCATGATAGCACACACTTTATGCAAATGACCAACGCCATACGAGTCTCCAAATACTCGGACTTAGTGTCTTTTTATGGATTTACGACAAGCAAACAAAGGTATTAATAATTTTTATGATACATAGTATGGAGTATACAAATAACGACAATTCTATGCAGGATAATTTATCCTGCATAGAATTTGTTTTTAATGATATTATTTTATACTAATAAATATCTTATATCATCTAAAGTACGAAATCAAACTGGAAGTCGTCCTTAGAACACCCTTGCGTGCTCTCTACAGTATATTCGTCCGAGCGCTTCTCATACTCCTGTTTAGGCTCAGGTATGCCCTTTGCTAAGATCATAGCCTCATCAATATATACATCAAATGCTCCAGTGCCTACTTTTACGAATTGGCCAAACATTACGTTAGAGCTAACTCCGTTCATATTATCTTCTTGGCCAAATGCGGTGGCCTCACAGAGCACGCTGGTGGTCTCCTCAAAACTAGCTAGCGCCCATGGACCAGACTCTCCCTTACGGGCGCCGTAACGATCGATCTTCTGCAAAAATCCACGGCATGTCATAGCATCAGCCAATAACTCAATATGCCTAATATCTATGTGAGCACCCACATTAGACAATACATCATATGTTTCACGAATAATGGCGCGACGGGCAACTTCGATGCCATAGATGGCATATGTTTCAGTTATGTCGTTGGTGAATGTGCGATAAGGATCCACATTGGGCATGCCCAAGATATCCAAGAGATTGGATCCAACAGTATCAACGATATAATCATCAGCAGACATCATAACTTCAGAGTATTTCTTGTAGTCCTCAGTGTCCTTTTGTATGATACCCCCGTTCTCTAGATGAATATCCCTGGGAGCACGTCGAATCATAGTTTTTGTGATGTCAGCTACACCCTTGATGTGTGTCTTTAGCATCTCCGTCTCCCGCTTAGCGATATCGTGCATAGTTTCTGCAATATTGAACATAACGTGTATTTGAGGACGAGCAACAATGTGTTGAGCTGTAACACCAACAAACTTATCAGGCAAGTCAGCTGGGTCTATGTCATGATCTGATATGGCATTCTGATCGAGATCAAAAATTAAGACCCAACCAGGATATGTTCGCTCAGTTGCCTGAGCACCGCGATCCAATTTCATCGCGTCTAAGGCTGATAGCTCCACAAACAGAGGGTCATCCTCCTTCGTATGGACATAGTGCAACTCTGATCTTGAGACGATATTCGAGAACTCTGTATGTTCAAACTTGTTCTTGACACTCATGACTGATAGCCCCTCGGCACCGTCGCTTGCCTTCGTAGACGTCGTAAACTCCTCGATAAATTCTATCTTCCTCGTCTTTGCCTCTTCCTGTGGTAAGGACAACAACCATTTATCAACATAAGATATGGTATTAGCCCGCTCCAGTGGCAAGAAATCTGCATCTATCCGATCTAGCACGGAACGCGGAATGGGAATGCCCTTAAGATAGATTGTTACGGAAGGCATTTTCATCTTCGTCAGGGAGAGAATCTCCTTAAAACGAGGCACGCCACCAGAAACGGTGACCTTAGACCCAGTGCTGTGGAAAGCATCCAGCGTCATCTGTGTACTGGGTTCGCCTATGGACTGAGCGGCCAAGGCTCCCACCGCCTCGCCTGGAGTAATCATACCATCATAGAACTTGTACTTGATCTCAGAGAGCAGATCATCAAAAGATTGGACATTATAACCCTTTTCAAAAATAAGCACCTTGGATGCTAATTTGGATCGTAGCAGCACAAAAAACTGTTGCAAGCTGAAATCATTGATGCTGCGAGTTGTAGGGAGACGTAAATCCTCCTTGAGGTCATTGATCTTCTTCCAAATATAACTGGGTTTCAAGACCCAATCACTCTTAAGATGAGGAATGCCACCAACGACGGACAACCGAGATTTAACAGAGTTGATGAGACGATCGAAGTTGATGGTGGATGGGATACTACGCGGTAAGTCGTACTGATAGCGTGATCTCAAGTATCTCCAGTCAGCTTCCAGTTGATTCAGCTCTGAGGTCACCACGAACGTCTCTTCATCCAGATCAATCTGTAATTCTCCGTCAACTGTACATAACTCAGATAATGTAGCCCACTCCCCAGGAGTATACCCATATTTCAAGTATAGGGCATCGAGGCTGAGAGCGATGTGTTCTATGCTCTGTTTTTCTATTTTGGAGCCATCATAGCCGTCTCCTCCGTAGATGCTCTGTACAATGACACCATTACCCAGACGCACAGTGCCGTCATAATGAGCTTTGATGTCCTCCAATCGTTTCATGAGCTTACGCTGTAGGTAACCGGTCTCTGCGGTCTTAATACTAGTAGAAATAACACCCATACGGCCAGCCATGGCGTGATAAATATATTCAAGGAAATTCAAACCGGAAATGTAAGAATTTCTGATAAAGCCGCGTGCCTCAGGAGACAAGTCATCCTTTGGTACAAAAGCCAGAGGTCTGCGTCTAATATAGTCTTTAACTCGAGAACCACCAATGTCTTGTTGTCCCAAGATACCAATAATCTGCACGGCATTGCTGGGTTTTCCCTTGGATCCGGAGCGCACCATGGACATAAACCTGTTGTCGTATGTGTCGGCCTTATATCTGCCTTCCTTCTCAAAATTGGGAGCTTTGATAGGGTCGCCGTTAGCGTCAGTGTGCACACGAATCTCATAAATATGATCGGCCACGTATTCCTGAACTTTAGTTTTGCATTCAGTTAGGATATTAAAAATGTCAGTCTCGAACTGTTCGGCGTTGTTTGCCGTCAAGCCTCGGGGACCCAAGCCCAGGCGGAGACGTAAGGCATCAGTATACTCTCCGTTATGCAGAGCATCTGTCAAAATTTGAGCATCAACCAAATACGTGTCCTTCTTCTTCTCAATCTCATCGGTATATACCTTGGGTAGTTCCAGATCCTTGATGCCTACACTGAATCCAGAAATCATGAACCACTGGGACATAATGCGAGACATATCATCAATAAGATTTTTGGCCGCGTTGGGACCTAGATCATTCCAGGCAATGTGAAACAAGCTACCAGCGCTGGCTCCCAGAAGACCACTGGCATTGTCCATAGCCATGGCATCTTGACCAAGCGGAGGCTCGCGCATGACACCGTTCAATATACTGATAGTGCCATCATTGCCCTTACCACCGCGTTCCTTGATCGTAATAGGCGGCAGAAACAGATTAAAAAGATCAACCATGCTCCAACCAGTCTTTTTACCAGTAGTGGTTTGTATGGTTCTGATTGTAGGAATATTACCGTTAAACTCTCCTATCCAGTTAACAAGATACATAAATTCCCGAATGTTCAACAGATATTTTTCTTTATTACCATAACCACGTACCTGATCGCTAGAAGCACGATAACATGCAACCATAGTGTCCTGTACAGTACCAATGACTGGCTTGTTAGCTTGCGGACTGACAAGTTGGGTTGGCGATAGGGCGAGTATCTCCCATTCACGTCGGCCTTGTTCATTTTGAGGTAAGTGCATATTCATCTCATCACCATCAAAATCAGCTGCGTAGGGCTCGGTAACGTTAACAGATAGACGAAAAGATCGGCCTGGTAGGATACGGGCATAATGACCCATCATGTTCATCTTATGCAGAGAAGGTTGCCGGTTAAATACCACAATGTCTCCGTTGAGCATATGACGGTAAACGATAGTGCCCCGTGTCAATCTGATATTTTTTCTATCCTCGTCACTGATACATGATAAGTTAATGGGATAATTTTGGCCTGGCTTTTTGTATTCATTCGCACCTGGGTAGTTTAGGGCGCCTCGTTGAACCAGAGTTGTCAAATGTTTGATATTATATTTGTTGACACGCTCTGGATAGGTCATTGTCATGGCGATCTCCAGGGGCACACCCACCTCATTGATACTGAGATTGGGATCTGCTGTGATAACTGTACGAGCTGAGTAGTTAGTGCGCTTGCCCTCAAGATTATTACGCACACGTCCTGGTTTGCCCTTGTGCCGACCTTTAATTGTTTTCAATGGCCGATGTGCTCGGTTACATACCTTAGTGTAGGTGTTAGTCTCATTATCGATGAGTGCTGCGATGTGTAGCTGTAGCAGACGCCACATGTTCACGGCTTCCTTAGAAGATGAGTCATCCTCTATGCACTGTTCTAGGGAATTACGGTATTTGATGATGGTGTGCAAGATCTGGGTAATATCATCATCCGAAGTCTTGTCATTATCAGCGATGACTGAGGGACGTACTGTGGGTGGTGGTATGGGGAGAACCGTAATCATCATCCACTCCGGTCGAGATGTGATTGGGTTAAAACCCATAAGCTCGGAATCTTCATCTGATATACGTTTCAGTATATTGTGTATCTTTTTTGCCGAGATGGGCTGATTATCTTTCTTCATCGCTTGTTTCCCTGGCTTTTTCTTATCAGCGACGGGAGCTGGAGCCGCTTCATCAGCGACCTGATACACGAGAGCAAAACCCAAGATCTGGCTGGCATTGTCACTAGCAATGTCGGGCAATACGGCACCACACACTTGGCACTCCTTGGCTTTCTTGACTTGCTCGTGAATGAATTTAGCACGCTTAGATCGCATAGGTACCTTCTTCTTGATTATACGAACGATGTCATCATGACTAAGATCGGGCAGCGTCCGTAGGCTGGAGCATGAGGGGCAAATACACTTCAGTATATCTTTGATGTATTCGATGTAGATAGGATGATACACCGGTAATGGTAGCTCTAAATGTCCAAAATTGCCAGGATCCGATTTTATGTTGAGCCCTGTGACAGAGTTTCGCGTTGTCCGACTGGCGCCAAGCCGAGGATCCATAAGAGTATTCTGCAGTTCTCCGCCCTTGGTGATATGCCTATGAATACTACCGACAGATTCCCTCAAGATGGTTTCTGGGCTAAGTACCGCAAATTGGACTCTCTTTACTGATTTAATATCTGCAGTGCCCTGAATTATGGCGTGGATTTGGGACATAATATAAATACTGCGCGATCATTTTTTTGTTTATCTTATATGTGCTTGGTTAATGTATGTTTGTGTCAGCATGTACGTGATATTATATCGCGCGTTACATAATATTACGTTCTGCATAATATTATGTAATTTTTGCATAATGAACAAGTGCTTAGCTCTTACTTATTATGCAATCTTTTGTTCACACTATGAGGCATAGTTCACAGTCGTGGAAATCCGTAGGCGACAACATATAAGATCAGTGGATCACTCCTGCGCACCTCCTCACTAGCACCATCACTGATCTGTAACTGCATAAAATCCAGATATTTAGCATACTGCTCTCCGGCACAATCTAAAGCATAAATGGCACTATCTTCCGGGTCAACCACGATATCAAAGGAACTTATCCACAGATCCGGTTGATCCACGCATTCTGCTGTAACGACGCACTGTATCTCCTTGACAGCACGATTAAATGATAGTATAAGCTTCGTGCATCTTCCACATTTTGATACATTCTTGAGTACATCTTCGAAATGATCGATTTTTTCTTGATAAATTACAGTACCGAGAGATTCAGCGTAATCTGTATATATAGTTAGGGTTTTTACTTCCTTTGACCGGCTTGTCAGCACGACGTCAACCTTACCCGTTCTCTCTACAGTATACATGCATGGATTTAGATCAAACTCATTGGTGATGTTGAAATAAGCCTCAGAACTATTGAATAATTCACCACTGCCACTGCTGATCTTGCATAGGATATCTTTAGCTGGGCGTTCCTCTCCGTCACTCAGTTCATTTACGGTTATTTTGCACGGCACCAACTGCTGACTTGTTAGGTCTGGACAATATACCTGTACTTGTTTTCCTGCTGTCAATTTAATTTTACTAAGGATTCTCATGTATACCATGAAGTATCAGATTATTTCTAATATAGCAACGGAATAAGATCCTATATAATATAAATTGAATTACAGGCTGATATAATGAGTGTAAGCAGTAATGATAGCAACGATTCAGGGACTGTGAGCTGTCCAGGATGTGATACTGAAGGGATGTATGATACGGCGTGTAAGGCATGTAATATAGTATATTGTGATGATTGTTTCAAAACATGCATCGTATGTTCTGTCTTTCGGTGCCCGGAATGTATCATAATATGCACGTCATGTAAAGAACGTGTCTGTGGCGACTGCGTTGACGGCACAGATATGTGCACCGAATGTGCGGATGATATGTAAAATAAAATGCAGCATAATACAATGAGGTTATATGGCCGGGATTTATTGAGTAAATGGGGATTTGAGGATGGAGACATGATGTGTGGTGAAAATGCTATAATTTCACACAATCTACTTGTTTCTAACTATAGTTAGAAACAAGTAGATTGTGTTGTTGCCACGGAACATCGTGGATAAGGTATACATTAATCCCGGATTACACAACCAGATTGTAATAATAACTAATGATCCTGACGAGATAGCGCTAATCAATAATATACATGCCACAGTGACTACTGATGAGATTAGGATGGCGACAGCTGAAATCTCTTCTCTTACTGATTACATCTATTCAGTCTCTGATGTTTCTCTGTTACATTGTCTCGTAGCTACCAGCGTGCCATCTTAGGGAGACACGGTTAGCGGCCGGAGTATTTGGTATAATAAAAAGGTTGGGCACGGTCATTAACGATGTCTTGTGGAAATCGAACAACGGTAGTTCCCCTTTGCTGTGTTCTGCCTTATCTAGATTCTCCTGTAGTTTATTGAAAACAGTATATTTCATGGCAAATGCCAAAATATTATTACTGGAAGTGCCTACTAATTCACAAATTCCCACACGACCTTGTCTCGAGCCCTTGTCTCTATAATGTTGTAGAGCTCTCTGTTCAGTACTGATGCCTAATTGTTTCAGGTCAGGGTTACATTTTATATAGTAGTCCCAGTTAACATCATAATTTGGCTGGTGTGTATGGTCACTGCTACAATATTGTAATATATCCCAGGAGCCTGACTGTATGTCATTGAAGATATAAGAAAGAGTGTCAAAGAAAGTTTTATTGATGCATAAGAAATCAGCAATGACGTTGATAACCTTATAGTTCATCTTACGGGAGATCGCCAGAATCTCCCTCAGATAACAGTTGGCTTTGCGATTGGTATCGTAGCCCTTTGGTATGGGAGTATCTATTACAATACAGTTATGTATACCAAGATCTGTTAGGTATTTAGCGCATCTCTCTGCACGCCCTGCGTAGTTAAAAATAAATGTTGCCTCGAATGTATCGTTAAAGCTTTGACATAATTCGTGATATGTGTCTTCATTATATCGGTTAATAAGATCAACCAGCGTCTGAGTTACTTGTTTCGGTCTATCTGAGTTCGGCATTGCTATTTCTTCAGTATTGTCTGTATCGGATTTGGGAGCCGGTACATCGTTATTCTCCATATTATGTTCCGTTGGACTATTTGTTGGGCTGTCTGTATCACTCTCAGATGAGCCTATATTGTTGGATATGAGACCATTTAGGGTAACTGTGATGGGAGCCTGAGCTGCGACTACACTCATCTGCTCATCTATACGTGCTAAATAAGAGATGGTGTCTTGTTCAAAGGAGGGGTTTTGTGACTTGAGCATAAGCAGTGACTCAATTCCATCCAAGCACTGTTGTAACCTTTTTTCCATGAGATCAAGGTATGATTTTTTTACTATAGTTACATGGTCGTCGTCCGCTAAATATTGTAGGATCTCCTGTAGCTTGGGATGAATATCCATTGCTTCAGATGTCTCCGATTCATCCTCTACTGAGTCGGTTGGATCTGGATCCTTTACACTGGCGTCGACATGAGGTACTTTATTTTGTACTTCACTAGTCTGCGCTGCATTCTGTACTTCACTAGTCTGCGCTGCATTCTGTACTTCACTAGTCTGCGCTGCATTCTGTACTTCACTAGTCTGCGCTGCATTCTGTACTTCACTAGTCTGCGCTGCAATATTCTGCACCGGTACCGTATCAACAATTGGCACTGCGTCCATGGCCTCTGGGAGTGATCGTAGGGATCCTTTCTGTATATTTTTGATTTCAGATGGTAATATTTTTTTCATTACGCTTATCTTAGCTGGGGGCGGCGGCTCTATCGTAGGCTCCGGTTCAGCTATTTTTTTCTTGATGGGGGTAATTTTGAGTTTTTCCATTATATTATACTATATTAATGTCTTAAAACTGTTTTATTTAAGATAATAATGATATATATTCACGTTCGCCATACACAGGAAGTACCGTTCTTACATATATTACAATCCTCGTATCCGGAACATAAATTCGCAATCTGCAATAAATCAATACCTGGCAGTATAATATTACATAATTTAGACTTTTTGCCATATTATCCAGTTATGTCACAGTTCTATTCAGTTAAAATCCCAAAATATCTACACGGAGGCTTTACATGTAGCAAAAATACATCATACAATATCTATGTTAAGAATATACCACTGACTGAGAGCAATTTAGTTCAGTATGGCTCCAGTTACAAATATTATTTGATGCTAAAAGAGGACTTTGATGTGTTATTGTGTGCTAAGCTGTTTCTTATGAAAAGACCTATCATAACAGATAGTACTAATGCTTCTTACCAGGATCTCTGTATATACACAGAGGATCTACCGTCTACTTTAGAGGCATGGAACCGAATGTCCTCTGCAGAGGCTTTTGCCGTTGGAAATATGCACTATGAGCGATACATTAAAACAGCTCCAATTATGTTGGTAGAAAATATGGAGCAATACGAAACTAGCGACTTGTGTGTTGACAGTTATGTTGAAGATAAATATGAAACATTTGAACAAGCACCCACATATGCCGAGGAAAAAGATGGTAAAGTTACGCAGAGGCTTCAGCTGACGCCCACGGACGGCTCTGAGTCCCTACCCCTTATAACATTGGTAACCATGATTGATCAACCTTTGACATTTCATGAAAAAGCATTATTATCATGGAACTGGCGGACAAGTAAATATCCTTCGCACAAAATATCGTGGATAGTAGGGCTGCCGTCTGGTTTAGTGTTGGACTGGAGTGGCCCCGGTTGTGTACAGTATCACTATGATAAATCCTTGTCTGAATTGTTGGCACTGTGCGTAACGGAAATTAAAATTATGATGCAACCCGGAATATATTATTTCCCCCATTCCATGTATGCCAAAGTCAAACTACTTCTTGATTATCCGGATAAGAGCTTGGTTGGTAGCAACATATGTAATATCTACAATGTGATCTCAAACACGTGTTATCTGGAGACAGAAGAACTACCGCAACTGTATTCCTTAGGGGGTAGGAATATCTTACACGATGGTTACAAGAGAGGAGTGTTGCTTTTTCCGTATAGTTACAATTGCGTTAAGGTTAATATCGCACGTACAGACCGTGACACCGACATCATACGTAACGCTTCAGTTAAACTATTTGACTATGAAACTCAGAACTTGATGAATAAGATATACCGCAAGACACCAGTGGAAAATGAATAAATTCGACATGTAATGACTACTGCTGCAGAGAGACACACTGCGAATGGGACGTACCGCTCAATCCAAAGGTTGAATTTTTGGTTAAGAAACTAAACCGCAGAGGTATTTATACTCACATGTCAGGTGACATGTATGGGCGTGGATTGGTATACGTGGATATAAAATATATCATACAAGAAAGGACGAAAGTTAGCCTTACCGGGACACTGGAAGACAACATATCCTTCTGTCCGATGCACATTAAAGGCAATAAATACACGATGCCCAAAGAGACTGAGGAGGATCCAAATACATGCAGATCATCATATCACACGTATAGTACGCAGAGGCGATGAAGTATCATCAGAGGAGGCACGGGAGGTGGCAGATCATCTATATGATGTCTACAGATCTGAGAGAGTATTGAGGAATCGAATATACTAGATATGTGGTAAGCCAGAATGATATGTGCTGTCATACGCACAGTGACTAGAGTGTTGCCGCACCATACCCTGTTCCTTTGTTATATATCTGGTTAAGTTTCTATTATTTAATTCAACAATATGTTGTTGCCTTAAATGATAGAGCTCTTGCTCTTGACGCATGACTGTGGTACTCAGTACGTTGAGCTTTTGTATAAGTGTACGGAGTGATATTCTTACCATTACAAGATTCCGCGATTCATTTTCCTGCGTCAGATAAATTATATTATTACCCACAATACTATATATGATCAAAATGCTTATCAAAGAATTAATGGAAGAATTTAAAAAACCAAGAGTACACGAGAACATAGAAACTCACATACTGTCTCCCATACTGCGTTATATAATAAATTACTTTGCTCCTTATTTCTTTTTGATTTTTGTATTATTGGTTGTAATCGTGATATTATTATTAGTACTTATTTTTAAAAGCAATGGTCGATATATTCAATACTAAAAATACATGCGACGGTAACCAGTGCAGCGATAACCCGTGGACAAAGTATAAGACAAGACCCATAGAATATGTAGGATTTTCCTCTGGATCCCTCGGTGGCCTGTCGTTGATCGGGTGTTGGCGTGCTCTGGAAGAGAAGGGGTTAGCCTTGGGCATCAGGGGGTTTTCGGGTAGTTCCATTGGCGCCATAATGTCCTTGCTGATGAGTGTCGGTTATAGTAGTGAAGAATTGACACATTTGTGTAAGTACCTCAAATACAAGAGCTTAGCTGATATTCAGCTTTTGGGTCTGCTCGACAATATGGGTCTTGAGACGGGAAATAAAATAGTAGAGTTGCTCTCTGGTCTCCTGTCCCGTAAGGTGGGTAAGCCAGACTTAACCTTCCGTGAGCACTGGAATATTACAGGAAGATATTTATGTATAACGGCATCTTGTGTCGAGACGGGTCAGTGCGAATATTTTTCTATTAACAATGAGCCAGATATGTCAGTGTTGCATGCTGTCCGTATGTCTATAGCTATACCATGGTTAATCACCGCTGTAACATGGAGGGGAAAAACGTATGTTGACGGTGCCCTGTATGATCCCTGTCCTGTGTTACAATTCCCTCAGGACAAAACTATTGCCTTTGAGATTGTCAATGATACCTGTATAAGTTCCGGGCTGTATGGTTTTGCTAAACATACAACGAGTATCTTATTTGGTATATACAAAAGACTATATAGGCATCACTATAACGAGATAGGGGCTTCGTGCAGGGTTATCCAGATAGTAACAGGAGCTAGTTCTATGTCTTTCATAATGAACCGAAAGCAAAGGATGAGTACTATACAATCAGGGTATGAGGAATGTCGTAAGGCTCTATCGTAATATAACATATATATTACATAGTTAGACATATAACACATAAATATGTTATATGTCAGTAATTAGGGATCTATCTTCTTTTAAAGCTAGCAATGTTATTTTTGACCATAACTCAATATTATATTATACGGACACTATGTCATTCTTATTTGTGCAAACTCCTCCGTGTACCGTACAATACATTGATGGGACATCTTTATGGATTACATGTCATCCAGATTTATGTAGGATAATTGATATTGTTGATGCAGCTTATCTAGCACGTAGTAGTTCGTATGAGGCTTATCTCAAAGCATGCCAAACAGTTAGATCTTCACTATATTTTAATATTAACGGACAACGCAACTTGCTCAGAATATATAGCGAAAAGATTGAGTTAAGTGTGTCAAATAAAGTCAGGTTAATACTACAACCTATTATATCTAACAATGGCATTAGATGGACATTTAGGCAGGCCAAAATTATATCAAAGGGGACTCTGAGGGAACAGGTTGTGGAGGAACTAGAGGAAATCGAAGAACTGGAGGAACTTGACACAGAGGACAGATGTTGTCTTGATAACGAGTTAACCCTAATGCCAGTGCCGGCGTCATAATTTAGCTGAGCTTATTTGCGCGCTTTTCGAGATCCTCACGCTCTTTGAGATCTTCTAGCATTGAGATAGAATCCACATACTTTTGTTTGATCTCATTGCATCTGGCTTGTTGTTGCAATAAGGTACGCTCTGTCCCTCGCATGTTGGTTTCAATAAACTCTGCATCTTTCACGTTCCATGTTTGAGGCGACATACTCTTCAAATAATTCATTAATCTGAGTGCGAACCGTAGCAATATCATCAGTTGCACTGTACATATCAGCTTTTTTCTTTAGTTCAAGATCACGATCCATGGCATTCTGTGTCTCTTTGGGTAAGTATTCTTTGAAGAAGTGTAGCTTGAATGAGTTTTCTAAACCACGATTAATCATGAGAAGCTGTGCTTTGAGTTGCGCTGACATCATTTATTTGGGTTAAGCTCAGTTCTAGATCGTGTAAAGCCGCGCGGTTGCTGTCAAGTTGTGCATTGACAATTAGCATACCTTCTATCAGGAATTCAGTCATTATCAATCTGGGTTGATCATTTTGTCCTGCCCCCAGGTTTAAGCATTACACATCAGCTGTATGTAAATAAAAAATTGCAATATATTATATGAGCAGACAAGTAGCTACATTTAACACTGATAGTGGCAAGTGCCAGGGTCGTATCTTAACAGATGACAACACATGGGTCTTTACTGTTCAAGGCATGTATAAATCAGGCAAGGAGTCTACGCTGAAATATATGGCTGCGGCGCCACCAGACCTCCGTCAAAGTTACATGGGTTCTGGCTTACCATTTGCCACAGCTAACATGGCTTACGAGGGATCACCCAACAAAGGAGAGGCCAAAATCGGTGCTGACGGAATATTCTCGTTCACCGTAATACGGCCAAATGCATACTACATTGACAACGGATCAAAGATGGTGCAGCCTCATGTCCATTTCACCATAGGAAAGGAATATTTTGATGTAGCGTTGGGAGTGGAAAATATGCCCAACAGATCCCTAACAAGGTTGCCTGGGCGGCCAGACAGATCAACACACCATTAGGAGTAATGCCATATTGGTATTTTCCTAGTAGGCATTACGCACACTAGAGTATTTCCAATATGTGACGGCATTTTTCCCTGAAACAAAATGATGGAATTTTTCCCTCCCCTACCATCACGGTCAGGGGCTCTCAGGGATATGGCATCCAAGACTAAGTCTTCACTCTTTAACAAGTCCTCCGCAGCTTCCACTGCTAAGGCACCCAAGGTCAGCGAGCTTCTCCAAGCGCTGCCCTC
>SXGU01077105.1_pt1 | contig 14881 bp, 12 predicted proteins | sample 3174531 | NCBI WGS metagenome assembly SXGU01 (sample SAMN11356863, study PRJNA531348) | freshwater metagenome | isolation source: freshwater sample F1-140 | place: China: Fuxian Lake, Yuxi | collected 2017-12-25
GATAGAGCCGGGACCGATGCCGACCTTAACGCCGTCCGCGCCCGCCTCAACCAAAGCCAGAGCCGCCGCCGCCGTCGCAATATTGCCGCCGATAACCTGCACATCGGGATAATTCTGCTTAACCCAGCGCACCCGGTCCAACACGCCTTGAGAATGGCCGTGCGCGGTATCGACGATAATCACGTCGACGCCGGCGGCAACCAGCGCGGCAACCCGCTCTTCTGTGCCATGTCCGGTGCCGATGGCCGCCCCGACGCGTAACTGTTCATGTTCGTCTTTGCAGGCCAACGGGTAATCTTTAGCTTTTTGTATATCTTTTACCGTAATCATGCCGCGCAAATGAAAGTCATCATTGACCACCAGCACTTTTTCGATGCGATGCTCATGCAGCAGTGCAATCGCTTCTTTGCGGTCGGCATTTTCGCTGACCGTAACCAAACGTTCTTTGGGCGTCATGACCTTTGAAACCGGCTCATCGAAGCGCGTTTCAAAGCGCAAATCGCGGCTGGTCACAATGCCGACCAATTCATCGCCGACCACCACCGGCACGCCGGAAATATTTTTGGCGCGGGTGAGCTTAATCACGTCGCGTATACTCACATCCGGCGAAACCGTGATCGGGTCTTTGATCACCCCGCTTTCGTATTTTTTAACGCTACGCACTTCGCGCGCCTGCTGCTCGGCGGTCATGTTTTTATGAATAATACCGATACCGCCTTCCTGGGCAATCGCAATCGCCAGTCGGGCTTCCGTCACCGTATCCATCGCCGCCGCAACCAGAGGAATATTGAGCGTAATGCCGCGCGTCAGTTGGGTTTTCATTTCTACGTCGCGTGGCAGCACAGTCGAGTGCGCAGGCACTAATAAAACGTCATCGAACGTGAGCGCTTCCTGGAGAATTTGCATAGACCACACCTTATATGTCAGTGAAAATAACCGAGTATTGTACATTGCGGGAGGGGTGGAGTGCGAGAGGATGGCGCGATTTGTTGAATAATCAGGGATTTTGGCGTGGGCTAATAGCAATATAAACAAAAAACCGGGAACGCCTGTGTTTATGTTTATACAAAAAATCATGAATTACGAAAGGGACGAAAGCAAATGAAATGCACCCTTGACGTGAAGAACCTCGGAAAACCGCATGTACCGGTTTGATGATAAAGAGCATTAGCTTTACCTCCACTCTACCCGCTGACTTGTAGGACTGAGAAACCCCATCAAAGCTTTCGCAAAAATAGCGACTCCCGCCATCCTCTAACTAACTCTACTTCAATTTCAGCTTTAGCTGACATACGCCGGTAATTTTTTTTGCCATAATAACCTGCCGCCTAAAGTAACGCCCAAGCCGATGCTCTGCGTCATGTTAGCTGTACACGGTTTTCGCGTTAAAAAACTATAAAAAACCAGGCGTCATCAGAGCGGTATTTTCGATTCAATTTTAACCGAGGAACATCTCATGTCAGAAGACAACAAAAATGAAAGACTGGGTCTAGGGCTTTCCGGCGGCGGACTACGCGCCTCTTTTTTCCATATCGGCGTTTTGGCGCAAATGGCGGAATTAAACTTGCTGCGCTATGTGGAGGTTATTTCCACAGTTTCCGGCGGCTCCATAATCGGCGCGCTATATTATTTGCATGTTAAGAAGCTGCTCGAAAGCAAAGCGGACGCCGACATTACCGATCAGGATTATGTCGAAATCGTCCGCACGATTGAGAAAGATTTTCTGGCGGCAACGGAAAAAAATATTCGCATGGCAACTTTCGGTAACGCCGTCGCCAATTTTAAAATGATGTTCCTCAATTATTCCCGTAGTGACCGCATAGGCGAGCTCTATAGCGAATGGTTATATCAACATGTACTGACAGGCGTGAGCGCGCCGCTCGAAATGCGGGAATTGAAAATATTTCCCCTGGGCGGCGAAGAAAATTTCCATCCTAATAAACACAATACCAACAGATCGGCAAAAGTCCCCATTTTGGAGCTTAACGCGACATCCTTGAATACCGGGCGCAGTTGGCAGTTTACCGCGGAAACAATGGGCGAACCGCCCACCCCCGAAACGGATGTCATCGATAAAAAACCCATCCGGTTGCGCCGCGCCGACGGCTATAAAGATATGGTCTCGACTCAGCAAAACTTTTCTTTAGGCAATGCGGTGGCGGCCTCCGCCTGTGTGCCCTGTCTGTTCGACCCTATGGCTGTCAGCAGTTTATACTTCGACCTTGAGCAAAAAGAAGAAATACGAGCGCAATTAGTAGACGGCGGCGTACATGATAATCAAGGTATAGAAGCGTTAATCCGCAACAACTGCACCTGTTTTGTGATCAGCGATGCTTCAGGCCAAGTAGGTACGGAAAACAACCCCGGAACGGGTGCGGTCCCGGTGTTATTGCGCGTCAGCAGCATATTGCAGGATCGAGTGCGCACCGAAGGCCTGCAGCATCTGAAAGACAATCGGGGGACACATAACGTCGCGTTCATGAATTTACGCGAAGGTTTGGCCATTCGGGAAATTTCCTGCATAGACCAAGACGGTAAGCAAGCTCCGGATCATATTATTCCGGCAACATGCCAACATTTCGGTGTTGACCCGAAAGTACAAGAAAGCCTGTCGAAAATGCGTACCGATTTAGATGCCTTTACCGAGGTCGAAGCGTACTCATTGATGCTGGACGGTTACCGCATGAGTCAGAATGGCTTGGAACACTTCAAGGAACACGCGCACTGCATGCATCTCGCCCAACCGAACAGCGAAAGAACCTTGCCGGCAACGCCGTGGAAATTCCAAGATATCGCACCCTGGATAAGCAATCCGACCGACGCTTATCTGCGCCAACTGGAAATAGCCCAGTCCACTTTCGGCAAGGCGTTAATGTGCATTCCCTGGCTCAAAGCCGCTTTGGCGCTATTTATCGCGGTATTGGCCTATCTCTTCGGGCTTGATCTTTGGGAGTTGTTAAAAAAATGCATTTCCTATTTAGAACTGGTTGCCGTTATTTTGCTATGGGCAATTGATGCAATAGCACCCAAACTGGCGCGTATATTCCGTATCTTTGAGCTGTGGCGCATCAATTCAAGCCTGGTCAAATCGGTTGTCAGAAGTCTTGCTTTAATAGTGGGTAGTGTCTTTATCCAGTTCTATCTGTACTGCATTAACCCTTTGTATGTCAAACAAGGACGGGTAGAGAATCTGGTCCCACCCAAAAGCTGATTTTCTTTTCACAATCAAGATATAAGGTTGGGCAAGCTCTTTTCGTTGCCCAACTTTTTCCAGCACGGGGTGATGGAAGACAAGCGCTTTACCGAGAAAGCCGCCCTCGTCAAGAAGCATCCGAAATACCCAGGATCAACCCCTATAAAAAAAGGGGTAGCCGTTACCGTCTATGCAACTCGATTATATAAGTGTACGGACTATCCGCAGCCAACCAGCGTTTTTAACTAAAACTCTTCCCACTCGTCATTGGAAAGCTGGGGAATCGATTTGGGCTTGGCGGCCGCCGGAACGATTACTTTTTTCGGCGACGCGCCATGAAAAGCACCGGCTCGAGACGCGTCTCCCTGAGTATCGCGAGCATAAGCCTCCACTTTGAATTGCGCGACCGTATCCGATAAGCTTTGCGCCTGCTCTTCCAGCGATTCCGCTGCGGCGGCGGCTTGTTCCACCAATGCGGCATTCTGCTGAGTGACATCGTCCATCTGACCGATAGCTTGATTGACCTGCCCGATACCGGACGTTTGCTCCACTGAGGCGGCGCTGATTTCGGAAATCATCGCAGTCACGCCGCGAACCGAATTAACGATCTCCGCCATGGTTTGTCCGGCTTGGGTGACCAGCTGAGTGCCGTCGGCGACCTTCATCACCGAATCGTCAATCAGCTGTTTGATTTCTCCGGCAGCCGTTGCCGCGCGTTGCGCTAAATTGCGCACTTCGACGGCCACTACCGCAAAGCCCCGGCCTTGTTCGCCGGCGCGAGCCGCTTCGACCGCTGCGTTCAAGGCCAGGATGTTGGTTTGGAAAGCAATGTCGTCGATGACCGAAATAATGTCGCCGATCTTACGCGAAGAGTCGTTAATGTCGCCCATGGTCTTAACCACTTGACCGACCACTTCGACGCCTTTACCGGCGATATCCGATGCCTCAACGGCCAATTGATTAGCCTGTTTGGCGTTGGCGGCATTATGCTGCACGGTGGACGTCAGCTGTTCCATGCTGGCCGCGGTTTGCTCCAGGCTGGCGGCTTGCTCCTCGGTACGATGCGACAAGTCGTTATTGCCGGAAGCGATTTCTTTAGCCCCGGTATTGATGTTGTAGGTGGCTGCTTTGATTTGATTAATAATCTCTTTAAGCTTTTCCACCGTGGTGTTGGCGTCATCCTTAAGCTGCCCGAAACTACCGATATAGTCATTGGTGACGGTTTGGCTCAGATCGTTACGGGACAGTGCGCCCAGTACGCGCACCACATCATTGATACCGCTTTCGGTGGTTTCCATCAGCTCGTTCAGTCCATCGCCCAGCTGTTTGAAGAAGTCTTCTTTGCCGTCCATGTCAATACGCCGGGTAAAATCCCCCATGACCGCGCCGTGCACAAGGGAAGACACTTCCTGTTCTATCGCGACTTCGGCGGTGCGATCCAGCCATTGCGTTACCCGGCCCAGTGATACGCCGCTGTCATCAATGATGGGACGAGCCGCCAAGCGTAGATGATGATTTTGAAAGAACAGATCGACATCTTCGCCGGTTTGCGCGGCACGATCGAATTTAGCGGCGGCTTCCGGATTATCGAACAAGCGGGAGAGAGGGTTGCCGTAAAGGCCTTCGACATTGAAACCGGGGCCGCCGATAGACGCAAGTAAGCTTTTCGCGGCCGGCGTCATGTGGATCAATAAAGTATCGGCGCCCGATATGGTAATGGCGGATGTGGAACTATCGAGGCCGACTTTGATGCGTAAATTCTCAGCGGCAACCCGTCTACTTTCCGCGATGTCGAAACCGAGTTTGGCCTGCATCGATTTAAGGGCTTCCAGCACTTTACCGATTTCGTCCCGGTGTTTAATCTCTATAAGGCTATCATATTTGCCTTGAGCGATGCTGCCAAAGCCGCGAATAACCGTATTAAGCGGATCGACAATGACACGAATCAGGATAGCCGCCCACCATAAAGCAAAAGCAATACCCAGCGCGATCAAGCCGATGCCTATGTTACGGGTACGGTTATAGCGGGACTGAGCCAATTCAAACTCTTGCTTGGCGACATCAATCTGTAATTGCATCAGACGCTTATTATCTTCATTAGCGTGTTTAAAAAGCGGGTCAACCTTATCTATAGCAAGCTTATTGGCGAATTCGAGATCATTAGCTTTCAGTGCGGCAAGCGTTGGCTTCAAGCCTTCTTCGACAAACAGTTTTCTGTTTGCGATGAAGCTATCGGCCAGCTTTTTCTCCTCCGGGGTTAAGTAAGTCGCCATATACGCCGCCCATGTCTTGTTTATTTCGGCGATGTTTTTTTCCACTTCGGCAATATTATTCTGTATCACTGCCGGCGTTGGCGTAATCAACGCAGAGCTGATTTTCAGTTGGTTGGTCAACATCAGTTCCTTGATAGAACAGATCTGGTTCATCGGCACTGTGCGATCCTCATACACCGTGCGCAGGCCCTCGTTGGCCTTGTCCATGCCGCGCAAGCCCATGCCGCCGATGATCATCATCAACACGCTCAACAGGCCGACGACAATTATCAAACGGCTTTTGATCGTAGGGTTCTTGAAGGGATTAAGCTTCTCTGAGAAAGTTGATTTAACGATGTTCCCGTCCCGGATTTTCAGGTTGCCGGCTTTGCCTTCCTTAAACAGCCGGTAGGCGGCATCGGCGGCATTGACTTGATCCTGGCTGGGTTTAGTGCGTACCGACATATAGCCGACGAGTTGGTTGTTTTCATATAAGGGTATGGCAGTGGTCAGCACCCAATAAAAATCGCCGTTTTTGCAGCGATTCTTGACCAGTCCGGTCCACGGGCGCTCCTCTTTCAACGCTTTCCACATATCGGCAAACGCTTCCGGCGGCATATCCGGATGACGCACGATATTGTGCGGAAAGCCAATCAATTCCGCTTTGGTAAAGCCGCTAACGCGGAGAAAATCATCGTTGATATAGGTAATCAGCCCTGTTAAATCCGTTTTGGATACGATGGAATCGCTTTCCTTAAGTGTGTATTCCAGGTTGGTCACCGGCATGTTGATCTTCATAAGGTGTCTCTTGTTCTTTGCTGTTAGTTAGAGTGGGACTTGCAAGGTTGCACAAAATGCTAACCGGATAATTGTGCTTGAGTCGTTGAAATTTACTTTCTTTTACAAATGCTATTTTGGTTTTTAAAGTGTTTGCGCGCCTATCGCCCTTCTCCGTATAGAGATGGATATTTTTTAGTAACAATCATGAAAACGGGGCTGGGTAATTAAAAATAAACTACAACGACCCTGGAACGCGGATAATTATGATAAACGCGGATACACCATGAAAAATCGGCGTCATCGGCATTCTATTTTTGCTGGATTCATCTTTTTGCGAGTAATCTTACATAATGCATTTGAATAGATCAGGCTCGGACTCGCTTGACTTGCCGGCTCTCAAGCCGGATAAAAACGCATCGCACCGGTCGAAATCATTTAGCCAAGATCTCCGTATTTTCTAGCAGCAGCGCTTAATCCCGTTCCATTTTTCGTCCTGCCACTGCTTGAAAAAAGCTTCTTTACTGAGTGGCGTATCGGCTTGATGATGCTCTGCGTGGTGCTGTAAATAACGTTCGTAAGCATCGTCGCCGGAAAGACGGCGCACGATTCGCCAGAGCGCTTTCAGTTTACTAAACATCAGTCCCTTACCCACTCTTCAACCAAACGGCTCGGCATATGCGGCGATTCCGAAAGCGGCAATACCGGCTTGCCGGCCAGATAACGGCTGCACACACGTAACATATCGAATACGATCAGCCACAATAAAATCACGAAAAACAAAGTTAGCCAGCCGTCCAGATGCTGATTGAAGATCAACTGCGGCGCAATCGCCGCTTTCTCCGGCGGCAACGCGCCTGCCCCAAGCTTGTCGGCCAAATCATTGGCCGCCGCAAAAAAGCCGATGCGGATATTGTCGCTGGTGATTTTTTCCCATGCGGCGGCGCTAGTCACTGTGATCAACCAGGCCAACGGCAATCCGGTCACCCAGGCGTATTTGAACTTTCCGGATTTGACCAAAATGCCGGTCGCCACGCACAGCGCAATCGCCGCCAGCATTTGATTGGCAATGCCGAACAGCGGCCACAAAATATTGACGCCGCCGTTCGGATCGATCACGCCGATGTAGAGAAAATAGCCCCAACCCGCGACAACGGCCGCGCTGGTTAAAACCACCGACGGCATCCAGGAGGTTTCCGCCATTTTCGGCCAGATATTGCCCAGCATATCCTGCAACATGAAGCGGCCCACGCGGGTTCCGGCATCCAATGTGGTGAGGATGAAAATCGCCTCGAACATAATCGCAAAGTGATACCACAAAGCCAACATGCTTTCGCCGAATGCGCTGCCGAAAATGCTCGCCATGCCGACTGCCAAAGACGGCGCGCCGCCGGTACGCGCGAACAGCGTCGCCTCGCCCATTTGATTTGCCAACAGCTGCATCTGATCTACAGTAACCGGAAAACCCCATGAAGAAATTTTGGCGACGGCATCGATAGCCTCTTTGCCGACGACGCCCGCCGGACTGTTAATCGCAAAAAATACGCCGGGGTCGAGTACGGTCGCAGCCATCATCGCCATAATCGCAACAAAAGACTCCAGCAACATGCCGCCGTAGCCGATCATGCGTATATCGCGCTCATTACTGAGCAATTTCGGCGTAGTACCGGACGCAATCAGCGAATGAAATCCGGAAATCGCGCCGCAAGCGATGGTAATAAACACGAAAGGGAAGAGTTTACCGCCGAAAATAGGCCCGGTGCCGTCGATGAACTGGGTCAAGGCGGGCATTTTTACGGTCGGTTGCAGCATGATAATCGCCGCCGCCAGCAGGGTGATGGTGCCCAACTTTACATAAGTCGACAGATAATCGCGCGGCGTCAGCAACAGCCAAACCGGCAAAATCGCGGCGGCGAAGCCGTAAGCCATTACGCACCAAGCCAGCGTCAAACCTTCATGATCGAACCAAGTGCGCAAAGCCGGGTGGTGATCGATCCAGCCGCCGCCGACTACCGACAGCAATAATAAAGCCACGCCCAAGGCCGAAGCCTCAAGCACTTGGCCCGGACGGAAACTACGCATATAGAGTCCGACTATCATCGCAATCGGAATCGTCGCCGACACCGTAGCCGTCGCCCACGGGCTGTGTTTCATCGCGTTAACGACAATCAGTCCCAGCACCGCAATCAGAATGATCATAATGGCAAAGGTACCGATCAACGCCGCGCTACCGCCCAATGCGCCCAGCTCGTCGCGCGCCATCTGGCCCAAGCTTTTGGCGTCGCGCCGGGTCGATAAAAACAGCGTCGTCATGTCCTGTACGCAACCGCCCAGCACCGCGCCGAACAATATCCACAACGTCCCCGGTAAATAGCCGAATTGCGCGGCCAAGGTCGGTCCGACCAAGGGGCCCGGCCCTGCAATTGCCGCAAAATGGTGGCCGAACACGATCCATTTGTTGGTCGGTACAAAATCGCGGCCGTTATCCAAGCGCTCGGCCGGTGTCGCCCGCGTTTCGTCTACCACCAGTACCGTGGCGACAATCCATGCCGCATAAAAACGGTAGGCAATGGCATAGATGCATAAAGCGGCGGTTATAAACCACAGCGTGTTGATGCTTTCGCCGCGATTTATCGCGATACCGCCAACGGCGGCGGCACCGAGAGCGGCAATCAGCACCCAGATTGAGTTTTTCAGTAGATTATTCATCAGTCATTTTCTCTATTTGTATTGATGTTTTATTGATTGACCGGAATGATTATCCTGAAAAATGACGAAATTACGCTAGGATGAGGGTCAAGGGCCGTGTTATTGCTTAGGAATGTTTTTGTATGCCGGAATTCAAATATCGCGGGCCTCGTTATGTTAAGCGCCAGCCTCGACTCCCGCGAAATCACAGTGTTGATGTTGAAATGCCCGGCCTGGAGCGGAGCAAGTCGTCAACAACATCACGCTTTATTTCTATGTATTCTTCCTTTCTTGTAGAGAATTAATATTTATTGAGGCCCCACTTCCACAACGATCACGTCAATGCCGTTTTCCCTCAATCGGCTGCGGATAGTGCTGACGCTGGCCATTTGCGTATACGGCCCCATTTTGACGCGATTCCAGACGACGCTGCCGACTTTGGCTTTCTCGACTCTGGATTCAATGCCCATTAAAGCCAGTTTGGCTCTTAAGCTGTCGGCGTCTTTAAATTCCCTAAACGAACCGGCTTGCAAAATATAACTGGCGGTTTTTGCTTGTCCGACGCGTTCTTCCCTGGCGCGAGTGTTGATTTCGTGATCCGGCACGATGACTTCTTTTTCGGGCAGGATGGTGTAAAAATCGAATTGCGGCAACACCGGCCCCGGTTCAGGCTTTTTCTCCGGCTTCGGGGCTTCGGTTTTTGCCGTCTCAGGCTTGGCCGAAACCGCTTGCGGCAAAGCAACTTGTTTCGGCCTGCCGCTACGCAAATACACCAAAAAGACTACAAACGAAATAATCAAGGCCGTAATCAGCATCCATCGCCACAGGCTAAGTCCTTGCGAAGGTTGCCGGTATGACGCGCTTTTCTTATTCTGCGTTCTGTGTTTATAGTCTTTGGCCATTTTACATCGCTTCAGGTGTGTTGATTTTCAGCAAGCCCAAGCCGTTCGCCAATACTTGTTTCACCGCGCAAATCAGATTGAGTCTTGCATTGCGGATTTTGGCGTCATCAACCAGGAATTGATGCGCATTGTAGTAAGTATGAAACTCGTTGGCTAATTCGCGCAGGTATTGAATCAGTTGATGCGGTTCATGCTGTAACGCGGCGCGTTCGAGCATTTCAGGATAACGCGCCAGTGTTCCCAGCAGATTGGTTTCGTGCTCTTCGGTTAACAAGGTCAGGTTTGCCATGCCCAGCAGCAAATCGCGTTCCCAATTTTTTTCATCCAATTGACGCAATACGCTGCATACCCTGGCGTAGGCATACTGCACATAAAATACCGGGTTTTCGTTGGATTTGGAGGTCGCCAGTTTCAGGTCGAAATCCATGTGCTGTTCGGACCGGCGCATCACGTAAAAGAAACGCGCCGCATCTTTGCCGACTTCATTGCGCAGTTGACGCAGGGTAACGAATTCACCGGAGCGAGTCGACATTTGTACTTTTTCGTCGCCGCGATACAGTGAGGCAAATTGCACCAGCAATACTTTCAGCTTGGACACATCGGCGCCCAAGGCTTGGATGGCGGCTTTGACTCTGGGGATGTAGCCGTGATGGTCGGCGCCCCAAATATCGATAATCAGGTCGAAGCCCCGATCCAGTTTATTCATGTGATAGGCAATATCGGACGCAAAATAAGTGGATTGACCATTATCCCGAACCACAACCCGGTCTTTTTCATCGCCTAACTGGGCACAGGCAAACCAAGTCGCGCCGTCTTTTTCATAAAGATAGCCGCCAGCACGCAAGCGCTCCAGTGCTTTTTCCACGGAACCGTCATCCATCAATTGGCGTTCCGAAAACCATTCCTGATAGTCAACGCCGAATTCGCTCAGGTCGACTTTGATGTCTTCCAGAATGTCGTTCAAGCCTATTTGAAAAAAATCCTCATATAACGAGGGCCCCAACAAGGTTTTAGCGCGAACGATCAGCGCATCGATATGCTCTTCCTTATCGCCGCCCGCCGGTTCATCAAGGGGGATATCTTCGAACACCAGCTCTGCGGGTCTGCGATATTCGTTGTTGGCGTTGTTATGAATGTCGTTAGCGATTTCGCGAACATATTCGCCGCGATAGCCGTTACTGGGAAAATGCACGACTTCGCCGCATTCTTCAAGGTATCTGAGCCAGATACTGGTAGCGAGGATGTCCATTTGCCGACCGGCATCGTTGACGTAATACTCGCGATGTACATTAAAACCGACGGCCTGCAATAAGTCGGCAACGACCGAACCGTAGGCAGCGCCACGGCCATGACCGACATGCAAAGGGCCGGTAGGATTGGCAGAAACAAACTCGACCTGAACCTTTTTACCGGCACCTATAGTGCTCAGACCGAATTTACGGCCTTGCTCGTGAATCAGCGGAATAATCCGGTACTGGGCGCTAGGATCGATAAAGAAGTTGATAAAGCCGGGGCCCGCCAGTTCGACTTTAACGATGGCGGCATCTTGAGGCAGTACGGCAATCAGTTTTTCAGCCAATTGGCGCGGATTGGTGTTGGCCGGCTTCGCCAGCATTAAGGCCAGATTGGAAGCAAAGTCGCCGTGTTGCGGGTCGCGGGTGCGATCAATCGTAATATTCGGGGTGATGTCCTGAGCGATAACGCCGTCCGTTTTAAGCGTTTGAACGGCTTGCAGGATAAGTTCCTCTATCTTTTTTTTCATTGCTTCTGCGTAGGTTAAATCAAGTAAACAGATGAGCATTATCCATTAAAGTGATTCGATTATCCATTCAAACAACATTGAGGCCGGGGCAAGCGCATTGACCGCAAAGCGGCAGTATCGGTTATTTTTAAATCGCTTAACGGCGCGACCGATAAGCCCGCATTAACGACACAAACGCCAGAAAATCGTATAAGCCGTGAATAACGATCGGTGCGAGCAAGTTTCTGTCGCCGCCGTAATCCATCGACAAGCTTAAATAAATCCCGACTAAGGTGGCCAGCACCGCATAAAGCGGCGTCACCGCATGAGCCAAGCCGAAAAGGATATTGCTGCCGACCAAGCCTGCGGTCATGCCCCAGGAAGATTCCATCCAGGGTTGGATAACGCCGCGAAACAGCAGTTCTTCCGATAGCCCGGCAATCGACGCCAGAATCACTAGATCAGTCCAATGCTGACGCTGTAAACTGGGGCCTAAAGTCTCCAGCAGCACATTTTTAATCTTTATGATCGATGCTATCTGCATCTTCTCCAGCGCTAAGAATAATAAAAATAACGGCATTGTTCCTGCTATGCCGTAAGCAATGGCCGATTCTGAAAAATACAGGCTGCCAAAAGGATTGATGTTTGCCACCCAGCCTAAAAAAACCGCAACTAAAATTATCGCCGCTTCGAAAGAACAAGCCCGTTTAAAAAAATCATCGTGATTAATAGGTGTGGTAGCCATGGGTATTATTTGTGTACGAAGAAAAAGGCATTCTAATCAAAAATGGTTAGAATGATCGATTTGATTCATTGTTGCGACGGACAATATGCTGTGTTTTATTTATAAAAGCCTGAAAAAAGAACATCTTTATTTATATATCGAGAAAAAGGACGATTTTTCGAGAGTGCCGGAAGCGCTTTTCAATAGTTTCGGCACAATGGCATTTGTGATGGATCTGGAGTTAACGCCGGAACGCAAATTAGCCAAGGAGGACGCCGGAAAAGTCATCGATAGCCTGAAAGCGAAAGGCTTTTTTGTACAAATGCCGCCGGTTAATTTACCGCCACCGTTGAAACTTCAATAAATGCAATTACTCAACAGGACCGCGGCCTGCCTAACTCATACCGACAAGGAATAACATTGTGAACAATCCGAGTGCATGCTTAATTTTTGCTCATCGCGGCGCTAATAAAGAGGCTGCCGAGAATACCCGAGCCGCTTTTAATAAAGCCCTGCAATACCCCATTGACGGCCTGGAAACGGATGTTCAGCTAAGTCTGGATGAGATACCGGTGCTTTGGCACGACTGGGAACTGGATAAACTGGGTCATCCGGGCAAATGTATCGACGATTTTAAGTTTGCGCAGCTTGAACAAATGGATTTTGCCGGATATTGCCCGTTCGCGGTGGAGCCCGAAGGTGTGCTGGGCCTTAAGGAATTTATCGACCTTTATCGGGGGCGCTGCAACCTGGATATTGAACTTAAAAGTCGCGACGGGGAATCGCAACGCCGCTTGGAACGCAAAATAGTGCAAATGCTGGCTATCATAGGTTCGCTGGCCTCCGACGGCGTATTTATTTCTTCCTATAGTTTGCCCGGCCTGGTTTTCGCCCATCAGCACGCACCGGATTTGCCGCTTTATTATCTGCTGTCCGGCCATCACACTCAGACCGATATTGAGCGGTTTTTGCAAGAATACCCTTTTCTGGCCGGTTTTTGCCTGCCTATCGACATCCATAACGAATCTATTGCGGCTTTTTTGCGCGACCAAGGCAAAGGGGCCGGAGTCTACACTTGCAACAACGAGGAGGCTATTCAAAAAGCGCTGGACTTGAAGGTCAATATTCTGATTACCGATTATCCGCAGTTGGCAGTGCAGATGCGCGATTCGTGATGTTGCGCAACGGCCCGGTCAGCATGTTGATATGCCGATGTGCAACGGCGGATGAGACGGCCCCGGTTAGAACTCATATTCAGTATGACATGTAAAGTGCAAGCATAACTTGCACTTCTGATTTAGGCCGTTTTAAGTGAGTGGCTCTCTTTCCAATTATTCATAAAGGCAGTCGCTTAAATCGGGTGCTTTGGCCTGATGAGACATTTTGCTGTCATGGATCATTTGAAAAGCTTTATCGAAATCCGCATTAATAAAGCTCCGTGTCAAATGCGCGCATAAGCCGTAAACTTCCGAATAATCATCGCTGTTGCCGGAAGTGCACTGATTGATTTTGTCGGACAGGATACGCATGATGGATAAGATAAAGCCATCATGCCGCCATGTGACCGGATGGTCTGTAACAGCGTCTCCGCGCCTAGCGACGGCGCGCAACGCATCATAGGCAAGATTAACCAGACCGGCCAATATACCGACCATCTCGCCGGTTTTAATCGCTTTTAATACTGCGCTGCCCGCCTCCATCAGCAAGGCTTGATGTTCAACAATATCCATATCGGATAAATGCTGATTCGCTCCCTGCTCCGCTTGAGGAAATGAACGGGAATCGTGAAATTCTCTAACCAGTTTCAAGTGTTTATTCATGATTTATCTCCTCTGTTTGTTATGGTCGGCTCCATAGCTGGGTTGCGCATTGTTTAGCCCGCTCAGCAGTATTGTGCGGACGGTCACGGGTTGCTTTGAGCAATCCGAAATCCGTGCTCATGTTGAGCATAGCCGGCCGGTTTAAGCCGAGTTAAGATGAACTCAATAAAACTCAAGTTTTTAACGTTGTTTATTCCAACGCTATTTTTCCTTCAATACAATGATTGACGCCAAGCGCGGGAGCTTCCAAGGTCATTTTGACTTCTATGGACTCGGAACCGTTCAGTCTTCCGGCTTCGACGGCTTTAAGCACGGCGTGTTCGATCTCTCGTTGCGAGGTGATACCGACGTTTTTAAGGTATTTTCTGACCTCGATATTTAATATGTCTTCATTCATTTTCGACCTCCCAAAGGCAAAGTAACGTCCATAAGCGGAGCATGGAATGCGTTTGTTGATAAAAAACCGTTATGCTGCTTACCGGCTGTATCATGTTATTTCCACAACAAAAAAGAAAGCGTTATCCGTTAAAAGTTATCAGACCATAATTCTTGTCATTTATCTATCCGTGTAAGCCGCTTATGATTTTGCTATCTTTAGTAGCAAATTAAAGAAATACCCCCGTCAAGCCGACTTTACTTTCATCTTTAACTCGATGTTCAAGTTTTTAAATTTTTCGCAGCCGGATCCTTGGAAAAGTCATCCGGCAGCCCTGTAGTGTAGCGAAGCCGTCGCTTCCAGGCAGCCCAAATCCCTTCCAACCATATGCTTGCCTGAAGGCATTAA
>SXGU01439709.1_pt1 | contig 14876 bp, 15 predicted proteins | sample 3174531 | NCBI WGS metagenome assembly SXGU01 (sample SAMN11356863, study PRJNA531348) | freshwater metagenome | isolation source: freshwater sample F1-140 | place: China: Fuxian Lake, Yuxi | collected 2017-12-25
CCTGGCGAATGGTGCTCATGGCGGTCTCCTGATCGATAGGCAAAGTATCTTCCTCCAGGGGCCGGCGGAAAAGCCGACTAAATTATTGGGTTTTTCAATAGCCAGGCTTGAAATATTTGTGCGGCGCAACAGCCGATAAGGGACTAGCGTTCGGATCAACAAGGAAACGGGCATGGATCCGCTTCCATGATTGATCGAGAGACGAGGAGTTCGACATGGCCGATGGTGCAACATGGCTTTAGCCAGCCGCGTGCTCGGGGACTATTGGCCCGGCATCCAGCTCTACTACCCGCCGGTGAAGTACGCCCCGGCCCTGGGTCTGTACGAGGATCTGGATGCGGCCGCCCAGCGTTTCCAGAAGCACGCCCGCCACTGCCACGCCCAGACCCTGTTGTTCGACCTGGAGGATGGTTGCCGCCAGAAGGCCCTGTCGCGGGATTTGCTGCGCCGTGAACTGCCGGGCCTGAACCGGGAGGACCTGGCTGTCGCGGTGCGCATCAATCCCTTCCGCACCGAGGAGTACGAGAAGGACTTGCTCATGCTGCGCGACCTGGCCGACCACATCGACGTGGTCATGCTGGCCAAGGCGGGCGAGGCCTACGGGGCGGCGGAGATCCGCGACCTGTCCGCCGCCCTGGTAGGGATGAATCCGCGCATCACCATCCAGCCCATCATCGAGCATCCCAAGTCCCTCAAGATCGCGCCGGACATCATGGCCTACCCCACGGTGAAGCACGTGGTATTCGGCATCCATGACTTCTCCAAGGCCATGGGCATCCACATCACACCGCGGGGCTGGACCCAGGAACTGTCCTACTTCCTGCATCAGATCATTTTCGAGGCGCGCATTGCCGGTGTCGGCGTCATCGGTGGTGTCGAGGTGTTGATCGGCCAGGCGGCCATGCCGGAAAGTTTCCTGGAGCCCCACGACATCCGCCGCTGGCTTGACCTGCATGGGGACGACGAATCCCGCGTGGTCTACCGCCACGCCTGCGAGGAATCAGCCATGGGCCTTACCGGCAAGCAGGTCATCCACCCCAGCCACATTCATCTGTGCAAGGTGGCCTACACCCCGTCCCCCACCGAAGTGGCGCGCAACATCCGCGTGCTCCAGGCCGCCGTGGAGGCCGACGCCCTGCTCGGCGGCGCCATCAAGTTCGAGGGCGAGATGCTGGACCCGCCCATGTTCGGCAAGGCCCTGCAAGTGCTGCTGCGCGCCCACGCCCTGCGCGCCTTGTCGGACGTCGACACCGATTTCGCCCTCAAGGTGCTGGGCATGTTGCCGGCGCAAGTTGTCCGCGAGAACTGGCCCTATGGAGTGATCCTGTGATGAAACCTGAACGGGGATTCATTTCCCCCCTTTTTGCCGATCTTTGCATGAGAAAAGCCACTGCACTCCCCCTCCCAACCTCCCCCGCTCGCGGGGGAGGGGTTGGCACCCTCCCCGCTGGCGGGGAGGGCTGGGGTGGGGAGAGGAATGCCAACAAAATCGTGCATGGCATGACTTTCGAGAAAATCAGTAAAAGGGGGGAGTCGCTCGCCGAAGGTGCCCGCCCATGAACGCCCCGGAACGCCCTGAATACCTGGAGAACCCCATGCCCTTCGCTCCCTTCGAAAACTGGCAGTGGTCCATCCCGACCCGGTTCAACATCGGCGTGGCTTGCACCGATGCCCATCTGGGCACGCCGGTTCAGGACAAGCTGGCGATGATCGTGGAGGACGACGCGCTGGGCGTCTCCACCGCCACCTACAAGGAGCTGGCGCAATCCACTTCCCGTTTCGCCCAGTTGTTACGCAACCTGGGCGTGCGCCTGGAAGACCGGGTACTGATCCGCCTGCCCAATTCCCTGGCCTATCCCACCGCCTTCCTGGGCACCATGAAGCGGGGCGCCATCGCCGTGCCCACTTCCACCCTGCTCACCGCTGAGGAGGTGGTGTATCTGGCCAAGGATTCCGGCGCCGCCGTGCTGGTGACCGACAAGGCCATGTGGTCGGGCCTGCGCGGCAAGCTGGAGGGGTTGGGCGACTTGCGCTACGTGTTGCTGACCGGGGAAGGCGTGCCCCCCTTCTACAAGGTCGGCGAGTTGACCGTGCTGGGTCTGGACGCGGCGCTGGACAGCATCGACGAATGGGAGCCGGCCCACCGCGGCAATTCCCACGACCCCGCCTATCTGGTCTACACGTCGGGCACCACCGGCTATCCCAAGGGCGTGCTGCACGCCCACCGGGCCATGGTCGGCCGGGAGCCGGCGGCGAAATACTGGTTCGACTTCGGCAGCGAGGGGGCGCCGGAAGTCGCCAACACGCCTGACCGTATCGTCCATTCCGGCAAGTTCAACTGGACCTACGTGCTGGGCTCCGGCTTGATGGACCCGCTCTATCGCGGCAAGACCGTGATCGTGCACGAAGGCAGGAACGACGCGGAAGGCTGGATCAAGCTGATCGCCAAACACAGCGCGACGATCTTCATCGGCGTGCCCACCATCTATCGCCAGATCCTCCAGAAGTCCGCCTTCACCGGCGCCGACGTGCCCACCCTGCGCCACTGCATGAGCGCCGGCGAGCACCTGTCCGACGAGATGCTGGGGCTGTGGCGCGAGCGTTTCGGCGTGGACATCTACGAGGCGGTGGGCATGTCCGAGGTGTCCTACTACCTGTCCGAGAACAAGTTCCGCCCCATCCGCCCCGGTTCCGCCGGCTTCCCCCAGCCCGGCCACGGCGTCAAGCTTCTCGACCCGGAAACCCTGATCGAGGTCGCGACCGGCGAAGAGGGCATGATCTGCCTTCCCGCCGACGATCCGGGCCTGTTCATGCGCTACTGGAACCTGCCCGAGGAGACCGGCAAGGTGTTCAAGGAGCGCTGGTTCCTCACCGGCGATTACGCGCGCTTCGATGAGGACGGCTATATCTGGTTCCTGGGACGCAAGGACGACATCATCAATTCCTTCGGCTACCGGGTTTCGCCCCACGAGATCGAGCGGGTGATGAAGACCCATCCCGCCGTCGCGGATTGCGCGGCGACGGGCGAGGAACTGGCTGCCGACAAGGTGCTGGTGGCGGCCTATGTCGTGTTGCACCCCGGCAGCCAGGCCAGCGCCGATGAACTCGCGGCCTTCGGTCGTGAGCATCTGGCCGGCTACAAGGCGCCCAAGATTGTCTATCTGACGCCGGATTTTCCCCGCACCAAGAACGGCAAGATCATGCGCAAGCAGTTGCGGCCGGAGATCGCCGTGGCGAGGTCGGCGTGATGGCGATGATTAACCACTATGGCCGACTCGGGTGTTCCCCCCTTTGGCAAAGGGGGGACAGGGGGGATTTAACCCGGCCCGCACTTGCGCAAGCGTTTCCAAATCCCCCCCAGCCCCCCTTTACGAAAGGGGGGAGCACCCCCCCAGTCGAGGGGCTGACGTCATGAACGATCGTTTGCCCGCTACCGTCATTCCGCACACCAGCGATCATTTTGACGCGCCGCAAGGAGTTCCCATGTCCCAGTACCGTCCCCGCCGCTCCATGCTCTACATCCCGGCCTGCGTACCCCGCTTCCTGGCCAAGGGGCGGGAGCTCAAGGTGGATTCCCTGATCCTCGACCTGGAGGAATCCGTCCTGGTGGCGCGCAAGACCGAGGCCCGTCGCAACGCCGTCGCGGCCCTGAAAGAGGGCGGCTACGGCCAGCGGGAGCGGGTGGTGCGGGTGAATCGGCACGACTCCGCCTGGGGCCTGGACGACCTGACCGCCGTGGTGCCCCTGAAGCCGGACGCCATCCTGTTTCCCCGCATCGAAAGCGGCCAGGACGTGCTGGATGCCCTGCGGGCCCTGGACGACGCGGGCGGCGCCAGCATCCCCATCATGGTGATGATCGAGACCCCCATGGCCGTGCTGCGTGCCGAGGAAATTGCCGGGGCCTCGGATCGCCTGGTGTGCCTGGTCATGGGCACTTCGGATCTCACCAACGAATTGCACGCCCGCTTCACCCCGGAGCGGCAGGGGGTACTCTACAGTCTGTCCCACTGCCTGCTGGCGGCCCGCGCCCATGGCCTGCCCATCGTCGATGGCGTGCACCTGGACATGCGGGACATGACCCACTTCGAACTGGCCTGCCGCATCGCCCGCGATCTGGGTTATGACGGCAAGACGGTGATCCACCCGCACCAGATCCAGTACGCCAACGACGCCTTCACGCCGCGGCCCATCAGTGTGGAACGGGCGCGCAAGATCATCGCCGCCTTCGCCGAAGCGAACGCGGAAGGGCGCGGCGTCACCGTGGTGGATGGCCGCCTGGTGGAGAATCTGCATGTGGAATCCGCGCGCCGCACCTTGATGATTCACGACATGATCGAGAAGATGGAAGCCGATGTGGCGGTGTAAGCGATGGCGTGACGCCGATCGACGGGTTTGCTCCCTCCCCGCGAGCGGGGAGGGTTGGGCTGGGGAGAGTGCCGCGTTCGGCGTGTCCGGATCACCGCGCATCGCTCCCCCTCCCGGCCTCCGCCGCCCGCAGGGGAGGAGCGGGGGTGGGGTAAGTGGCAGCAGATTTACGGGAGCGCTTAATGAGTAAGACATCCGCCGGCAATTTCTTCGAGGACTTCAGCCTCGGCCAGACCTTCCTGCATCCAACGCCACGTACGGTGGGGGAGGGGGACATCGCCCTTTATCTGGCCCTGACCGGTTCCCGCCACGTCATCGGCTGCGCCGCGCCGGTGGCCCACGCCCTGGGCTACACCCGGCGGCCTCTGGACGACCTGCTGGCCTTCCATCTGGCCTTCGGCAAGACCGTCTCCGACATCTCCCTCAACGCGGTGGCCAACCTGGGCTACGCCGATGTGCGCTTCCTGGCCCCGGTCTACGTGGGTGACACCCTGGCGGCGGAATCCGTGGTGATCGGCATGAAGGAGAACAGCACGGGCGAATCCGGCGTGGTCTGGGTGCGCTCCACGGCGGTCAACCAGGACGACAGGGAAGTCATGACCTGGATTCGCTGGGTGATGGTGAAGAAGCGGGACAAGAGCCATGCCGCGCCCAAGGCGGTGGTGCCGGAAACGCCCGCCTTCGTCGCGCCCCAGCGCCTGGAAGTGCCCGCTTTCCTCGACGCCCGCGACTACGAAACCCGCCTCACCGGCGGCCCCTGGCTGTGGGACGACTACGAACCGGGCGAGCGCATCGACCATCCCGCCGGCATGACCCTGGATGAGCCGGACCACACCTTCGCCACCCGTCTCTACCAGAACCCGGCAAGGCTTCACTTCGACGCCCATCAGATGCGCGACACCGCCTTTGGCCGGAGGCTGGTCTACGGTGGCCACGTGATTTCCCTGTGCCGGGCCCTGAGCTACGAGGGACTGGAAAACGCCCTGCTCATCGCCGCCATCAACGGCGGCACTCACTGCAACCCCACCTTTGCCGGCGATACCCTCTACACCCGCACGGAAGTGCTGGAGAAATGGGATTTGCCGGATCGCGTCGACCTGGGCGCCCTGCGTTTGCGCATGCTGGGCATCAAGAACATGGCCGCTTTCGAGTTGAAGGACCCCATGATCGAGGCCGGCGGCAAAAAGAAATACCACCCCAACGTGGTGCTGGATCTGGATTACACGGTGCTGATGCCGAGAAGGACTTGAATCATGTCGCGACTATCAACCGGTGTTAAATCCCCCCCAGCCCCCCTTTATGAAAGGGGGGAGATCGCTGGCCTGGGGCATTCCTCCTCTCCTGAAAGTGGGGGAGTCGGCTCGTCTGGGCGTTCCCCCCTTTGTAAAGGGGGGACAGGGGGGATTTCTCCAACCTCGATATTCCCGATAACACCGATTTCTCCCCAGGAGCTTTCATGACCCACGCCGTCCACCCCAACGCCGCTCTGTTCGCCGGCGAGAAGCCCTTCCCGGTGCTCCCCGCCTGCGAGCATTTCGCCGGCAGCGAGAAGCTGATCCTCAAGGCCCTGGAGCAGATGGAAAAGCTTGGCCCCGTGTTCAACATCACCTGCGACTGCGAGGATGGCGCCCCGGCCGGGCGCGAGAAGGAACACGCCGAAATGATCGTGCGGGTGCTGGGCGCCGACGCCAACCATCACCGCATGGCCGGCGCCCGCATCCACGACTTCAGCCACCCGGCCTGGCGCCAGGACGTGGACATCCTGGTGGGCGGCGCCGGCGAGCGGCTCGCCTACCTGACCATTCCGAAAAGTACCGAATACGCCCACGCCGCGGAGATGATCGACTTCATCCAGCACATCGCGGGCCTGCACGGCATCGAGCGGGAAATCCCCATCCACATCCTGGTGGAAACCCACGGCGCCCTGCGCGATGTGCACCGCATCGCCACATTGCCCTGGCTGCAGGTGCTGGATTTCGGCCTGATGGATTTTGTTTCCGGCCACCACGGCGCCATTCCCGCCAGCGCCATGCGCAGCCCCGGCCAGTTCGAGCACAAGCTCATCGCCCGGGCCAAAACCGAGGTGGTGTCGGCGGCCCTGGCCAACGGTGTCATCCCCGCCCACAACGTCACCCTGGACCTGAAGAACCCTTACACCACTTACCAGGATGCCCGCCGCGCCCGCATGGAATTCGGTTTCCTACGCCAGTGGAGCATCTACCCGACCCAGATCCAACCCATCGTCGACGCCATGAAGCCGGACTATTCGGAAGTGGAAACCGGCGCCGCCATCCTGCTCGCCGCCCAGAAGGCGGACTGGGGCCCCATCCAGCATGCCGGCGAACTGCACGACCGGGCGACCTACCGGTATTACTGGGAAGTGCTGCAGAAGGCGCAGGTGACCGGGTTGAAACTGCCGGCAGAGGCGGAAGCGGCGTACTTCGGGTGAAACTGTTTTCCCCCCTTTCTTAAAGGGGGGCAGGGGGGATTTAACCCGACTTCACTCCCGCTACGGTCGCCAAATCCCCCTCAATCCCCCTTTACGAAAGGGGGAGGTAGGTTACCGGTCCCGCCACACCAGCAGCCCCTGGGTGTTGAGCTCCACGTCGTTGGCCAGCAAGTCCTTGCAGACCGCGTCGTCCAGGGTGCAACCGTGGGCGCGCAGCCGCCGCATCAGGCAGTCTTCCACCGCCTGCTTCAGCCAGTCGTGCCGGACCTGGCCCTCGCCGGGCGCGGCCTGGGTCAGGGCAACGAATTCGTTGATCAGTTCATGCAGCCTTGGAGCCAGGTCGGCCAGCCCGGTGATGCGGCTGTAATGGGTCAGGAAGGCGGCGTCGGCCTTCAGCGCCACCAGCCGATCGATGGAGGCGTGCAGGGCGTCCGGCTCGAATTGCACCGGGGTCGTGGTGGGGAAGATGAAAGGTCTGCCGTCCACGTCGAATTCCCGGTAGGAAATACCGAAGGTATCCCCGGTGAACAGACTGTTGCTGCCCGTGTCGTGGATACCGTAGTGGTGGCGGGCATGGCCGGGGGTGTCGATGAACTTGAGCAGGCGGCCCTGGAAATCCAGCTGGAAGCCGTCGTCGGCCTCGATCACCCGTTCCGCCGGCGCCGGCACGATCTCGCCGTAGTGTTCGAAAAAGTGCTCCCGGCCATACACCGCGATGGACCCGGCCACCAGTCTGGCCGGATCGATCAGGTGCCGCGCCCCCTTGGGGTGCACCACCAGTTTCGCATTGTGGCAATTCTGCAGGAGCGCGCCGGCCGCGCCGGCATGATCCAGGTGGACATGGGTGACGATCACGTACTCCACGTCTGCCGGGGTGAGCCCCAGGCCCTTGAGTTCCGCGAGCACCGAGGGCACCGAAGGATTGGTGCCGGTATCGACAATGGCCACCTTGCCGTTTTCGACGATCAGGTGGATGGCCGCCAGGCCCGGGCGCAGGTAATCCGCGTCCAGGGTGAGGATGCCGTGGTCGTGTTGAATCGGGGGAATCATCGGTGTGGCTCCGTTGAGGGCTCAATATGAAAACTGGCGCTGCTATCGAGGGCCAGGCTGGATTGGAGCGCCGGCAGGCATTCGCGCAGGGTCGCGGCCAGGGTCCAGGGCGGATTGACGATGAACATGCCGCTGCCGGTCATGCCTGGCTCGGCGCTGGCCGGCTTGCGTAGCGACAGGCTGACATCCAGCCATTCCGCGCCGGGGATGGCGCGCAGGCGCTCGGGCAGGCGGCGCGCTTCCAGCCGGGCCAGATGCGGGTACCAGACGGCAGAGGTGCCGGTGGGGAAACGCTTCAGGCTGTCCTTCACCGCTTCCACCACGCGGCTGTAGTCGGCCTTGTCCTCGTAAGACGGGTCGATCAGCGCCAGCGCCCGGCGCGGAGCTGGGGGCAGCAGGGATTTCAAGCCGGCGAAACCGTCGCCACGGGTGACGATGACCCGCCTGCCGTCATCCTGAAAGGTCTTGCCCAGCAGTTCCACATCGGTGGGGTGCATTTCAAACAGGCGCAGCCGGTCCTGGGGACGCAACAGTTTCGCCGTCAGATAGGGTGAGCCGGGATAGAAAGTGAGCTTGCCGCCCTGGTTCATGGCGCGCACCAGTTCCACATAATCCGCCAGGGCCGGTGGCAGATCGGTGCGCGACCAAAGACGGCCGATGCCAGTCTCGAATTCCGCGTTCCTGGTGGCGTAGCCCGCGTCCAGGCCATAGGCGCCGGCGCCGGCATGGGTGTCGATCACCCAAAATGGCTTGTCCTTCTGGGCCAGGTAACGCAACAGGCAGACCAGGGTGAAATGCTTGAGCACATCGGCATGGTTGCCGGCGTGGAAGGCGTGGCGGTAGCTGAGCATGGGGTGATGGCGGATGAAAAATCGAAGGGTAACTCTATCCTGCCGGGAAGTCGGGGCGGCGGTTCCCCCTCCCCGCAGGCGGGGAGGCGTGCAAGGCCGATTCTATTTGTCTGGCCAATTCATCGCGGATCCCCGCATCGGCGCATTCCAGTCGCTGCGCGCTATCCCAGCTGCGCAGCCAGGTGAGCTGCCGCTTGGCGAGTTGCCGGGTCGCGGCGGCGCCTTGCTCATACAAGGTGTCTGCGTCGATTTCCCCTTCCAGACAGCGCCAGGCCTGGCGATAGCCCACGCAACGCATGGCGGGCAGGCCGGGCGTGAGGGGGTAACGGCAACGCAGTTGGCGTAGCTCCTCGACCAGACCCCTCTCCAGCATCTGGGCGAAGCGCAGGTTGATGCGTTGGTGCAGCCAAGCCCGATCGGCGGGAAACAGGGCGAATTCGAGCCAGGGTGACGGCGCTGGCTCGGCGGCTTGTTTCCTGAACAGGGCGGACAGGGGTTCGCCGGTGGCAAGACACAACTCCAGGGCGCGCTGGATCCGTTGCGAATCCTTGGGCTTGAGGCGCGCGGCGGTTTCCGGGTCGAGCCGGGCCAATTCGGCGTGCAGGGCGGGCCAACCCTGCTTCGCTCCCCGCGCTTCCAGTTCGGCGCGCAACACCGGATCGGCGGCGGGGAGATCGTCCAGCCCGCCCCTGAGCGCGCGGAAGTACAGCATGCTGCCGCCCACCAGCAAGGGCAGCTTGCCCCGCTTGGCGATCTCCTCCATCACGCGGCTTGCATCCCGCTTGAATTGCCCGGCGGAATAGGCCTCGGTGGGGTCCACCAGATCGATCAGATGGTGGGGCGCCCGTGCCAGGGTGGCGGCATCCGGCTTGGCCGTGCCGATGTCCATGTGCCGGTACACCAGAGCCGAATCGACGCTGATGATTTCCAGCGGGAATCGCTGCGTCAGCCAGACCGCCAGATCGGTCTTGCCGCTGGCGGTGGGGCCCATGAGAGAAATGGCTTGGAGGGACATGGCGAGAGATTACTGTTGTTGTTGAAAATTATGTCATCACCACTGCAAGATCGAAGCGCTCCCTTCCCCCTCCCAACCTCCCCCGCTCGCGGGGGAGGGCCAGGGAGGGGAGAAAGAGTGCCGCCAAGATGGGCCCTGGGCTTACATTCGAGAAAATCGGCAACAATCACTGGAGAAATCCTTGGCTACGCCCCTTCCTGAAAGCATCGTTCCTGTCCTGGCCGGCGGCGGCACCCGTCTGCCCGCCCATGTCGGCGTGCTCACGGCGCTCGAGGATCTGGGCATCGACTATCAGCACCTGGTCGGCGTTTCCGGCGGCAGCGTGGTCGCGGCCCTGGCCGCCGTGGGCAAGAGCACGGACCACATGAAGACCCTGTTCCACGATGTGGACTTCAGCCAGTTCCGCGGTTATTCCCTCATCAATCTCCTGTTACGCGGCGGCCTCTCCAACGGTCGCCGTTTCGAGCGCTGGATGGACGGGGAACTGGGCGGCGCCTGCTTCAAGGATCTGGACGTGGATCTCCACGTGGTGGCCACCGACGTGCGTTCCGGCCGCCCCACCCTCTTCGACCGCCGTACCACGCCTGACCTGCCGGTGGCCCGGGCCGTGCTGTACTCCATCTCCATTCCGCTGCTATTTCCGTTCCATCACTACGGCAATCATGTCCTGGTGGACGGCAGCATCCTGGCCGAGGACGGCCTGTTCCGCGACTGGGCCGGCGCCCACACCCCCGTGGTGTGCTTCCGATTGCGCGATAACAAGGTGGCGGCCAATCACGTCTCGCGCCGTATCCTGCCGGTGGCGGATTACCTGTTCATGCTGATCCGCACCTTCATGACCACTCTGTCGCGGGAATATCTCAGTGAAGCGCTTTGGCTCAATACGATTCTCATCGAGACCGAAGGCCTCTCCCCCCTGGAATTCCATATGACGCCGGAACAGAAGACCACCCTGTTCCAGGCCGGTTATCACGCCACGCGGGACTATCTGCCGATCAAGCTGGCGCGCATGGCCGGACAGGCCGGATAGGTTTTAACTCACGGTTTTATTGATCCGGCCCGAATAAGTTGTCACTCCGGCGCAGGCCGGAATAACGGCAAACTCAGGCTTTACGGGGCGGGATCAAGAGAAGGGCAGACGTGCCCCGCTCACTCCAGCACCCCCTCGTACACCTGGGCCAGCGGCAGGCGCAGTCCGACGCTGGCGAGTTCCAGTTCCGCCTCATCGCGCAGGCGCAGCGCCACCCAACTCTCCGCGCGCCGATACACCGTCACCTCCCGGCGGTCCTGGGCGATCAATACGTATTCCTCCAGGGCGGCGATCTGCCGGTAGGCGAACAGCTTTTCCCGGCTGTCGATGCGCTCGGTGCTGTCCGACAACACCTCCGCTACCAGTTTGGGCTGCTCGCGCCAATAGCGAGCGTTGTCCTCCAGCCTGCATGCCACCATCAGGTCCGGGTAATAGAAGTAATCGTCCTGAGCATCGCGCAGGCGCAGCTTCATGTCGCTCATGAACACCCGGCAGGGACCGCTGCGCAGATGCGCGTGCAGCGCGGCGAAGAGATTGCCAGCGATGAGGTTGTGCGGCGCGCTCGCGCCGGTCATGGCATACACCTCGCCGGCCAGATACTCGTGGCGCAGTTCAGAACGCAACTCGCCCTCCAGGTAGGCTTCCACGGAAAGCGGCGTTTTGAAGTTCGGCTGATTCATGGTGGCCTCGACACGACAAGCAATGAACGAATGTTACTGATTTTCTCGAACGTCATGCCAAGCGCCATCTTGTTGGCGATCCCCTCCCCACCCCGGCCCTCCCCGCCAGCGGGGAGGGAGGCGCCCCGTACGCGAGCGGGAGGTGGGAGGTGAAGAACGGCTTGGACTGGTTATCCGATCCGGCCACCCTCCCCCGCGAGCGGGGGAGGTCGGGAGGGGGAGGGAGCAAGGCCTGCGAATTTTCTCAAGGTAGCGCATTGCATCCGGCGTTGTTTCAGCAGAGGCGGCCCACGCGGATATCAGTGAAGCGCGCTTTCCACGTCAAATCCCCGTGTCCGCATACAACGCCGTCATGGGCAACTCCCTACCGACGCTCTCCAGGCGCACCGCCTCGCCCGCCTCGTAGATGTCCTGGGTCCAGCCCGCCGGCGTGCGTCGGAATACCTCCACCCAGGGCTTGTTCTGGTCGATCAGCACGTACTCGTCCAGGCTGGGCAAACGACGATAGGACAAGAGCTTTTCGCGCCGATCCACCGGCTCGGTGGACTCCGACAGCACTTCCACCACCAGCTTCGGCGCTTCCAGAAAGTCCTTGGGCGCGTCCGGGCCCAGATCGGCCGGGTCGCAGGTCGCCACCACGTCGGGATAGTAATAGGCCGAATCCGCCCGCACCCGAACCTTCATGTCCGCCATCCACACGCCGCAAGGTTTGCCGCGCAGATGCTGGCGCAACGCGATGAATGCATTGCCCGCCAGCGTGCCATGCCGCTTCGATGCGCCGGCCATGGCGAACACTTCGCCGGCTACATATTCGTGCTTGTCCAACGAATCCTGTTCATTCTTGAGGTCATCGGCCTCGGCGTAATACGTGGCTGTGGTGTGCCGCATGGTGGCGCTCCTGAAAACCGATGCGCGATTATGGCATGGCCCGATGCCCCCCCCCGCGCGGCCCGGAAACCGTGTCTTCGCGCCCGCGCAAGCCCCTGCGGGAACTTTGTTGATTTGACGCAACGCAATTTGTTGCACCCCCGCAACAGCACTCTTAATAAATTACTTGAAATCGAATTCCGGATTTGGCGCTCCTCTTAAGTCTTGTTCAGAATCCGCCTCAACTTCTCGCGCGAGAGGTTTTTAAGGCCCCCTTCTCAAACCCGAGGAGGGCGGAGGCAGGGGAAGCCCAGCCGCCGCAGCAGGGCACAAGTTTCATCAACCTGATAGGAGTATGAACATGAAGAAGTCTCTGATCGCTCTGGCTGTTGCTGGTGCCTTTGCCGCCCCCGCTTTCGCCGCTACCTCCAACGTTGACATCTCCGGCAAGATCGCCGTTGGCGTCGAGTCAGTGTCTGGCACCGGTACTGCCGCCGCGACCACCCACGTGCAAAACTACAACTCCGTCATCACCGTGGCCGGCAACGAGGACCTCGGCGCTGGCATGAAGGCGTTCTTCTCTGTGGGCTATGGCCTGCCTCTGTCCAGCGCTGGCGCCCTGTCCGGCCAGAACCAGATCGTCGGTCTGGAAGGCGGCTTCGGCAAGGTCTTCGGTGGTGCTTTCGACAACCCCATGAAAGTGCTGGGCCGCGGCCATGACCTGTTCGCCGACCAGCTGGGCGACTTCCGCTCCCTGACCGTTGGCGCCGCCGACGCCCGTGCCAACAACGTGCTGGCCTACGTTTCCCCCAGCTTCAGCGGCGCTCAGATCGTTCTGGCCCATGCCGCCGACGAGACCACGACCGCCAACAGCTCCGCCATCAACATGGTCAAGGTGACCTATGCCAATGGCCCGCTCACCCTCGGCCTGGCTCATCACACTGTTGATGACGGTGGTGACGAGGCTGTCTGGCGTCTGGCCGGTGGCTACACCATGGGCGACACCAAGTTCAACGTGGTGTACACCAGTGGTAAGGATGTTTCTGCCGCTAATGACGACATCAAGACCTGGCTGCTGGGCGTTGGCCACAAGATGGGCCCCATCACCCTGAAGGCCCAATACGTCAGCCTGAACGACAATGGCGCCGGCCAGGATGCCAAGCAGTATGCCCTGGGTGCTGACTACGCGCTGAGCAAGCGCACCACCCTGCAGGTCGCCTACTCCAAGGTCAAGAACGACACGGCTGCTACCTACGCGGCCTCCGGCGCTGTTGCCGGTACCGATGCCATGGCTCCTGTCGCTGGCAATGATCCCTCTGCCTGGGGTCTGGGCGTGAAGCACACCTTCTAATTTCCCGCCGGGGCAACCCGGTCGAGAAGTGAAGGTAGAAACGGGCGCGGGAAACCGCGCCCGTTTTGTATTTCTGGTGCGCGAATGCGCTAGCACTATAACTTTCGACAGATTTCCAGGATTTCCAGCCTGCCTTACATTGCTCCCGCGCCAGTCAGGCGCGTCATCAACCCACGGAGGCAATATGAAAAAACGGTTAGGGAGTTTTCTCGCAGGTCTGCTGCTCAGCGCCTCGGCTTGGGCGGCCGTGGATGTGAACACGGCGACCCAGTCCGAACTGGAAGCGGTCAAGGGCATCGGCCCCGCGAAGGCCAAGGCGATTGTCGAGCACCGTCAGAAAAACGGGGCGTTCAAGAGCGTGGATGACCTGGCCGGCGTGAAGGGCTTCGGCAAGGCCAGCGTCGCCAAGCTGAAAGGGGAACTGGCGGTGGGATCGGAAGCCGCCAGGCCCGCCGCCAAAAAATAGTGTCTCGACTGCTTTCCTTGCATGGGCGCCCAAAGGCGCCCATTTTTCATATTGCCGCTCGCCGGGGAGGGTCGGTAAAATCCGCCCCATATTTTTGGAGAAAGCCATGAATCTGCTGAGCAAGACCAATTTGCCCATGACCCTCGTGATTGCCATGATCCTCTGGGCTTGGCTGAGCCTGTTTTCAGTCGTGTTCGGCACCCTGTTCTGATCTGAGATCACCCACAAAAAAGCCCCGCATCGCGGGGCTTTTTTGTTTTACGCCGTGGTTTACGCAACCAAGGCGGTTTTCAGTTTCTGCATGGCCTTGACTTCGATTTGGCGAACGCGTTCGGCGGAGATGCCGTAGACGGCGGCCAACTCATGCAGCGTGGCGGGGTTTTCTTCGTCGAGCCAGCGGGATTCGACGATATGGCGGCTGCGCGTGTCCAGGGTGGCCAAGGCGCGGAGCAGGCCTTCGCTGGCCATTTTTTCCCGCTCGGCGATTTCCAGTCGTTGGGTGGGTTCCGCGTTGGGAGCGGCCAGATAGGCGATGGGGGCAAAGGCGTCTTCGTCGTCGTCCATGCTGGGTTCCAACGCCATGTCCTGGCCATAGAGTCGCGTTTCCATCTCCCGTACATCGGATGGGTTGACGTTGAGAGCCTTGGACATTTCTTCCACCGCGCTGGCGGAAAGTGAGCCGCTGCCCTGTTTCATGCTGCGCAGGTTGAAAAACAGTTTGCGCTGGGCCTTGGTGGTGGCCACCTTGACCA
>SXGU01223832.1_pt1 | contig 14873 bp, 13 predicted proteins | sample 3174531 | NCBI WGS metagenome assembly SXGU01 (sample SAMN11356863, study PRJNA531348) | freshwater metagenome | isolation source: freshwater sample F1-140 | place: China: Fuxian Lake, Yuxi | collected 2017-12-25
AGTCGCCGCGAGCGACGATCTCACCGGGTTCGTTGGGCGGCAAAATGCGTCCGGCCGAGTCCATGACTTCAACGCGCACCAAAGGGCAGGGCCGCCCGACGGTCCCGCGATTTCTCTCATCGGCGAGCTCCTCGCGCGTTGCCGCGGCAAGACATTGCGGCGCCTCGGTCTGACCGTAGATCACGTCGATCTTATTGCCGAAGATTGCCTGGGCTTCCTGGATCTTCTCCACCGGCATGGGGGCCGCACCGTAGGTGATGCTATAGAGAGCCGAAAGATCCCGGGGGCGGGCTGCCTGCTCCGCCATCATTTGATAGATCAGCGTCGGCGGCAGAAAAACACGGGTGACCCGGCGCTGCTCGACCGCATCGAGAATTCCGGCTGCCGACGGCTTGTCCATGAGGATTTGGCGGCCGCCAACGGCCAGCATCGGAATGATGTAAACGCCACCACCGTGGGTCAGTGGAGAAACCGCAAGATAGGCGTCTCGGCTATTAATGCCGAAGACCATTCGGAGATGCGCTTGGACGACATTTCCGTTCCTGTAAGTCTGCTGCACAGCCTTTGGTATACCTGTTGAACCACCGGTGAACTTAATCACCTGCACATCGTCCAAAACGGGACCGCGCCACTCCGGTCGCATACCGACCTTGCTCGCAAAGATTTTATGGAGTGCATCGCTATCGCCCTGCGCACTCTGTTGGCTGTGGCCAAGCCAGATAGGCGATCCCGACTGGCCGAAGCTGCCGAGACAGTTTTCGTCCACTATGAACAGGCTCGGCTTCGCAAGCTCTACCATCCGATCAAGTTCAAGCTTTGCGTTTCGTGGGTTCAGCGCGACCCAGGTATTTGCGGAAGCATAGATCGCCAGGATAGAAATGAAATGCTCAACAGTGTTGTAGCCACAAACGGCGACTCTGTTCTGTTTGCCTGGGAGCAGAGCCTGGATCGCCGTCGCGACTGCGTCTACCCGCCCTACCAGCTCCCGATAAGTCAGGCGGGTCTCGGCCGACTCCACCGCAATCGCATCCGGGTTGCTTCTTGCGGTCCGGTATAGGTTATCTATCGGGAGCATCGGCTTTGATGCGTCATCGAGGACCCTGCCTCAGCGGCATGATGTTCGTAGAAGCTCGTCTCGCGAGAAATCTATCCTGCGTCAGCGCTCTTCTCGGCCCTCGTGTGCAATGAGATCGGCGGTTCGTCGAGCCAGGTCCTTCTTCTTGACCTTGCCGGCTGGTGTCATAGGCAGCTGACCAGGCGAATAAAAGAACACTCGCCGCGGTACTTTTTGGGCCGTCATGATCTGGCGCACATATGCCTTAACCGCATCTTCGGTTATGTCGTGCCCGGCGGCCCGTGCGATCCAGGCCACCGGTACGTTACCAAGACGCCGATCGTCAATCGGTACGACAAAGGCTTCTTTAACCGCCTCGAGCAACTCCAGTTTGTTTTCGATTTCCGCCGGATAGATATTGAATCCGCCAACGGTGAACATATCGTCGACACGACCTGTGACGTGTAAGAAACCATCCTGGTCTAAGAACCCGACGTCGCCCGTGCGGAACCAGCCGTCGGCAGTTATGGCTGCCGCGGTCTTGTCCGGCATCAGGTGGTAGCCTTTGCCGACGCACGACCCTGGATAGACATCCCCTAAAAGAATTTCGCCTTGTGTTCCCGCAGGCAAAGGTCGCGTCGAGCCGGGCTCACATATGATCACACGCGCGCTCGCCAGAGGCTTACCGACGCTGGTCAGGCGCTTCTCGATCGAATGGTCTTTCGTCGACGCTGTGGACACCCCGCCACATTCGCTCAGGCCCCAAGCCTGCATCATGTCGCGCGCCCCGAGCACCTCCAGGATCTCGTGCATTGTCGCCTCGGTGAGAGGCGCTCCGGCGACATGACCGCCGCGAAGGCTTGAGAGGTCGCGCTTTTGGATATCAGGATGGTCGAGCATCATCCTGAACATACTCGGCGTACCCGGCACGTACGTGACCCGGTGCTTTTCAATGATCTCCAGAGAATTCGCCGGCTCGAACTGCTCCGTAATAACCACCGTGCAGCCGTTTCGAATGCCGAGCGCAGCGGCGTAGAGACCGCCAAAATTCGTGAACAGCGGCACATGACAAAGTATGATATCCCTCTGCGACAACTCGGCCGTTTGCGCCCATAACGCGGTCGTCACCAGATTGGTGACATGCATCGACAAGCCGCCTTTGGGAAAGCCGGTCGTCCCGGACGTATACATGATGTTCATCACGTCGAACGGGTCGGCCACCGCCTGCCGGTCAGCCAAGTACGTGTCAGACCCGCTACCCGCCCCCATCCCCAGCACATCCTCGTAGCGGTACCGGCTGGCAAGCGCCTTAGTCTCATTCACTGATATAATTGTCCTCAGCTCGGGAAAGCGCGCACTTGAGAATCGGTCCTTTTGACCCGTTAGAATCTCCGGAACGACCTCGCAGGCAATTTCCAGTGCGTCCACCTTGCCGATAAAGCGGTCCGCCATCACCAAATGTCGGACTTTCGCTTGTCGCAATGCGTATTCGAGCTCGGTTTTCTTGTAGTAGCTATACAGCGGCAGAAGGATCGCACCGATTTTGTACGCTGCGAACTGGCATACGACCCACTCTATGCTGTTGGTAATCCAGACCGCGAGCACATCGCCCTTCTCTACTCCGAGCTCGATAAGACCTTTGGCAAGATCATCGACGCGCCGATTGAACTCGCCATAGTCGATAGACTCCTCTCCGAAGATGAAGAGCTTCTTGGCGGCGAGCCTCGACGCCTGCTGTTCGAGGACACGTCCCCAGGTGGTCAGCGCATCTCTATACCATCTCTCCATAAGACCGCCTGTCGCCTGCAGCAGGTTGTGCATAGCGCGGTAAACACCACCGCTAGCTCATATAATTCGGGATGCCTCCACCGTCGATCGTGATCATCTGGCCGGTGATGTACGCGGCGCGATCCGACGCCAGAAACGCAACCATATCGGCTACCTCCTCGGGCACGCCATGGCGCGCCGCCGGTATCGAACGCGCTGTCGCCGCAAAGGCTGTCTGAGGATCCGCAAAGCCAGAGCGCCGCGCTGTTGAGATGGCGCGGTCGGTTATGATCGACCCCGGGCACACAGCGTTGACCGTGATCCCCTTTTCGGCGACGTCGATAGCCAGCCCACTGGTGAAACCAACAACGGCCGCTTTCGAAGCCTGATAGACGGCCCGTAGCCGACGCGGCTGATGGACGATCGCGGAAGCGATATTTACGATGCGGCCCCATCGCTGCATCCGCATACGCGGCAGAACCGCCTTCGACAGCAGAAAGACCCCGCGGGCGTTGATAGCCATCACCTGGTCCCACGCCTCAACAGGAATGTCGTCGACTTCGGCTCGGTCGGCACCGTGCGGGGCGGCGGCGTTGTTGACAAGAATGTCAATGCCTCCCAATCGTTCGACGGTTCGCTCCACGAGGGACTGGGTTTGATTCGCATCGCGCAGGTCGCAGGGAAGCGCGATCGCCTCCCCTCCGTCGCCTGCAATGCTGGCGGCCAGTGTATCTAGGCCGCCCGCCTCCCTTGCCTCAGCGCCTTCCGGTTCTACGTCCGAGATCGCGACGGCCACGCCGGCGCGCACCAGCGCTTGCACGATCGCCCAGCCTATACCGTTGGCACGCCCGCAACCTGTAATGAGCGCAACGCGGCGGGTGCAGGCGGTCATGGCGTGCATTCCACTAGGCGACCTACCGACCCCGGCGTATGCCGAACCTCTGGGCATTCCGGGCTTGGAGGCTTAGAGCGGTGCAGTCGGTATCGCGGGACAGCGCTTGGCCGCTCAGCCAGGCCGGCCGAAGCGCTATTCCCTGTTCGATCACCCTCCAAGCGGATGGCTTCTCAGTTGGTGAGGTTCGCCTTGGCAGCGAAGCTGTTGTCGAAGGTCTTGGCGAAGTCCACCTTGGCAGGATCCACCTGCTTGTCATCCGTGAGTAGCGCCTTGTAAACGCCTTCGGCCTCGCTCCGAGTTACCTGGCCGTCAGTTGATAAGCCCGACAAGTTCTTCTTAATCGACTCCAGGTAGAGTTGGCGGTTCTCCTTCCAAAACGCCTCCGGCACGGCCGCGAGCACCTGCTCTGGCGTCGCAGTTGGAATCCACTTTAGCGCCTTGACGACTCCCGTCACCACGGCTTGGACTGCCTGCGGGTTCTTTTGGATGTACCGGTCGTTCGTGATCAGGCTGAGAAAGGTGAAGTCAATCCCCAGAACCTGCTTCGTAATTGCCGTATCGCGTAGATCGAGCACGACCTTCAAGTCGCCGGACGTCTCCAGCATCGTGATGACAGGATCATAGTTCACCATTGCCTGGAGCTGATTGCCCGTGCGGACGGCGGCCACAGCACCGGCGGCATTGCCGACACCAATCACTCCGACACTGTCAGGCTTAAGTCCATTGCTGGTGAGGAACAGCTTCAGGAAGCTGTGGCTCGCCGAGCCTGGAGCCGAAACGCCGAAGTTCATTCCGACGAGATCCTTTACATCCTTGTACTTGGGCGCGAAATCTTTTGTCACGCCCACCACGATGCCCGGTGCTTTGCTCATCGAGACGACGCTCTTGGCGCTGATACCCTTCGAATTTAGTCGGATCGAGTGCTCGAAGGTTGCGGCCACGAAGTCTACATCGCCGCTGACGAACGCCTGCACGCCTTTGCTTCCCGAGCCGAAGTCGATCACCTCAAGATTGACCCCCTGCTCCTTGATGAAACCCTTGGTGCGCGCGACGTTGAACGCGAGCAGCGCGAGCTGGCTCGATGCACCGGCAACGCCGACCTTCACGTCCATAGCGACGGCCTTGGCCGGTGTGAAAGCGAGCGCCAGCGCCACGACCGTCGGCACAATCGTCGACGCTACCGTCTTGAGCATAGTTCTTTGCATGTTTTTCCTCCCGATGCTCTGCAAGTGTCAGACGGACATGGGTCGCCTTTGCCACCGGCCGGCTGACCTCGTTGATCCGCGCCTGGGCGATACCCAAGCTGTTATCTGATTGTGCGACCAGTCAGCCTTGTCAGTCAAGATTGTTTGATCAATCAATCAGAATATCCAAGGCCGATACCAAGCTGGAACCTCCGGCTGCGCCACAGCAATGGGTGCCCGAAGCCCACTGCAGAGGCCGTCGGTGCCCCCTGCGTTGAGTCGCGCCATGTCATTTTCTCCGATGAGTGACCGTTCTCTCGGCCCGTGACTTGGCCACCTTCTTGTCGCCCCTGGTAGAGCCACTCGCGGTTGCTGATTGCTCAAAAACGTCCCCAGCGACGCGAAAACCCCGAACAGCAGCTGGCCAGCCGGCGTAGCAGGCGATCTGTATGATGGCTTCGGCGAGTTCGTCCGGCGTCCAACCGTTGCGCAGCGCACCTCGCAGATGCAGCGTGAACTCCTCGAGATGCCCCAGGGCAAGCAACACGCTCAACGTCGCCAGACTGCGCGACTTAAGATCGAGACCGGGGCGTCCCCAAACACCGCCCCAAGCAAGCTCGATCACACACTGCTGCAGCTTCTGCTGGAGTGAGTTGCCGTCGGCACTAGCAAGCGAGCGGGCCACGTGCTCGGCCCCCATAACCTTACGCCGCTTGTCCATGCCGAGCGCCAGCATTGGCCGCTGTTCGTCCAGCCACTGGCCCCTGGCGGGCGCGCCGTCGAGTGTCTTACGCGATACCATTCGCGTGCCAACCGATGATGGCTTCGCACCACATCATTGTGCTCCCCCCTCAGCCGCGTCGATCACATCGCTTACCGGTTCCATGCGGACCAGAAGGCTGCCGCCCTCTTGCATAACCTGTAGCGTGCGGATCGGCTTCGTGCAGGGCGGGCCCTTCACCTCGCCGGTACGGATGTCGAACAAGCCTTGGTGCAGCGGGCACTCGATGATGTGGCCATCGAGATAGCCGTCGGACAAGCGCGCCTGTCCATGCGTGCAGGTGTTGGCCGTGGCAAAATACTCGCCCTCGGCCGCGTAGAGCGCTATCGGGACGCCTGCCGCAACACGGCCGAGCAGTCCGCCTGCCTCTTCCAGTTCAGCAATGCTGGCCACCCTGATCCAGAACATCGTCTTCACGCCGGGTAGATCAGCGAGTTGGTGATCATCTCACTATCGATGACCAGGATGCGCTCGCGGAAGCGGAAGCTGCAGCTGGTCTCTTCGAGCAGGTCGTAAGCGACACCGCAAATATGGATCAACGACGGCGCATCGATCAGGGTCTGAATAACGACGACGTTCTGGCGCACCTTTATGAGACCGTTTCGGTCGCGTCCCGTGGGACGCAGGCCCGAATAGAAGCGGCGGCTGGAGCGTGGCGCGAACATCTGCGTTTTTTGGATGCCCTGCACACGGTCGATCAGCATGCCCTTGGAATCGGCCCGAATGGTGCAAAGCTGGTAGCCGGCGTCGTAATTCTCGCGAGGGATGATCTGAAACAGACAGTCGTCGGCGAAGAAGCCCACCCATTCTTCGAGGCGCAGATCGTCCAGCGCTTCGAAGTAGGCATCGTAAAAGTCGGCGAGCGCGTTGCGGGAGGGCAGGGCGGTGGGCCTGCCGAGCACGGCGCTCATAGTCCCATCACCTCGCGGTAGTAGCGGTACATTCCGCGAATGGCGCTTTCTGTCGCCATGTGATCCTCGCTCTTCACGTCCGTGCCGCCCATCATCATTAGGGTGTGGCCGCCTTCCGGCGCGTGGGCGAAACCGCCTTGGGCCATCTGGCAAACCTCGCTGTCGTCAGCCGAGACAAAGCCAGCCGGACCGAACAGGTTGGCGTGGCGGATGCGGCGCGCCTGCATCGCCTCGTCATCGTCATCGAAGCCGAAATGGGTCCAGATCATCTCGAAAGCATCGGTTCCCTTGGGCACAATCTGGCGAGTCTGCAGCGAATTCACCTGTTGCAGCAAAATCGCCGATGGGAAGATCGTGGAGGCGCCGACTGTCTCCTCGCCCTTAAGCTCCTTTACGGCCTCGATCAGTCGCCGGTCGGCGAGCTGCAGCGAGCCGTCGAAGCCGGGCAACGCGTCCGTCACATCGGCATTGCCGGACGTGGAGCCGGGTGCCGGCATGGTCGACATCAGGCAGGCATGGCGGCCGGTCTCGTCCATCTCGAGCGCGCTTTTCTGGTCGGGCCTGAACAGGCCGAATGTGGCGAAAAAGACGTGAAGCAGGGCCGCGTGATACGGATCTTTTATGTTCTCCATCATCAGCTTCCAGTTCGACGGGATGAACTGGCGGTTGTAGCCGATGATGCGAAGCTTCCGTCCTGAGAAGATGCGGGTGTAGTAGCCCCACAGCTTCTCACCAATGTATTCGCGGAATGGCGGAGTATCGTGGCGAAAGCTCGCCCAGACCACGCCATTGACGATCTCGACCTTCAGTCGTAGCAAGCCGCGCTGCTTCGGGTCGAAGTCGCGCGGCATACCACCCTTCCCCTTAATGCCGCGCCGGAAGGGCACGCCCTGAAGGGCGCCGTCCAGCGCATACGCCCACTGGTGGTAGGGGCACGTGAAGCCATCCGGCTTTTTGCCGAAGCGGGCTTGGCAGATCTTCACGCCACGATGCGAGCAGCGGTTCTCCATGACGCTAACTATGCCGTCTTGACCACGGGCGACGATGACCGGGCGCTCGCCGAGCATTGTCGTCTTGTAGCTTCCGGGCTCGGGCACTTCGGCTTCCAGGCCAGCATAAAGCCAGTGCGGCCCGTACCAGATACGGTCGAGCTCAGCCTGATAATTATCTTCGTCCGTATAGACCCAGTAGGGTACCGCGCTGACGCCGCGGTCCGCCCAGCGGCGGCTGCCCATCGCATCCATATAGCGACCGTCTCCCTATAGCTGCGCCGCGAAGGCGCTTGCATTTGCATAACGATGCCGAACATATTCTCCATGGTCAAACATATTATTCATTGACTAACAGGGTCGATTTTGAGGACAGAACGGGAGATCACCGCGGACATCGTTATTGCGGGCGCTGGTCACGCTGGCGGCGCCGTCGCGCGGGCGCTGCGCGAGCTCGGCTTTCCCGGATCGATCTTGCTCGTCGGCGCGGAGCGGCATCTGCCGCATGAGCGACCGGCGCTGTCCAAGGAGGCCTTGCGCGACAGTGCTTACCAGCTGTCGCCTATCGTTACGGCCGACGAATGGAGGTCGCTTGGCGTCATTACGATCCTCGGCGATGCCGCCCTCGGGGCGGACGCACCGGCGCGCAGGGTACGCCTTTCATCCGGCCGAACGATTGCCTACGCGACGTTGATTCTGGCGACGGGCGCATCGCCGCGTCGCATGGCCGGCCCCGATCATCCTGGGCGGCAGGTACTGCGGACCTTTGACGACGCGCTGGCAATCCGTCGACGGGCCGGCCCACGAACCCGCCTTGTCATCGTCGGTGGCGGGCCAATCGGACTGGAGGCCGCAGCGAGCCTGCGCCCTGCGGTGGCCGAGGTCACCGTCGTTGAGGCCGCGCCACGCCTGATGGCGCGTTGCGTGCCTGCCGACCTCGCCGGACAAATCGCCGACCTGCACGAGGCGAACGGTGTGCGTATTCTCGTCTCGTCACCTGTCTCGTGGCTTAGGGCTAACGACGCAGGTCTAGCCGTCGGGCTGTCATGCGGCAAGTCGCTGGAGGCGGACCTGGTCATCGAGGGCATCGGCATCGTCCCCGAGACGCACTTGGCGGAGGCATTAGGTTTAGCTACTTCAGACGGCCTGTCCGTCGATGTTTCATACCGCACGGCCGATCCTGCCATATTTGCGATCGGCGACTGTGCCTGTCCGCCTGGCGGGCGACAGGAGACTTGGTCGCATGCCGAGTCGAGCGCCCGTGCCGCCGCCCGCGCGATTGTTGGCTTGGCGCCGGAGCCCGCACCCCTGCCCTATTTCTGGACGGATCAGCATGGCGCCCGGTTACAAGTCGCCGGCAACTTGACGGAGACAAACGCTACGGTGACACACGGCGCGGCCCGCCTCTACGAAAAGGACGGGTTGATCGCCGCCGCCGCTGCCCTGAATGCGCCGCGCGACTTCGCCGCAGCACGCCGGATGATCGGCAAACCGGTGCCAGCTCAACCGTCAAACCAGCGTCCGCCGATCGCTTCGGTCACCTTGCGACAGCCCTCGTGAAGCGCCTGCCGCATGGCCCGGTCCCCCTCCTTATCGATCGACCCGACGAGCGCCACAGATATCGCCACCAAGGCAAGACTGCCCTGGAGGTCGAAGACAGGCGCGGCCACGGCGCGCAGGCCTGGGATCATGGTCGAATCGATCGCCGCGCCACGCTCGGCGATCACTTGTCGTCTGAGCACCTCCAGATCGATCTTTTGCTTCGTGCGCGTCAATTCGCGCTTGGCAGCGCGATCCATCGTCGGACGAGGACCGAAGGCGAAGAAAACGCGGCCGATCGCCGATTGCAGGAGCGGCACGGTCGAACCGACATGGATCTGCGTGATGATGGGCGGATCGCCAGCGAACCAGCGTACGATCACTGGACCATGTTCCGTCCAAACCGCGAAGAGCGTCGTTTTGCCTGTGTCCCGCGCTAACGCGGAGAACACCCTATCGGCCTCGCGGAACACATCCAGGCGCGCCAGCGCTGCGAGACCGATTTTGAGCGCGCCGGAATCGAGATCGTAATGACTCGTCGCTTCATGCTGCTTCACCACGCCGGCGGCAATGAGGCTGGCAAGATAACCGTGTACTTGGCTCGCCGGCATTTCGACCGTCCGCGCCAGCGCCGAGAGCGCAATCGGACCACCAGCGCGCGCGATCTCGTAGAGCAAACCGAGCCCGGTCTCGAGCGACTGAATCCCGCGCGCCTTTTTCGTCCTCTTCGCCACTCTTTCTCTCTTCCGCGCGCTTCAGTGCGCGCAGGGATAATGCCACTAGCCGATGCGGACGCAAGACGTGTCGGTTGTCCAAGCTATCGTAATTGAAAGGACACGTCCCGTGACACCAGTCTCTCTTGACCAAAAGCCCGTTTTCGGGTTCCTCGGCGTCGGCGCCATCGGCCGGCCGATCGCCGAGCGGATTCTGGAAGCGCGGTCGATGCTGGTCTGCGACTCGGACCCTCGCGCGCTGGCCTCGTTCGAGGGCAGGGCCGAGACAGTACATTCCGCCGTTGAATTGGCTGACCGCGCCGACGTCATCTTCGCGTGCTTACCGTCGCTCCAGGCCCACCGCGCCGCGCTCCTCGATCCCATCCGAGGATTGATCGCGGGCAAGCGCCGCCGCGGCCTGGTGCAGGTGGGGACTACTGGTCCCGAGCTTGCGCGCATCCTTGCTGCCGAGCTTGGCGAGCGGGGCATCGCAATGGTAGATGCGCCGGTTACCGGCGGCGTGCCCCGTGCGCGTACCGGCACCCTGACGGTGATCGCTTCCGGCGACGAACCGTTATTCCTCGAAAGCGAGAGCGCGATACGCGCCTTCGCGTCGGAGGTTGTCTGGCTGGGCAAAGAATCCGGCAGTGCGCAGACGATGAAGTTGATCAACAACCTGCTCTCCGCGGCCAATCTCGCCATCGGCTGCGAGGCATTAGTCTTGGGTGCAAAGATCGGCCTCGACCCGCGCCGGATGGTCGAGGTTCTCAACGCTGGCACCGGCCAGAACAGCGCCACCCTGACGAAGATCCCAAACCACGTGGTGCCGCGGACCTTCGACTATGGCGGTCGGCTCGAACTGGTTTGCAAGGATCTCAAAGAACTCCTTGCCGAAGCACGCGGCCTGGGCGTGCCGACTCCCCTCGCGGATCTCGTCGAGGCCACGTACCGCCAAGCGGTCGAGCTGTCCTCTAAGGACGAGGACATGACAACGGTGATCCGGCAAATGGAGAGGGCCGCCGGCGTGGAAGTTCCGCGCCGACTGTGATCAGACCGCTATGGTCGCGCTTCCTGTCAGCGTGACAACGCGGTCGTCGAGATGAATCCGGAGGTCGGCCTTACCTCCACTCTCGTCAAGATGGCCGTCACACACCGGCGACGCGCCGACCGGGGTAAGCGCACGGAAGCGAACGGAGAAATCGCGAACGCTCTCTTGACGAAAATGGTTCGTCAGCAGGCGTCCCAACCAAGCCATGCACAGCATGCCGTGCGCGAAGATGTTGTCATAGCCGGCGATACGCGCTGCTGTAGGGTCGAGATGAATACGGTTGAGATCGCCGGAGGCCGCGCCGAACCGCGCCAACATCTCGCGCGTCACGGTTCCCGGATAAAGCGGCCCCAGCGGTTCTCGACCGACGGATAATGACAGCACCGGATGGTGCTCTCTCGACCCGCCCGATGGAGCTTTGTGGGGCAAGACGAGCACCTCACGTCCAACCGATATCTGTTCTCCGCTCGCGTTCCGGATGTCAGTCTCAATGACGGCAAACCGTAGGGCGCCGGCCTTCTTCTCGAAATAGTCAGACACTCGGCGCGCCACGGAGACCTCTTCGCCGGCGAAGGCCAGGCGACGAAACAGGAAGCTCTGTTCGGCGTGCAGCAGGCGCCGCATATCGATCCCGCGGTCCTCCAGCATGCCAAAGGGCCGGTTGCGCTCGAGCCCGATCGAAAAGTGAAAGGTCGGCGGGACTGGAATATCCGGATAACCAGCGGCGCGGGCCGCCGATCGGTCGAGGTACAATTCGCGGGTCTCGCCGATGGCTTCTGCGAAGGACTGCAGCCGCTCCGCCTCGATCCGCACCCTCATGGTCTCGTCGGCGACACCGATGATCGATGAGTCGAGGCTCACGAGTCGGTATTCGGCAGCCCGCCATAGGCGGCCCATGGTGAACCGGCGAGCCAGCCGCAGTCGACCGGCAGGTTGATGCCGGTGATGGCGGAAGCTTCGTCTGATAGGAGGAAGGTCACGGCTTTCGCGACCTCTGCCGGGTCGACGAGGCGCCCGAGCGCGGCCGACGACGTCAGTGTCCGCACGTCCATTGCGCCGATCTCGATCGCCCGGCGCATTCCGTCGGTCAGCGTAAAGCCCGGCGACACGGCATTGATTCGAACACCGCGCGGCCCCCATTCGGCCGCTAGCGCCTCGGTCATCGCGATCACCGCCGCCTTCGCCGGCGCGTATGCATGCATGGGTGTCGAGCGCATGCCTGCCACTGACGCGATGGTGACAATCGCGCCGCGACGCCGCTCGAGCATGCCCCGCGCGAAGGCGCGGCAGGTCACGAAGGTTCCGCGCTGGTCGATGCGAACGATGTCGTCCCATTTGCGCATCGACAGATCGTCAGCGCCTGCCCGGCCCTGCACGACGCCGGCGCAGTGGACGAGCATGCCCACCGGCCCCTGGTCCGCCTCAATGCGGCGTGCACAGGCCTCGGCGCTCTCTTCGTCGGCAACGTCAATCTCATAGGACGAGCCGCCAAGTTCGGCGGCTATTGCCCGCGCTGCGTCCAAGTTGCGGTCCGCAACCACAAGTCGCGCGCCCTGGCTTACGAACTCCAGGCAGCACGCCGCACCGATGCCGCTACCGCCGCCGGTCACCACGGCCAGCCGACCAGCGAGCGCGGCCGCTCTCACTCCGCAGTCTCCGATTCGGCAGCCGCGTTACCCGAGCCGAGCGCTGGCGAGGGGAGAACGCCCTCCGGCGAGGTCCGGAATGACCGGACAATTGGCACAGGAAGGGCGGGCATCTCGTCGCCTGCCTCGTTGGCGACGCGGGCGGAGAATACCCCGCGTACCGTGAAGTGCGGGTCGCGCACGGCGGCCTCCAGGTCATGCATGATGGTGACGCAGCAATCCTTGCCGCGCAGCCGTTCCGCCCATGTCGCTGCGTCTTCCGACGCGATGATATTGGCGATCCCGCGCGCCGTGGCCGCCGGATCCTTGGTGTCGTCGCGAAGCCGCGGATCGAGCTGGATGGTCTCGCAGAAGGTCACCCAGAACTTTTCTTCCAGCGCTGCAACGATCAGGCCCTTGCCGTCGCCGGTCGCATACACTCTGTAGCGGGCCGAAGCACCGGTGACGAGATCGTTGCCCTCCTTCGGCCAGGCGCCGGTTGCAAAGCCGGCGGCGAGTGCCCAGTAGATGAAGGTGAACAGGTTCTCGCTCATAGCGATATCGATGTGACATCCGCCGCCCGTGTGCCTTCTCTTTTCTAAAGCCAGCAGAATGTTGATCACGGCTGGAAACGTGCCGCCGCCAATGTCGCCAATCGGGGCGGCAGGTAGCACCGCCTTCTCGCTCGCACCGAACGAAAGGCCGAGAAATCCGGTATCTCCGATATAGTTGAGGTCGTGCCCGGCATCCGCCGCCCTCGGCCCGGTCTGCCCATAACCTGTGATGGAGCAGTAGATGAGGCGCGGGTTGATCTCGGCCAGCCTCGCATAGCCCAGCCCCAGCCGCTCCATGACGCCCGGTCGGAACTGTTCGACAATGATATCCGCGCCTTTTACCAAGTGGAGCACTTTCTCGACAGCGTCATGGTCCTTGAGATCGAGCCTCAGGCTTGACTTACCGCGGTTGAGCAATGCGAAGTTGGCGCCGTCAGCCCCCCACTGTGGCCAATAGCGACGCATCGAATCTCCGGACGGCGGCTCGATCTTGATCACCTGCGCTCCCGCTTCCGCCAGCATCAACGTCGCTAGCGGGCCGGGAAGCGTCGTGGAAAAATCGAGGACGACAAGGCCGCTCAATGGTTGCATGAAAAGGGCCTGCGAGAGTTGTTACCCAAAGGAATACAGCGATGGCGACGGCGTCAATCCGCAACGGATCCGCTACGGTTGACGGCAGTCAAACCTTGCGGCAGGGTAAGGCTGATTGTTTGATCAGTCAACGCAGGGAGCCGGCGCGTGCGCGACCTAGCCTCAGTCGAACCACGGGGCGGCGGCGGCATCACGATCCGCCCCAAGGAGAAGACGATTCATCATGCAACGACGCCTTTTCAGCTCTGAGCACGAAGATTTTCGAACCGCGGTCCGCCGCTTCGTCGAGCGCGAGGTGACGCCTCGCCTCACCGAATGGGAAGACGCCGGCATGGTGCCGCGCGAGACTTGGCTCAGGGCCGGCGAGATGGGCATGCTCTGCCCCGACATTCCAGAAGAGTATGGCGGTCCCGGCGGTGACTTTCTGTTCAACGCCATCGTGCACGAGGAGCTCGCACGCGGCGGTGCCGTCTCATTCTCAGCCTGTCTCATTGCACATTCCGATATTATCGCCGCTTATCTAATGGAGCTGGGCACCGAAGAGCAAAAGCAACGCTGGCTCCCGAAGATGGTGACCGGCGAGGTGATCGCGGCCATCGGTATGTCGGAGCCGGACGCGGGCAGCGACCTCAAGTCGATCCGAACGACCGCACGCGCGAACGGCAGCGGTTACTTACTCTCCGGGCAGAAGACGTTCATAACCAATGGCTACAATGCCGGTCTCGTCGTCGTTGCCTGCAAGGCCGGCGACAAGGAGAAGGGCATTTCATTGTTCACCGTCGACACGACACTGCCGGGCTTCCGGCGCGGGCGCCTGCTGGAGAAGATCGGACAAAAGGCCGGCGATACCGCTGAGCTGTTCTTTGATGACATCGCGCTGACCCACGCGGACGCGTTGGGTGAGATTGGCGCGGGCTTCCCGAACATGATGAAGCTGATGCCGCGGGAACGCCTGGCCATCGTCGTCACTGCCATCGCTGAGGCCGAGACGGCTTACAATCTTGCGCTCGACTACGTCCGCGAGCGCAAGGCCTTCGGAAAGCGTATCGTCGATTTCCAGGCCATCCGCTTCAAGCTGGCCGAGATCGCCGCCGATCTCGAGGTGGCGCGCGTCTTTGTCGACCGCTGTATAGAGGAGGAACGTGCAGGTACATTCGACATCAAGTCGGCGGCCATTTCCAAGTTCTGGGTCACCGACATTGCCTGCAAGGCGATCGACGAC
>SXGU01210043.1_pt1 | contig 14869 bp, 7 predicted proteins | sample 3174531 | NCBI WGS metagenome assembly SXGU01 (sample SAMN11356863, study PRJNA531348) | freshwater metagenome | isolation source: freshwater sample F1-140 | place: China: Fuxian Lake, Yuxi | collected 2017-12-25
ATAGTTTGAATTTATTTATAATTATTAAAATACCGGACTGTGCGAATAAAACTCTCAGCCGCACAAAACGATGACTGCGACTGCGACCCTTCCAGGGTCGTGGTTTTTTTTCGTATTGACCGGGGGTGTCGCTACGCTCAATCCCCGGCTAATAGCTGGCAACCCTCCAGGTTGCAAAAAAGGCATTTTGACACTTGTGTATAACGATGAGCGCCGGAGCGCGGGAACGATAGCAGACCCTCTCCATACTTTGCGTCGCTATATTAATTCTGGACTCTATAACGTCCATCATCAAGTTTGAGGAGTTTCCATGTGCGAATTATTGGGTATGAGCGCAAATGTCCCGACCGATATTTGTTTCAGTTTTACCGGCCTGATGCAGCGCGGCGGACGCACCGGACCGCATCGCGACGGCTGGGGCATCACCTTTTACGAAGACAAAGGTTGTCGCACGTTTAAAGACCCCGCGCCCTGCTATGATTCGCCGATAGCCAAACTGGTGCAAGCTTATCCGATTAAAAGCCGCGCCGTTATCGGCCATATTCGCCAAGCCAACCGCGGCCATGTGGCTTTGGAAAACACGCATCCCTTCACGCGCGAACAATGGGGCAGCTTTTGGACTTTCGCCCATAACGGTCAATTAAGCGATTATCACGCTTTGCAGCAAGCCGGTAAACACACGCCGGTCGGCGACACCGACAGCGAAACGGCATTTTGTTGGCTGCTCAACGAGTTGGATCGGCAATATCCGCAAAAGCCCGCCGACATGCCTGCGATGTTTTGTTATCTGGGCGAGTTGTGCCTGCACTTACAGAAGTTCGGCATCGTCAATATTCTGCTGTCCGACGGCGACTATTTGTTCTGCTTTTGCAGCAACACCTTGCACTGGATCACCCGGCGCGCGCCCTTCGGACACGCTCATTTGATTGATGACGATGTCGCGATCGACTTTCATCAGGAAACCACGCCGAACGACGTTGTCACGGTGATCGCCACGCTGCCGCTGACCCGCAACGAACACTGGCATAAAATGGAGGCCGGTTCTTACCGGGTATTCCATCACGGCGAATGAAAACAGCTAAAACATAAGGTTTCTGCATTGCGCCCGATACGGTGAACGTAATACCATCTAACGCATCAATGGCGTTAACAGGTTATCAGCATGAACACTAAGACCGCACTGGCTTCAAGCCTCACGCTCATCAAGGCGTTATCCGAAGCGCATGCCTGTAACCTTATTGAAACGCATATTTCCTGGGTGCTGCTGACCGGGCCATACGCCTACAAAATCAAAAAACCGGTTAATTTCGGCTTCCTTGATTTTTCCACCTTGGCAAAACGCCGCTTTTGTTGCGATGAAGAATTAAGGCTCAATCGGCGCTTGGCCGCCGAGCTGTATTTAGACGTCGTGCCGATAACCGGAACGCCGGATCGTCCGGTTATCGGCGGCGCAGGCGCCGCCATCGAATACGCGGTTAAAATGGTCCGGTTTGCGTCGGGACAGTTGTTAAGCGAACACGTTAAGCAGGATCGGCTGAGTCCGGATATTATCGACTCGCTGGCCGATGTCGTTGCCGGTTTTCATCAAAGCATTGAGCAAAGCACCGAAAATTCCTGTTACGGCGACAGCGCCAACATCAAGCATTGGTTTAACGAAAACTTCGATCATATCGGACCTTTACTGAGCGATGCCGGTCAACACCGGCAGCTGCAAAATATCCGGGACTGGGGCGATAACGAATGGCATCGGCAAGCCGAACTGATGGCGCTACGGAAGCGTCAAGGCTTTGTCCGCGAATGCCACGGCGATCTGCATTTGGGCAATATGACGCTGATCGGCGGCAGAGTTATCCTGTTTGACTGTATCGAATTCAATCCCTTACTGCGCTGGATCGATGTGATCAGCGAAACGGCGTTTTTATTTATCGACTTGTTGTATTTCGGTTATTCACACTTAGCTTACCGCTTCCTTAACCGTTATGTGCAACACACGGGCGATTATCAAGGGCTGGCGCTGCTGCGTTATTACTTGGTTTACCGGGCGTTGGTGCGGGCTAAAGTTGCGCTATTGCGGGGTGCGCAACAGCCGGATGGCGATGCCGATCAAGCGCGGCGCGAATATTCGGCTTTTGCCGAGCTGGCCGAAGGTTTTACCCAGCCTCGTTTAACCGCTCTGCTCGTTACCCACGGTTATTCAGGTTCGGGAAAATCGACGCTGGCCGCGCCACTCGCCGAACACCTCGGCGCTTTTCTAATACGTTCCGATATAGAACGCAAGCGCCTGTTCGGCTATCCGGCATTGGCGCAAACCGGCAGCGGCATTAACGACGGACTTTACAGCCAAGAAGCCGGTCTAAAAACCTACCGGCATCTGCAAGAGTCAGCCAAGGCCGTGCTTGATGCCGGTTTTCCGGTCATTATCGACGCGGCTTTTCTTAAAACCGAGCAACGCGAATTATTCCGGCAGTTGGCGCTGGACTGCGGCGTAGCGTTTCATATCATTGATGTTCAGGCGTCCGACCGGGAATTATGCCGGCGCATCGAGCAACGCCAAAACGATGCTTCGGAAGCGACTGCGGCGGTGCTGCATCATCAGCGCCAATCGGCACAGCCGTTATCGGCAGAAGAGCTTGCCGTGGTCATAACGGTTGATAGCGAAAGCGATAATGCCCTGGAGCAGTTGTTGAAAGGTTTGGCCGGCCGCTTAAACCGGGATACGGTTTAAGCTCGGATTGCGCTCCGGCTTTAATGAGTGGCCGAATTTTTGGTATTTTTAATGTACTGGCGTTATTTTTTAAGCCCCTTATAATCTAGGGCTTTCCAGCCGAAAAATATTGTCATGCCAGATATAGCCTCACAAACGATACTGATTGTGGACGACTCCCCTGAGAATCTCACCGTGCTCAGCGAATTGCTACAGCCGATCTACCTGGTGCGCGCCGCCACGTCGGGTCAGAAAGCATTGCGCATTGCGGTTACCGCGCCGCGTCCGGATTTGATTCTGCTGGATGTGATGATGCCGGAAATGGACGGTTATCAAGTCTTCGAGCAATTGCGCGCGAATCCGGCTACCCGCGACATTCCGGTCATCTTCGTAACGGCGATGGATCATATCGAAGCCGAGCTGCATGGCTTAAACGCGGGCGCGGTGGACTACATTACCAAACCCATCGTACCGCCGATCATGCTGGCTCGCGTCCATACCCAGCTGGAATTAAAGCGGGCGCGCGACTGGCTGCGCGACCAGAACGGCTATTTGGAAGCCGAAATTGCCAAGCGTATGGCCGAAAACGAGTTGATCCAGGAAGTCTCCATTCGCGCTTTGGCGCATCTGGCTGAAACCCGCGACCCTGAAACCGGCAATCATATCTTGCGCACTCAGGGCTATGTCCAACAACTGGCGTTGGAATTGCGAACGCACCCGCGCTTTGCCTCAACCCTGAATGAGCGCTACATCCAATTGCTGGCGCGTTCGGCGCCGTTGCACGATATAGGCAAAGTCGGCATTCCGGATGCGGTTTTGCAAAAGCCCGGCCCGCTGACGCCGGAAGAATGGATTATCATGAAGACGCATTCCCGGCTGGGCAGCGAAGCGATTGAGCTGGCCGAGCGCGATGCCGCGGAAACCGTGGAGTTTTTGTTTTTGGCCAAGGAAATCGCCCATTGGCATCATGAGAAATGGGACGGCACCGGTTACCCGGACGGCCTCGCCGGCGACGCTATCCCGATTTCGGCGCGGATTATGGCCATTGCGGATGTTTTCGACGCCTTGATTTCCCGCCGGGTTTACAAAAAACCTCTGCCTTACGCTGAAGTTCAAACTATTATTGCGGCCGGACGAGGCAAGCATTTCGATCCGGACATAACCGATACTTTTCTGGCGCATTTCAACGTCTTCTGCGCCATCGCCGACCGCCATGGCGACCCGGTTCCGGATCCCGGCTAAAGTGTCGTCGGTCATCGCATTCGGCTTTGCCGCTATCGGCTCTGCGACTTGTCACTCATTTTAAAACCGCTCAGTCATTATGCCGACCGCTACCCTTTCTTCTTCGCCTTCCTGCAAATCCGCGCACCGTAACCGGGTGTTGTCCATCGTTCTGATCTATGGGATGTTCGGCGCGGGTTGGATAGTGTTGTCCGACAAATTGGCGCAGTTAATGTTCAGCGACCCGCGCCAGATCATGCTGGTCAGCATCGTCAAGGGTTGGTTGTTCGTCGGCATTACTTCATTACTGCTTTACAGCCTGATGCAACAGTGGGGCGGCGGCGTTACCGCGACTAGAATCATACCGGTCGGTTCGAGACGGTTGCGGGCGTTTTTTTTGGCGCTGGCGGCGATTATTATTGTGCTGACCGCTGCGGTTATTATTCACGCTTTCAGGCACCAAAGAGAAATCGTGCTGGGGCGAATGCAGACCGTTACCGAGTTCAAGGTCCGGCAAATCACCGACTGGATCGAGACCCGGCAAGACGATGCGGACTTTGTTCAAGCCGGCGATTTTTTCAGCGAGCAGTACCGCCGTTGGCAACAATCGGGAGACCGGCACAGCGGCGAGCGCTTGCAATTGCAATTACAGCAATTGCAACAGAGCCGGGGCTTTGACGCCGTTATGCTGCTCAGTCCGGAGTTTAAGACGCTGTGGGCAAACGGCAGCTTGCCGTTAACGGTTGCGCGGCCATTGCAAACCGTAGCGCAGCTTGCCGCCGTAGAGCGCAAGCTACAGCGAGCCGGTCCGTATCTCGATGCGGTCGGCACTCCGTGTCTGGATTTTATGATACCGCTGACGGCTGTTCCCGGTTCACCGCCGGTGGTCGTACTGCGCCTCGATTTGATGAATCGGCTATCTTCTATTTTGCACAGCCGACCGGTAGTCGGCGCCAATGACCGAACCTTACTGTTCCAACGTGACGGCGACCGGCTTATCTTAGTCAATAAGCTAAAACAGCCGAAAGCGGCCACGACTCGGCCGGAGCCGGCGGCGGACGCCGAACAATTATTTACTACCCAGTTGCTGCGCGCCGAGGCTTCGCCGGGTCTCCCGGTAGAAGGCCTGGATGAGCGGAATGTTGCAGTCATCGGCGTAGCGCAGGCTATCCCCGGAACGGACTGGCTGCTGGTAAGCCAACAGGATTTGTCCGGATTTTATGCCGAGATCGTTGACGATGTTATGTGGGGCGGCTTTGTCGGCTTGCTGGCTTTGTTTATTGCCGGAGCCGGTTTTTATCTGTTTCAGCAGCGTCAACAATTGCTTCAGGCGCAGGCGATACAGCAATCCCAAACCGAGCGTTTGCGCGCGCTGGATTTGCTTGCCGCGATTGCGGACAGCTCGGACGACCCCATTTTTGCTAAAGACCGGGACGGCTGCTATATCCTGTTCAATCATGCGGCTTGCCTGCTCGTCGGCAAGTCGGCCGAAGACATACTGGGACGCAATGATCAGGCCATTTTTCCGCCGGAGCGGGCGGAAATGTTGATGGCTATCGGCCGACGGGTGCTCGACCGGAACCGCACGATTACTCAGGAAGAAGTGCTTGACACTGTGCAAGGTCAACGCGCTTTTCTTACCACTCAAGGACCGTTGCGCGACAGTGAGGGCAATATCATCGGCATCTTCGGTATATCCCGAGATATTACCGAACGAAAACAGGCCGAACTGGCCCTGCGCGACAGCGAAAGCCGTTTTCGGGCGTTGGTCGAGCAATCTCTGGCCGGAATTTACATTATTCAGGATGACCGTTTCCGTTATGTCAATCCCGGTTTTACCGTCCTTTTCGGCTACGACTCGGCGGAAGCATTAATCGATAAGGTAGCTGTTACCGAGCTGGTTAGCGTGGAAGACCGCGAACGGGTGGCGGAAAATGTGCGTCGGCGGATCGACGCGGAGGTTACTTGCCTGCATTACAGCTTTACCGGTTTGCGCCGCGACGGCAGCCGCATCGAGCTTGAGGCGCATGGACGCAGCTTCGATTACCGGGGACGTCCGGCTATTATTGGTTTTATCCTCAACATTAGTGAGCGCAAGACGGCCGAAGCACAGCTTCGGATCAGCGAAGAGCGCCTTAAATTAGCCTTGAATGCGACCAGCGACGGTCTTTGGGATTGGGATTTACGGAGCGGGCTAGCCTATTTGACGCCGCAATACTATGCAATAACCGGTTATCGGCCTGAGCAAGTCACGCCGGATTTTGAGTTTTTCAAAAGCACGGTGCATCCTGATGATTTGCCTCAGGTGCTGGAAATCATGGCGGCTCATTTGCAAGGTAAAATTCCGGCCAGCGAATTCGATTACCGTTTGGTCACCGCTACAGCAGAAATCAAATGGATGCGAGGTAGAGGCCGCGTGGTCGAATACGACGAGGCGGGCTTTCCGCTCAGGCTGATCGGCACCATCACCGACATCAGCGCGCGCAAAGCCGCCGAGGAAACTCTGCTCAGGCAAACTCAAGAGCTGGCTCAACGCAACAGCGAATTGGAGCGTTTCAATCGCGCCACAGTGGGACGCGAACTGGACATGATTGCCTTGAAACGGCAGGTTAATGAGCTATCCCGTCAACTGGGGCAGGAGCCGCCTTATGCGCTGGCTTTTCTTGATGCGGACGGCGAGCCGAAGGCTAATGGCGCAGTCGGTGAAAAATAGAATGCGGAGAGCGCCGATCGCTATGCTTAACGCAGATTTTTTTGACGGCTGATCCGTGTTTATCCCTGTCATCTGCATTCCCTTGTCTTTGCTAGCCGAACAGTTACCCTGTTACCGCAAAATGCACGAGACTATTCAATCCCCTAACCGTCCGCCGGAGCGATGAAGCCGCTATGAACAAGCCGTTGCAAATTCTGCTCATCGAAGCAGTTCCCGCCGACTTCCGGCTGTTGGAGCAACATTTGAGCCAACAAGGGCTTGATGCCGAGTGCCGATGCGTCAACAACGAGGCTGAGTTAAATACCGCCTTGCAGAGTGCATGGGATATTGTGCTTTCGGATTACAACTTGGCGGGGATGGATTTTATCAAGACTCTGCAACGCATTCGAACGCAAAGTCCTGATCTGCCGTTCATCCTGGTATCGAGCAGCGTTGGCGAAGAGACTGCGGTGGAATTGCTGCGATTGGGGATCAGCGATTTTGTCCTCAAAGACAACTTGATCAGATTGCTTCCGGCGATTCGGCGCGCCCTGGATGAGGCCGGTGAACGTCGCGCCCGGCTGGCCGCGGAAGCTGCATTGCGCGAAAGCCAAGCGTCCGCTCTCGAAGAGCAGCGCCAGGCCAGACTGGCGGCGCTGAATCTGATGGAGGATGCACTGGTCGCCCGCAACCGCGCCGAAGCCGCTCATGCGGCATTGCGCGAATCCGAAGCCAAATATCGCCTGTTGGCTGATAACGCAGCCGATTGTATCTTCTGGGTTGGACCGGACGGCGACTTTAAATATATCTCGCCCGCTTGCGAACAGCTTTACGGTCGGGCTCCGGAGGAGTTTTTGGCCGATCCCGAGTTAATGGCTAACATCATCCACTGCGACGACCGCGCCGCCTACCGGCAATATCTTGCCGCCGCTTATACTGACAGCAGTGAACTGGAAGCGCGTATCGTGCATAAAAATGGCGACGTGCGTTGGCTCTGCCATCATTGCAAATCCATCTATGACGAGAACGGCGGCTACTTGGGCCGACGCGGGGTGAACCGGGATATTACCTTGCGCAAGCAGACCGAGGAGCAGTTGAGCAAGCTCGCTCAGGCGGTCGAGCAGAGCCCTGAAAGCATCATTATCACCAATCCGGAAGGCGATATCGAATACGTTAACGAGGCTTTCGTTAAAAACAGCGGCTATCGCCGCGAGGAGGTTATGGCTCGGAACCCGCGTATTTTAAATTCCGACAAGACGCCGAAACACACTTATATAGAGCTTTGGGCCACCATCGCTCAGGGCGACACCTGGAGAGGCGAATTCATTAATAAGCGCAAGGATGGCAGCGAATATGTGGACTTTGCGATCATCACGCCGATCCGTCAGCTTGACGGGCATATTACCCATTACGTGGCGGTTCAGGAAGACATCACCGAGAAGAAGCGTTTGGCCAAGGAACTGGACCGGCACCGTCATCACTTGGAAGAGCTGGTCGCCAGCCGCACCACGGAACTGGAGTCGGCCCGGGCTTTGGCCGATGCCGCCAGTAAAGCCAAGAGCGCTTTTTTGACCAATATGAGCCATGAAATCCGTACACCGATGAATGCGATTATCGGTTTGACTTACCTGTTGCGTCAAAACACCCCGACCTTAGAACAATGCATACGCCTGGACAAGATGGATGCCGCCGCCCAACATCTGTTGTCCATTATCAACGACATTCTGGACCTGTCCAAGATTGAGTCCGGCCGTCTGGAACTGGAACAAACCGATTTCGCATTGGAGGCAGTGCTGGATCACATCAGTTCATTGATTGCCGAACAATCCAAAGCCAAAGGCCTGACCATCAAAGTGGACAGCGGCAGCGTGCCGCTATGGTTGCGCGGCGACCCGACCCGACTGCGTCAGGCCATGCTTAATTATGCGGGCAATGCCGTTAAGTTCACCCGGCAAGGCACTATCTGGCTGCGCGCCAAACTCTTGGAGGAAACCGTCGACGGCTTGCAGGTACGGTTCGAGGTTCAGGATACCGGCATCGGTATCGCAAAAGAGAATTTGCCGCTGTTGTTTGAAGTTTTTGCCCAAGCCGATGTTTCGACGACCCGTAAATACGGCGGCACCGGCTTGGGTTTAGCGATTACCCGTCGCCTGGCTGCTATGATGGGCGGTGAGGCCGGTGTCGAAAGTACCTTGGGCCAAGGCAGCACCTTTTGGTTTACCGTCCGGCTTCAGCGAGGTCATGGTGTGATGCTTAGCGAAGTCGAAGAAAAGTCGGCAAACGCCGAGATCCTGCTGCGCCGAAACCATGCCGGCGCGCGTTTGCTGCTGGCCGAGGATAACCTCATTAACCGGGAAGTGGCGCTGGAACTGCTGCACGGCGTTGGCCTGTCGGTGGACACGGCGGAAAACGGCCGTATCGCCCTGGATAAACTTCGGGCGAATAATTACGATCTGGTGCTGATGGACGTGCAGATGCCCGAAATGGACGGCTTGGCCGTGACCCGAGCGATTCGCGCCGAACCCGGTTTCGCGCCTTTACCGATTTTGGCGATGACCGCCAACGCCTTCGACGAAGATCGGCGTATCTGTTTGGATGCCGGCATGAACGATTTTGTCGCCAAACCGGCAACGCCCGATGCTCTTTACGCCACGCTGCTGCGCTGGTTGCCGCCTCTTGAACGGAGTCACCCGTCGGCGGATTACGATAGTGGACCGACCGGCCGAGCGCCTATGCCTGCTGCCGATAGCGGCATTTCGAGTCGCTTGGCCGCCATCCCGGAACTGGAGGCTGCATTAGGTCTTACGGTGGTCATGGGTGATACCGTCAAATATCTGCGCCTGCTGCACATGTTCGCCGGTTCTCACAGCGAAGACATGAAGCAAGTACAGCAACGGCTGAGCGAAGGGGACACAGAGGAAGCCTTGCGCCTCGTTCATAACTTGAAAGGCGTTGCCGCGACTCTTGGCGCACGCGGCGTTGCGGACTTGGCGAATCGGCTGTATACCGTCCTGCATCAAAACGCCGCGGTAACCGAATGCACTGAACTGATTCGGCAATGCGAGCTCAAGTTGGCGCAACTGATCCGGGAAATCCTGAGTTTGCCCGCAGCGGATGCGGTTATCGAGAACACGGCATGCACTATCGATCCTGAACTGAGTAGGCGGATTTTGCTGAAATTGGAAAGCCTGCTTGCCGAAGACAATACTTATGCCGGACGCCTGTCCCGAGAATCCGCCGGTTTGCTCCAAGCGAAATTGGGCGGCCGTTATAGCGTCTTTACTCGCCAAATTGACGCTTTCGACTATGAAAGCGCGTTGGCAACATTACGCGAGGTGATTCATCCTGGAGCAGGTTGTTAACCGGCAAGGCCGATGATTATGATAAACACGGATAAGTCATGAAGAATCTGCGTTAATCAATTATCGAAGTTATCCGCGTTCTATTTTTGCCGGGCTTATCGTCTGGTTTATTGGCGGCGAGTTGTCTAAGTAACCGTTCGAGCTGTGAAAAATATCTCTCACAAATGTTCTTTTAATATCAGCCTGATTTTATCTTCGTCAAGATCCGTTAGTTCGCCGATCGTGTGCAGGGGAAGGCCCATCTTATGCGCATTGCATACCATTTTTATTTTTGCAGCCGACTCGCCTTGCATTAAACCTTGCATTAAACCTTGCTCTAAACCTTTTTCCAGGCCTTGTTCCAGACCTTGTTGTAAACCGGTTCGGGTGGCCAACTCTATCGAGCTTTTTTGTATATAAATCCACTCTTTCTTTTTATGTTGAAGTTCCAGCTCTTCTTCACTCAAATTGGCTTCATTTGCGATATTAAAAGCTTTTTCAAGTTCGTGATTAAGGTTGCTGGGAATGTAATCCAGACTTCCGGCGTTTTTTATAAAATAAAGCCATTTATCCCGAACAGTATCCAGTTCCGCTTCCGTTTTATGGTATTTCGGCAGTTCAATAAAGACCAACTCAATATCGTCGCTGTATTCGATGAACTGCTTTTTTTCGATAAGTTTGAAATTGTTAATTAATTCTTCGGTATTTTTGAATAAGACAAAGTCGGTGATAGTTAAGGCGATGACCGGGTTAAGCAGATGATAGGCATCGCCTTTTTTTAGCTGAACCGAATAGTTTTTTGCCGCGTTATACAGGATTCGCTTTTCCAGTCCTTCATGATTAAGCACCTGCATTTCGATGATAACCCGCGAATTGTCATCCAATTCGGCTTTAACATCCACGTAAGTATCTTTCATCCCTTTCAGTAGCGGGATGCTGTAGGGATCGACAATGACGAGATCTTTTATTTTTCGTACGCCATCAAACTCGATGACCGAATTAAGAAAGCTGATCAGGATGTCTTTTGAATTTACGCTGCCAAAGACCTTCTTAAAAGCAAAATCAGTTTTAACGTCGAGGAATTTCATTGCGCACCTATCGCCATTGATAAGGTAGACTGAGTTCCGATCCATGCTTTAATGCCTTAGACCGGCCCTTTTGGTGTTTTGATTGTTTCATAGCTACATCGATTTAGCCAGACCCTAAGCCTGCCGGTCGGCATAAATACCGGTCGCGCGCTTTTAGCCGCAGCATGGGTTTGTGTGTCTATGCCTCTATACGTGCAAAATCATGCTGTTCAACCTGCCGCTTACGTTGCTCTGCAACGATATCCGATCCTCGCTGGAGAAAGTCGACAAAGCGAGAGCACCGCTCGAACGCTTACCTTTTAGATGCTATAATTTTTTAACAATTCAGAAGTAAATATCTTGAATTTATTTAGAAAATTCACTCTAGGAATTCAGCATGGCGAACACTATTACTTTCACTTCGAGCTTAAGGTCCAAATTAATTCTGATGGCGACTGTTCCGGTTCTGGCCCTGCTTTATTTTGCCGGTTCCGGGGTTATTGACAAGCTGGCGCTGTCAAAAGAAATGGTTAAGCTGGAAGCGCTGGTTGATGTTTCCGTTAAGATTGGCGCTTTAGTGCATGAAATGCAAAAAGAGCGCGGAATGAGCGCCGCGTTCATCGGCAGCAACGGCGTCAAGTTTGCGATCGAGTTGCCTGCCCAGCGCGCAAAAACCGACAAGGCCGCTGAAATATTTCAAAGCACGCTTAAAAACTTTGATCCCGGCAGTTACAGCGACGCGTTGAAGACTTTGCTGGCTACCGCTGTCGGCAATTTGGACGAAATGCCGGCCAAACGCAACATCATCACTGCTGTTGGCATGGACGCTATACAATCCAGCGCTTATTACAGCAAAACCATCGGCTTGTTGCTGGATGTTCCGGCTCAGGTTTCCATGCTCAGCAGCCACAGCGAAATTTCGCGTCTGGCTTCCGCCTATTCCAGTTTGCTTAAAGCTAAGGAGCGTGTCGGTATGGAACGCGCATTGTTATCGACGGTATTTGTCGCAGACCGCTTTACGCCCGAAACCCAGAGCCGATTTTTAAAAAACGCTTCCGCTCAGGACATCTATATCGACTTGTTTCTTACTTATGCGCTGGACAGCCAGAAAGACTTTTATAAAACTAAAGTATCGGGACCTGCCGTCGATGAAGTGGCGCGGATCAAAAAACTTGCGATGGACAAAGGCAATGAGCCGGGGCTTGGCATTGATCCGGTCTACTGGTTTAAAACAGTGACCGAAAAAATCGATCTGATCAAGGAAGTCGAGAATGAACTCTCCGCCGATCTTCTTAACATGGCTGGCAAATTAGAGCGCAATGCTCAGCATATGGTCATATTTTTCGGCGTGCTAACGGCTCTGGCAGTTATAACCACTATCCTCCTAACCTTTCTAATCAGCAGGGGAATTTTGCGTTCAATTAGTTCGCTTCAGCAGGTGGCCAGCGCTATTGCAAGCGGTGATTTGAGTTCCGGCATTGATCTTTCTCTCAATGATGAGTTGGGGGAATTATTCCGATCTATGAATACTATGCAGCAACAATTGATGGCGCGCAGCACGAAAGATCACCAAGAGCATGATGAGTTTCTGCGCATTAAAATCGCGCTGGATAGCATTACCTCTAATGTTATGGTGGCTGACAATGAGCGTAACATCGTTTACATGAATCCGGCGGTCATTACTATGCTGAAACACGCCGAGTCGGATATACGCAAAGTTTTACCCAAGTTTGATGCCGGTAAATTGTTGGGTACGAACATGGATGTTTTTCACAAAAATCCGGCGCATCAAAAACAATTGCTGAGTGTCTTAAGCTCGACTTTTCGTAGTGAAATTCATATTGGAAGCCGTACTTTTTATTTGACGGCTAATGCTATTAACAACGAAGAAGGCCAAAGAATCGGCTCGGTAGTGGAATGGAAGGATCGAACCGCTGAGGTGGCTATCGAGCAAGAAGTCGCCAAAGTGGTCAGTGGCGCTGTGTTAGGCGATTTCAACCAGCGTATTAACGAGACAGATAAAGACGGTTTCTTTTTGCAATTGGCGGAGGGTGTCAATGAACTGATGGAGACCAGTTCCACCGGTTTAAACGAAGTCGCGCGCGTGCTCGGAGCATTGTCCCGCGGCGACTTGACCGAAACCATTACTAATAGTTATTCGGGAACTTTCGGTCAACTTAAAAACGATTCCAATTCCACGGTAGAAAAGTTGAAAGACATCGTCGGCCAGATTAAAGACGTTTCCGTAACGATTAATACCGCGGCAAAAGAGATCGCTTCCGGCAATAATGATCTGTCGCACCGTACCGAGGAACAAGCGGCCAGCCTGCAACAAACCGCAGCCAGCATGGAAGAGTTAACGTCAACCGTGCAAGCCAACAGTCAAAACGCCAAACACGCCAATCAGCTTGCGGTCGGAGCAACCGATATAGCAGGGAAGGGGGTTAAAGTGGTGGGCCAGGTGGTATCGACGATGCAAGATATTAACGAATCTTCGCGCAAGGTGGTGGATATTATCTCAGTGATAGACGGTATCGCTTTTCAAACCAATATTCTCGCTCTCAACGCCGCGGTTGAAGCGGCCCGTGCCGGCGAACCAGGCCGGGGCTTTGCCGTCGTAGCCGCCGAGGTGCGTAATCTTGCTCAACGCGCTGCCGCTGCCGCCGCTGAAATCAAAGGTCTGATTGGCGATTCGGTAGAAAAAGTTGAAGACGGCACGAAGCTGGTTGCTCAAGCCGGAAAAACTATGGAAGAAATCGTTAGCGCGATTCGTGGTGTGACGACGATTATGTCCAACATCAGCGCCGCGTCGATGGAACAAACTTCGGGCATTGAGCAGGTCAATCAAGCCATCGGTCAAATGGACGATGTCACTCAACAAAACGCAGCCTTGGTGGAGCAAGCGGCCGCCGCTGCGGAATCGTTGGAAGAACAAACGCAAAGCTTGGCGGTTACGGTGGCGCATTTTAGATTGGATGACAACGAGCGCAACGCTACGAGCGGCATGTCTCCCAGGGTGTCAGTCAAAACCGGCAGTCCTTTTAGTTCAGCTCCGCCGCGAAAAGAAACCGCACCGGCTAGATCAAGCGTTAATAAAAGCTCGGCATTAGCCAAGCCGCAGCCGGTTAGCGATCAGTGGGAAGAGTTTTAATACTCTAGTTCAAGCGGATAATCCTGATCGATTTTAGAGCTTTTTGTGCGGGCTTCTTTAGCCACAACAGTACCTTAACATCTTTTATTCACCTCGAAGGCACCAAGGACGCGAAGTTATCTTCCTATCCTTGGTATCTTCGGGGTGAATTTTTTAAGCGCTTTTTATGGCAAGTTTTTACATGGATTTTCTCAAAAAATCGTTTTTTTCCGTTTAAACATCCTTATCAATTCGGTCATTTTGAGGCGGCACCAACACAACACATGGGTTTTTCTATGTTTTTACAAAGCTTTTTAGGTTAAAATAGCGGGCTTTCGAAGCTGGACGAGTGAGCAGCGATGGTGACCCAATAAATGCACCTCACTCGGCTTGAGCTACCTGCCTGTATCCGACGCATTTCATCCACTCCGATGGCTACCGCCACCGCGGTCTTAGGTTATGTGACTGCGTTAGGGTATGTAGCTCACCGCCCCGGTACGAGTCCTCAGTAAGAACCCAAGGTTTGAATTTTTTACTGAGAGCGGTCACCAAAAAAGTTTTTTATGCCCAACTTTAGAGTAAAAACATGACAGATTTAGCGCATTACAGAAACATCGGCATCTTCGCTCACGTCGATGCCGGTAAAACCACGACTACCGAACGGATTTTAAAACTTACCGGTAAAATCCACAAAATCGGTGAAGTACACGATGG
>SXGU01065096.1_pt1 | contig 14866 bp, 14 predicted proteins | sample 3174531 | NCBI WGS metagenome assembly SXGU01 (sample SAMN11356863, study PRJNA531348) | freshwater metagenome | isolation source: freshwater sample F1-140 | place: China: Fuxian Lake, Yuxi | collected 2017-12-25
GCCGCCCGACAGCTGGTGGGGGTACCGGGAGCCGAAGGCCGCGGGCAGCTCCACGAGGTCCAGCACCTCGCCGACGCGGGCCGAGCGACGCCGGCTGCGTGGCAGGCCGAAGGCGATGTTGGCCGCCACGTCGAGGTGCGGGAAGAGCGCGCCCTCCTGGGGGACGTACCCGACCTTGCGCTGCTGTGGCGGCAGGGCGCGGCCGTCACCGGCCACCACGAGGTCGCCGAACCTGATCGTGCCGGCCTCGGGCACCACGAACCCGGCGATCAGCCGGAGCAGGGTGGTCTTGCCACACCCTGACGGTCCGAGGACCGCGGTCACGGAGTCGTGCGGCACCGTCAGGTCGACCGCCGCCACCGCGCGTACGTCCGTGAAGGACTTGCTGACCCCTCGCAGCTCGAGCCTGGTCATCGTGGGGCCTCCCACGGCGACGAGAGGCTCGCGTGACGGCCCAGCAGGACCGCGGCCGGGATCGAGATGAGCACCATGAGGAGGGCGTACGGCGCGGCCGCGCCGTACGCCACCGAGGACGACTCCGCCCAGAAGCGCGTGGCCAGGGTCGTGGTGTCGATCGGGGCCAGCATCAGGGTCGCGGTCAGCTCGGTCGAGACGGCGAGGAACACCAGCGCGGCGCCGGCGCCGATCCCGGGGGCGATGATCGGCAACGTCACCCGGCGCACCGTGGCGAGCGGCCCGACGCCCAGGCTGTGGGCGACCTCGTCGAGGAGGACGGGCGCCTGCTCGAGGGCGGCACGCACGCTGACCACCGCGCGCGGGAGGAACATGATCGCGTAGGCGAGCAGGAGCAGGACGTAGGTCTGGTAGATCGGCTGGACCGCACGGATCGACACGGTCACCAGGGCCAGGGCGACCACGATGCCGGGGAGCGCGTTGGCGACGTACGTGCTGCGCTCCACCAGGTTGCTGGTCAGGCCGGGGTAGCGCACCGCGAGCCAGGCCGCGGGCATCGCGAGCACGACGGTCGCGGCGGCCGCGGCCGCGCCGAGGCCCAGGGAGGTGCCGGCGGCCGCGGCGAGCTCGCCGACCGGGAACTCGGTCGACGATCCGACCCGGAGCCAGTGGACCAGGCTGTAGGCCGGCAGCCCGACGGCCAGTGCCACCACCGCGGCGAGGACCAGCGTGAGCGGGCCCCGGCCGCCGCCGAGCCGGATGATCTCGACCGGCCGGGCCGCCCCTCGGGCCACCCGCGCGTAGCGGCGACGGCCCCGCAGCCGCAGCTCGGCGAGCAGGATCAGCATGCACAGCAGCACCAGGACGCTGGCGAGCATGTTGGCCGCCTCCCCGTTGAAGGTGGAGCCGTACTGGTCGTAGATCGCCGTGGTGAAGGTCGGGAACTGGAGCATCTGCAGGGCGCCGAACTCCGCGAGGAGGTGCAACGACACCAGCAGGCAGCCACCCAGGACCGCCGGCCGCAGCTGGGGTAGGACCACCCGCGCGAAGGTCCGTGCGCGGCTGTGCCCCAGCGAGTACGCCGCCTCCTCGAGCGCCGGGTCCAACCCGCGCAGGACGGCGACGACCGGCAGGTAGACGAGGGGGTAGTAGGACAACGTGATGACGACCAGTGCGCCGGTGAAGCCGTGGATGCCGGGGACGAGGGAGGCCCAGCTGTAGCTGTTGACGAACGCCGGCACGGCGAGCGGGGCCACCAGCAGGCCGTGCCAGACCCGCGACAGCGGGACGTCGGTGCGCTCCACCAGCCATGCGCACCCGACGCCGAGCGCGGTGCAGGTCGCCGTGCAGCCCACGACCAGGGTCACGGTGTTGCCGAGGAGCTCGCCCACCCGCGGTCGGGCCACGAGGTCCCAGGCGTCGCCCGGTCCGATCAGTGCGGTGTAGACGACGACGAAGCCGAGAGGGACGAGGGCCAGTGCGCCCACGACCGACCCGGCGGCGAGCAGGGGAGCAGGAGGCCGCCGCCGTCGTTCGGCCGGCGGCGCCGGGGCCTCGCCCGGCGGCCGGTCCAGCGGAGCGGCGAGGGTGCTCAGAGGAGCCCCACGTCCTGCATCATCTGCACGACCACCTCGCTGTTGAGGGTCGAGACGTCGATGGCCGGGGGCTCCAGCTCGCTGAACGGCTTGACGGGCGGCTCCAGGGAGACGGCCGGGTTGAGCGGGTACTCGAGGGCGTAGGAGTCGGCGATGGCCTGCTGGCCCTCCTCGCCGGCCAGGAACTCGACGAACGCCTGGGCGTCCTCCTGCTTGTCGCTCGCCGCGAGGACCCCGGCGCCGGAGACGCTGAGGAAGGCACCCGGGTCCTGGTCGCCGAAGAAGTGCAGCTGGGAGGAGTCGCTGTTCTCGCCGGACTCCTTCTGGTCGCGGTACCAGTAGTAGTGGTAGATGATCCCGGCGTCGACCTCGCCGTCGTTGACGGCCTTCATCACGACCAGGTTGTTCTCCAGCACCGTGCCGTTGTCGGCGAGGCTCTGGATCCACGACCGGGCCGCCTCCTCGCCCTGGGTCGCCACGACCGCGCTGACGATCGCCTGGAAGTCCGCGCCCGTCGGGGAGAACGCCACCCGGCTCGCCCACTCCGGCTGGGCCAGGTCCATCAGCGAGGTGGGCAGCTCGTCCTCCGAGAGGGCATCGGTGTTGTAGACCATGACCGTCGACCGGGCGATGAAGCCCAGCCAGCTCTTGTCTGAGGGGGAGAACTGCGGAGGAACCAGCGCCAGTGTCTCGTCGTCGATCGGCTCGAACAGGCCGGCGTTGTCGACGAGCGTCATCGCGGGGGAGTTCTCGGTGAGGAAGACGTCGGCGGGCGAGGCGTCGCCCTCCTGGACCAGCTGGTTGGCGAGCTCGAGGTCCTTGCCGCTGCGCAGCTTGACCTCGATCCCGGTCTCCTCCTCGAAGATCGGGGCCACCTCCTCCAGCAGCTCCTCGTGCTGGGCGTTGTAGACGGTGATGAAGGGGCCGTCGTCGTCGCCGCCGCAGGCGGCGAGGAGGGGGGCGATCAGGAGGGCGGCGGTCAGCGCCACCGGCGCTCTGCGCATGGGTGCGGCCTCTCGGGCAGGCTTAGGGACGCCTAACCTTATCGCCGCCCTCGGGAACCTCACAGTCGAGCGCCTTCTCGAAGAACGCCTGCGCGTACGGGTTGTCGTTGTAGCGCTCGATCGGGCGGTAGCCGGCCCGGTCGTACATCGCGATCGCCTCGGTCAGCGTGCGGTTCGTGTCCAGGCGGACGGTCCGGTGGCCCAGGTCCCGGGCCGTGGCCTCGAGATGTCGGAGCAGCCGTGACCCCAGTCCCGCCCCGCGCCACTCGTCGTGGACCCACATCCGCTTGATCTCGCCGACCTCCGGTCCGAGGGACCGGATCCCTCCGCAGGCGACCGACCCCCCGTCGCTGGTGGCGAGCACGAACGCGCCGCCGGTGGCGGCCACCATGTCGCCCACCTCGGCGGGCCCCGGGTCGAACCCGTCGGGGAACCGGCGGTCCAGCTCGGCGAAGTAGCTGTCCATGGCCTCCACCGCCGCCGGCTCGGTCGGGTCGACGGTCCGGATGTCGACCGTGGCGGCCCGCACCAGCAGGTCCGCGGTGGCCAGCGCCTCGGTCAGCCGGGCACGCTGTCGCTCGGTGAGTGGCTCGACCAGCCGCGCGGCGAGCCGCTCGGAGCGTGCGTCGAGACGATCGCGAAGTGCCCACCCGCTCCGGGTCAGGGCGACCACGCGACGACGGCGGTCAGCAGGGTCCGGGCGCACGTCGACCAGCCCACGTTCCTCCAGCGACCGGAGCTGCCGGGCGAGGTGGCCGGAGTCCAGGCCGAGCCGCGACCTGAGTCCGAGAGCCGTCACGCCGTCGGGGGACGTGCCGACCTCGAACACCAGCCGGGCCAGCCCCAGAGGAAGCCCGAGCCCCAGGAACGACTCGTCGAGGGCGCCGATGCGCTGGGTGTAGGTCCGGTTGAACCGCCGGACCACGTCGGTGTCGGCCATTCTCTGACTCTAGTCAGAGAATGGCCCGCTGGGGAACGACCTGGGGTGAGTAACGGGACTTGAACCCGCGACATCCGCGACCACAACGCGGCGCTCTACCAGCTGAGCTATACCCACCATGTGGTCCCGGGCAGGGCCCAGGACCGACACGAAAGTGTAGGGGAGGCGAGGCGTTCGCCGGGAATCGGGATCAGAGCTGAGCGCCCGCCTCCGCAGGAGGTGCCTCGGGGAGACCGGTGATCGAGCCGCCGTGCTTGGCCGCGATCCGCCGCGAGGTGTCGCTGTCGGGGCCGGGGGAGGGCACGAACACCGCCTCGCGGTAGTAGCGCAGCTCCTCGATGCTCTCCTGGATGTCGGCCAGCGCCCGGTGGTTCCCCCGCTTGGACGGCGCCTGGTAGTAGGCGCGCGGGAACCAGCGCCGAGACAGCTCCTTGATCGAGGAGACGTCGACGATGCGGTAGTGGAGGAAGGACTCCAGTGTGGGCATGTCCCGCACCAGGAACGACCGGTCGGTGGCGACGGTGTTGCCGGCGAGCGGGGGCCTGCTGCCCTCGGCGCAGTACTTCCGGATGTAGGCGAGCACCTGTCGCTCGGCCTCCTGGAGCGAGACACCGGACTCGAGCTGGGCGGTGAGCCCGGACTTCTGGTGCATCTGCCGGACGTAGTCGCCCATCTGGGTGATCGCCTCGTCCGGGGGCTTGATCACGATGTCGACCCCGTCCCCGAGCACGTTGAGGTCGAAGTCGGTGACCAGGGCGGCGACCTCGATCAACGCGTCGTTCACCAGGTCGAGACCTGTCATCTCACAGTCGATCCAGACGAGTCGCTCGCTCACGCCCCCACCCTAGGGCGTGGCGTCGGAGGCCTTCAGGCGAACAGCGCTTCGCCGTACTTCAGGACCACCGCCAGGACCAGGACGAGGAGCCACACGACCACGAGGATCAGGTCGAGGTTGGACCGCACGAACCGGGCCAGCCCGGCCTGGACCCGCCTGGGCAGGTAGAGGTTGTCGTCGCGGATGTTGACGTAGGTCATCTCGAAGAACACCAGGGTCGTGGCCAGGGTGATCAACATGCACCACGGGCACAGCGCGCCGATGTCGAACATCGCCTGGTGGAACAGCCAGTAGGCGAAGGCCAGCCCGATCGTGTAGACGACCTGGGCGGCGAGCATGAACCACCGGGGGAAGCGCACCCCGGCCAGGCCGGCGACGGCGATCGTGATCACCACGGGCTCGGTCATCAGCCCGAGGAACGCGTTGGGGAAGCCGAGGACCTGGGACTGCCAGGAGTCGGCGACCGTGCCGCAGCTGATCACCGCGTTGATGTCGCAGCCCAGGTCGGCGTTGGGGTTCTCGGCGAGCGTCAGTGCCTCCACCGACAGCACGAACGACGCCACGAGGCTGGCGATCGAGGCGACCAGCATCGTCACCCAGACGGTGACGCTGCTGTGCCGGAACTCGCCCAGCCGTGACCCGCGGGCCGGGGGCGCGATCTCGTCGAGCGTGCGGGTCACTGGTCGCCGGCGGCGGACTCGATGGCCTCGGTCAGCACTCCGGGCCTGGACCAGTCGCCCTCGAAGACCTCGCCGTCGATCTTGACCGTCGGTGTCCCCTGGACGCCGCCGTCGGTGGTGGCCTCGTCGGTCACCGAGGCGACCCACGCCTCGAAGGTGCCCTCGCCGAACTGGTCCACCACGTCGGCCGGCACCCCGGCGTCGGTCGCGATGTCGGCGATCTCGTCGTCGCTCAGCCCTTCGGTGCCCTCGTCCGGCTGCTGCTCGAAGAGCGCGCTGTGGAAGGCCCAGGCGCTGTCCGGAGCGCCGTCGACGACGGTGGCGAAGGCGCTCGCCGACCGGGTGGAGTACTCGGTGCCCTCCGAGAAGCGGTCGAGGATCGAGATCGGGCGCAGCTCGACCTTGGCGACGCCCTCGGACATCAGCCGGTCGAGCTCCGCCTCGTTGACGGACTCGAAGGCGCCGCACGCGGGGCACATGTAGTCGTAGTAGATCTCGACGGTGACCGGCGCGTCGTCCGCACCGACGGGGAAGGCTCCGGACGACGTCACGTTGTCCGGGACGACGACCGTCCCGGTCGGGCCGCCGCCGTCGTCGTCCCCGCTGGCGGCGTTGACCACGGCCCACACGATCGCGGCGACCAGACCGAGGATCACGACGCCGCCCAGCGCCTGGGCGATCCTGCGCTGCTTCGCCTTGCGGGCTGCTGCTTCCTGCTGTGCCTTGCGCAGCTCCTGGGTCCTGATCCGTGACTGCTTGCTCATCTGCTGCTTTCGGTCGTCGTGCCGGCCGATGGCCCGGGCTGGTTCGGGTCCAGGGTAGGAGGCGAACCCACGATCGCCACGGCCCGAGGCCCGGGTCGGGACCAACGGCCCCACAGGTCGGGACGTCCTGCCCGGCGGTCGAGAACTGGCAGTTCACCCCGTCCTCGCGGTTCAGTGGTGGAGTGACGTCCCCCGTTCTCCCCGGCCTCGACCAGTTCATCCGCGACCTGCCCAAGGTCGAGCTGCACGTGCACCACGTCGGCTCGGCGTCCCCACGGATCGTCAGCGAGCTGGCTGCGCGCCACCCTGGGACCGTGCCGAGCGACCTCGACGAGCTGAGGCGGTTCTACGAGTTCCGCGACTTCGCCCACTTCATCGAGGTCTACCTCGCCGTGGTCGCGCTCATCCGGACGCCCGACGACGTCTACTACCTCACCCACGAGGTGGCCCGGGAGATGGCGACCGAGCAGCAGCTGCGCTACGCCGAGCTGACCTGCACGCCCTTCACGTCCGTCCGACCGGACGACCCCTCGCTCGGCATGCCGATCGAGGCCTACACCGAGGCCATCGAGGCCGCCCGGCTCGACGCCGAGCGCGACTTCGGGCTGGTCCTGCGCTGGGTCTACGACATCCCGGGCGAGTTCGGGCTGCCGTCGGCCGAGGCGACGCTCACGTACGCCGTGGACCACCGGCCCGAGGGCCTGGTGGCGTTCGGGCTCGGTGGGCCTGAGGTCGGCGTCCCCCGGGCGCAGTTCACGGAGGTGTTCGACGCCGCTCGCGCCGCCGGGCTGCACTCCGTGCCGCACGCGGGGAGACGACCGGGCCCGAGACGATCTGGGAGTCGCTGCGTCTCCTCGGGGCCGAGCGCATCGGCCACGGCACCTCGGCCGCGCAGGACCCCGCGCTGCTCGCCCACCTCGCCGAGACCGGCACACCGCTGGAGGTGTGCCCCTCGTCCAACGTCGCCACCCGGGCCGTGGCCAGTCTCGCCGAGCACCCGATCGCCGCCTTCCGCGACGCGGGCGTGGTCATCACGGTCGGCTCCGACGACCCGCCGATGTTCTCCACGACGCTGAACCAGGAGTACGGGATCGCCGCGGACCTGCTCGGGCTGGACCGCGCGGGAGTCGCCGACCTCGCCCGGGCGGGCGTCCACGCGTCGTTCGCCGAGCCGCAGGTCAAGGCCCGCATCCTCGGTGAGATCGACGGATACGTCCGCGACCACGAGGCGGACGCCGGAGACGTCGCCAACCAGGGCAAATAGTTCAGGCCCCGCAACCTCATACGATGCGGGGCCACGACCAACGTAGGCGCGGCCCGGCCTCGGACCTCGGATTGACGCGGGCGTGTCGCGGCCGCGACCGGTCGACCCGGTGCGAGCCCTGTGACCCGGTCCACCTCGGCTACGCCACCCGAAAGGGTGTCGAACTCGCCCGCACTGGGTAAGGAGTGGGCATGAACACCCGCTCCGGGAACGGCCCCGTCCGAGTAGCCGTCGTCAACGACTACGAGCTCGTCGTCCGCGGCGTCGCCGCGCTCCTCGAGCCCTACTCGGACCGGGTCGCGGTCGTCGAGCTCGACGCCAAGGTGGCCGTCGTCCAGGACGTGGACGTCGTCCTCTACGACACCTTCGGACAGGTCCAGGGCGACGGGATCGACCTCGACGACCTCGTCGAGGGCAACGGCGCCAAGGTCGCGATCTTCAGCTGGAACCTGCAGCCCGAGCTCGTCGCCCGCTCGCTCAAGCAGGGCGCGTCGGGCTACCTGTCCAAGAGCCTCCAGGGCGAGGAGCTCGTCCGTGCCATCGAGGCGGTGCACGCCGGGCAGGTGGTGGTGCCGACGAGGCCGGCGGGCCGAGACCGCGACGCCGGCGACTGGCCCGGCAAGACGGAGGGTCTGACGGCGCGTGAGGCCGAGATCATCGCGCTGATCACCCAAGGCCTGTCCAACCAGGAGATCGCGACCCGCAGCTACCTGTCGATCAACTCGGTCAAGACCTACATCCGCACGGCCTACCGCAAGATGGGGGTCACCAGCCGCTCCCAGGCGGTGCTGTGGGGTGTGAGCCACGGCTTCCGGCCCGACGTGATGCGGGAGACCGCGACGCACGAGGCCGAGTTCCCCGCGCGCAGGTAGCCGTTCAGCCGCCGAGCCGCCAGCCACCCCGGGGCAGGTCGAGGGCCGCCTGCGGACCCCACGACCCCTTCTCGTAGGGCACCACCTCCGGCGGGTCGTCCAGCAGGGGCTGGCACACCTCCCAGAGCCGCTCGACCTCGTCGGAGCGGGTGAAGAGGGTCCGGTCACCTCGCAGCACGTCGAGGATCAGGCGCTCGTAGGCCTCGAGCGGGTCGTCGTTCGGGAAGTCCTGCGCGAAGTCGACCGCCATGACGGCCTCGACGAGCTCCATGTCGGGGCCGGGCTTCTTGGCCCGCATCTCCAGCGAGATGTGCGCGTCGTCGGTCAGCTGCAGGACCAGCTCGTTGGGGCCGGGGTTGACCCCGTCCATCGACAGCGCCTGCCACCAGTCGCAGGCCGGGTTGCGGAACCGGAGGGTGATGGTGCGACAGCTCAGCGCCATCGCCTTGCCGGTGCGGAGGTAGAAGGGCACGCCGCGCCAGCGGTCGTTGTCGACGTACGCCTCGATCGCGACGAAGGTCTCGACGTTCGACTCCGGGTCGACGTCGTCCTCGTCGCGGTAGCCGACGTACTGCCCGAACACGACGCGCTCGGGGTCGAGCGGCTGGAGCTGCTGGAACACCCGCGCCTTGGCGTCGCGGAGACGTCGTTCGTGGAAGGCGCCCGGGTCCTCGAGCCCGACGAAGCCGAGCAGCTGGCACAGGTGCGTGGAGATCATGTCGCGCAGGCACCCGGTGCCTTCGTAGAAGCTGCCGCGGCCCTGGATGTCGAGCTCCTCGGGCACGTCGATCTGCACCGACTCGATGCTCCGCCGGTCCCAGGCCGGCTCGAAGAGACCGTTCGCGAAGCGCAGGGCGAGGATGTTCTGGACGGCCTCCTTGCCGAGGAAGTGGTCGATGCGGAAGACCTGGTCCTCCTCGACGACCTCCTTCAGCGCCGCGTCGAGGGTGCGGGCCGACTCCAGGTCGAGCCCGAACGGCTTCTCGATCACCAGCCGGGCCCGCTCCGCCAGACCCTCCCGACCGAGCATCGCGATCATGTCCAGCATCGCGGACGGGGGGACGGAGAGATAGACCAGGCGCCGTACGTCGTCGCCGAGCTCGTCCTCCGCGGCCCGCACCGCCGCGGCCAGGTCCGAGCCGTCGTCGGCGTTCGAGGTCTGGAAGCTGAGCCGCGCCAGCAGGTCGTCGAGGACCTCGCCGTCGATCTCGTCGACCCGGTCCTCGAGCGCCTCGCGGATCGCCGCCCGGAACTCCTCGTCCGTGCCGGGCGACGTCCTGCCACTGCCGATGACCCGGAAGCTCTGGGGCAGCCGGCCCGCGGCGGCCAACCGGTAGAGGCCGGGGAAGAGCTTGCGGCCCGCCAGGTCACCCGTGGCGCCGAACAGGACGAGGACGTGCGGGGCGAGACCGTTGCCGGTCGCCGAGGTCGAGGACATGACTGAATCGTTACCCACCGCTGGTTGGCCGGACCGCGGGACCCGGCAGCCGGCGGGGAAGAAGGCTGAGCGGCGGGATCCGCGCGGCTTTCTCGTTTCCCGCACACGCGCTGATGCCCCGACGTACCGTGAACGGGTGAGAAACGAGTCTCGTGGTGTGACCCGTGTGGTCACCCTCATGGTCCTGTCCCTGGCGGTCGCCCTGAGCGGTCTGGTCCTCGCCTCACCGGCCTCGGCCGTCGTGACGCCGGTGAGCTACCAGGTCGCGCTCACCGACCCGGTCATGAGCACCCCCCTGGGCACCGACTCGAGCTGCACACCGGGATCGGGCGGACCGGCCGGCTACAAGGTCGTCCGGTTCACGGTGAGCGCCACCGCGAGCTACACGGTCACCGACAACAGCGGCGCCAACGACGGCCGGATCGGCATCTACACCGGTCCGTTCAGCCCCACGAGCCCCGCCACCAACTGCCTGGCCTTCGTCGACGTCAGCGAGACGGTGGCCCTGAGCGCGGGCGCGGTCTACACGATGGTCCAGTCCCACGCGCCCGCCGGAGCGGGCACCGGCGCCTTCTCCTTCAACTTCGACGGTGCCGGCACGCCCACGGTCCTCACGCCGACGTCGACCACGCTGACCACCAACCCCAACCCCTCCGAGCTCTCCAAGGCCACCACCTTGAAGGCGGTGGTCGCGGGAGGTGCCACGCCCACCGGGACGGTCCAGTTCCACGACGGCGCCACCCTGCTGGGTTCGGCGCCGCTCAGCGGCGGAGTCGCGCGGCTCGACGTCTCGTCGCTCGCGGTCGGCAACCACACCCTGAGCGCGACGTACACCGGCGACGCCACGCACGACGTGTCCGCCGGCGTCCAGGTGCACAAGGTCCAGTACGGACCCAAGCCCAAGGTCAAGCTCTGGGTCTCGGACAGGACGCCCTACGTCGGACAGAAGATCAAGCTGAGCTGGGTCTCCACGGGAGCCGACAAGCTCAAGGCCGGCGGTGACTGGCACGGCAAGCGCCCCAAGAAGGGCAGCAAGAGGATCACGATCAAGAGCCTCGGCTTCCACGCCTACAAGCTCAAGGCGACCAACGTCAACGGCAAGGCCCGCGCGAAGGTCAAGGTCGTCGCGCAGCGCGCCCCGGCCAAGCTGACCGTGGCCGTGCCCGACGAGTTCGTGACCGTGAACACGCTGGTGCGGGTCCGCGCCGACGGCCTGGACGCCAGGGAGCGGTTCAAGATCTTCCTCGACGACGACCTGCTCGCCAAGGGGTTCGCCGACAGGCGGGGCGACGTCAGCGCGCTCGTGCGCATCCCCCGGGGCACCGAGGAGGGCGAGTACACCCTCACGGTCATGGGCAGCAACAAGGACCGCGTGGGCAGCACCCCGGTGCTCGTGCTTGCTCCCAAGAAGCTGGACGTCGAGGTCACCAAGAAGAAGCTGAAGGTCGGCGGCACCCAGACCGTGAAGGTCGCCGGCTTGCTGGAGGGCGAGAGCGTGACCGTGACCTACCTCGGTGAGGTCCTGGTCGAGGGCAAGGCCGACGCCCAGGGTGAGTTCGAGTACGCCTTCCCGGTGGGCGACGAGCCCGGCAAGGCGACCGTCAAGATCGAGGGCGGGGTGCCCAGCCGCGTCGGAGAAGCCAAGTTCGAGGTCTTTCCGGGGGCTGGCGCCGACTCCTAGTCTGCGTACACTGCCACCCTCACGGGGGAGGATCGGATGAGCGCGAGACGAGTGGCCGCGGCGCTGGTGGTCGGGGTGATGCTGGCGGTGCCGGCGGTCGCCGAGGCGAAGACCATCAACGGCGACAACGGCAAGAACCGGCTCAAGGGCACGAGCAAGGCCGACCAGATCAACGCCAAGGGCGGCAACGACAAGGTCAAGGCCAAGGGCGGCTACGACAAGGTCGACGCCGGGCCGGGCAAGGACCTCGTCTACGGGGACGGCGGCAACGACAAGCTGACGCTCGGCACCGGTGACGACACGGCGTACGGCGGGACCGGGTCCGACACGATCACCGGCCAGGACGGCAACGACACCCTGCTCGGCGAGGTCGGCAACGACACGATCGCGGGCGGCACGGGCAACGACACGATCATCGACACCGAGGGCGACGACACCCTCGAGGGCGACGACGGCAACGACCGCATCGACGCGGGCGTCGGCAACGACACCGTCAACGCCGGTGGCGGCAACGACAGCGTCGTCGGTGGCGATGGCACCGACACGATCAACGGCAACGCCGGCGATGACACCGTCGACGGCGGGACCGGCAACGACGACATCAACAGCGGCACCGAGAACGACGTGGTCGTCGGCGGTGACGGCAACGACGCCCTCCAGCTCGGCGCCGGCAACGACACCGGGACCGGTGGGCTCGGCAACGACGACATGGTCGGCATCGACGGCAACGACCTGATGGACGGCGGCGAGGGCGACGACCACGTCTCGGGCGGCGAGGGCGACGACAGGCTGTTCGGCGGTCCCGGCGAGGACAATCTCGACGGCGGTGACGGCAACGACGTGATCTACGGCGGTCCCGGCGGAGAGGGCCTGATCCGCGACGCCGACGGCAAGGGCAGCATCACCGGCGACGCAGGCGACGACATCCTCGTCCCCGGCCCGGGGCGCGACTACGCCTACGGCGAGGAGGGCGACAACCTGATCGTCGCCCGCAACGACGGGGACCTCGACGAGCTCTACTGCTCACTCCTCGCGGCGACGAGCCAGCCCGACGGGATCATCGTCTACGTCTACGCCGACCAGGACGACCCGGCCCTGGCCGTCGACCCCGACGACGACGTCCGGAGATGCGGTCGTCCGATCACCATGACGGAGTCGGAGTTCGTGAAGCGGTACCCAGGCATCGACCTGACCCTGGTCTAGCCAGGGGTGACTGGCCCGGCCGACCATGAGGCCTGACCATGAAGTCTGGCCGAAAGGGTGAATTAGCGGAGATCGCCCACGGGGCGGCGTAACGAGATCAACAATCGGTCTACACGACGGTAACGCCACCCACCGGAAGAGTGACCCGTGACTCGCAGCACCCGCCCGCTCAGCTTCCTGCTCGCCCTGCTCCTCGCCGGAGCCCTGCTCGCCACGGCGGCCACGGCCCAGGCGCGTAACCAGTACGGGACGGGCGGTGACAACCGGATCAAGGGCACGCCCCAGGCCGACACGATCAAGGCGCGGGCCGGCAACGACCGGGTCAAGTCGCTGGGCGGCGACGACCAGGTCGCCGGAGGTGCCGGCAACGACCGGCTCATCGGAGGCGACGGCGCCGACAACCTCGCCGGCAACGCGGGCGGCGACCTCTTGCTGGGCGGCCCGAGCAACGACCGTCTCAACGGCGGTGGCGACGGCGACACGGTCAACGGCGAGGACGGCGACGACCGGGTCCAGCTCGGCTCGGGCAACGACGTGGGCGTCGGCGGGGCCGGCAACGACGAGGTGATCGGCATCGCCGGTGACGACGTGATGTACGGCGACGACGGCGCCGACCACGTGTCGGGCGGCGAGGGCAACGACGCGCTCTGGGGCGGTCTCGGCGACGACAACATGGACGGCGGCGACGGGAACGACGTGATGTACGGCGGGCCGGGCGACGAGGGCAACCTCAGCGGCTACGACGGCAAGCGCAGCATGACCGGCGACGCGGGCGACGACATCATGGTCCCCGGCCCCGGTGAGGACGCCGTCTACGGCGAGGAGGGCTACAACCACCTCATCGTCCGCAGCGACGGCGAGCTCGACAACCTGTACTGCGGGTTCATCACCGACGACACGCAGGCCGACGGCCTGCTCACGATCGTGGGCAACCCCTCGGACCTGCGGAACAAGATCGACGACGTCCGCAAGTGCGCCATCGAGATCCTGACCGACGAAGAGTTCGCCGCGAAGTACCCGGGCATCGACCTGACGCTGGTCTAGGACCGGCGCCCGGCCCCGGAGACGTGGTCTCGGGCGTCGGGTGACCGGTGGGGAGTTCTTCGGTCGCGGGAGTGGTTACCGACCTGCCGTGACACTCCCCTCGACCACCCTCGGGGACCTGGAGCGACGGGACCAGGACCTCCGCGGACTCTGGGCGCGGCGCGGGCTCCTCGCGCTCCTGGCGCTGACGGTCACCGCGGGTCTCGTCGGTCTGCTGGGCGTGCGGACTGCCACGGTGGACGCGGAGGGTTCCGGCTGGGAGCTGGAGCTGGAGTACCCGTCCGTGGCGCGGGCGGGCCTCGACGTGCCGGTCACCGCCACGGTCAGGCGCGCGGGCGGGTTGGGTGAGAAGGTCACCCTGGCGATCACCGGGACCTACCTCGACCTCTACGAGACCCAGGGCTTCAACCCCGAACCCGACGCCACGAGCCGCGACGGGGACCTGCTCTACCTCACGTTCGAGGCCCCGCCCGAGGGCGACACCCTGGTCGTCACCTACGACGCCTACATCCAGCCCGCCGCCCAGTCCGGGGACGGCGGCGAGCTGAGCGTCATCGACGGCGGCCGCCCCGTCGTCACCGTGGACTTCGACACCCGGATCTGGCCGTGAGGACGGGGGTGTCGTCATGGAGATCGTGATCCGGGCGCTGGTGGTCTTCGCCTTCCTCTGGCTCGTCACGCGCGCCGTGGGCCGGTCGACCCTGGGGGAGCTCAGCACGTTCGAGCTCCTGCTCTACGTGACGATGGGCGACCTCGTCCAGCAGGCGGTCACCCAGCAGGACTACTCGGTCACCGGCGCCGTGCTCGCGGTCGGCACCTTCGCTCTCCTCACGGTCGGGCTGTCGTGGACCCAGTGGCGCTTCCCGCGCACCCGCGACGTCATCACCGGGCGGCCGGTGCTGGTCGTGGCGCAGGGGGAGCCCGACGAGCCGGCCATGCGCCGGCACCGGCTCGCCGTCGCGGACCTCCTCGTGGCGGCCCGGGAGCAGGGCATCCGGCGCACGTCGGACATCGAGTACGCCGTGCTGGAGGCCGACGGCAAGATCTCGTTCTTCACCTACGAGGACGACAGCTCCGGGGCGCCCGAGAAGCCGCCGCAGGGGTGAGGACCTGATCGCTGAGCGCCCCCGGC